>ENA-OQHD01000681-OQHD01000681.1-human-gut-metagenome-genome-assembly--contig:-NODE-681-length-11658-cov-1.630127_pt1 | contig 11658 bp, 22 predicted proteins | sample MGYA00242560_ERZ504711 | MGnify/ENA primary metagenome ERZ504711 (study PRJEB26092, sample SAMD00036198) | human gut metagenome | host: Homo sapiens | study: EMG produced TPA metagenomics assembly of... | reverse complement strand
CTGTCCTTCTGTTTATGAATATTTTGTGAATATTTGATTACAAATTTTTAATGACAAATATTCCTTCCTGTGATAGAATAAAAACAGATAGGAGGTTCTTACTATGGGTTTGAAAACATTTGCCTGCGCTCTTGCGCTGACTTTTTCTTATACAGTTACAGCCTTTGGAGCTGAACCGCAGACTGCTTTGCAGACGCTCTCTTCCGATGTTGTGGAGGCAGCTTCCAATGAAGCGATTCCTATGACCGGTTCTAAAATTGTCACTGATGATTTTTCTTTTGTGGTTCCAGAGCGCTGGACTGGGAAATGTGTCGTACTCCCAACAGAACAGGGCCTGGAAGTGTACGATCAGGAGGATTATGAGAGCGACGGATCCGGCTTTCTGTTTTCCATCTCCGTTTACGAGGACGACAGCTACTCTTCTCTGGAGGATTACGCCATTCTCGGATTCTGCGGAAGTGAAACCTTTGTGTTAGATACCTCGAAAGCTGACGAGAGCAAAAGCGTCAAAAAGGGGCTGAAGGAGCTTCAGGAAACCTTTGTCGCCTTTGCCGGAAATGAAAATTAGATTTGATTTTCTATGAATATTCAAAAACCACACTGCAGGAGTTTTTTGCAGTGTGGTTTTTGTTTTGCAGTTTTGCCGCGCGCCTTCTCTCAGACGCCTTTTATTTCCCATTGATAAGCCGCAATCGCCTGGCTCAACTCCTGTTCAGCCTGCTTGAAGGAATTTTTCTGCTGGAGATAGGAAACTTCCCCTTTGAGATACTCCTGCCTTGAGAGAAGGCCAGACTGATATTTAACCTGAAGAGCGCCGTAATTTTTTCTCTGCCGCTTCATAACTGCTTTCTGCTGCCTGAAAAGCCTGTAGTTTCGCAGTCATCTCATTGTAAAGCGTATCCATTTCCAGGTTCTTCCGGCTTTTCGCCTCTGATATTTGGCGGGATTTCAGCTCTGCTTCAGCGCTGCCGCCTGACGAAGAGCCTCTTCTGAGGACCTGAATCTCTGAATCACTGGTCACTGCCAGCTTTTTGTCCTCCTCCAGAACAACTGTGTCAATAAAATCCACATTGGCCGGCGGAATCTCTCCAATCTCTGTATTGTCTGGATTCCTCCCTATTAAGAGAGACAGCTGCGCCTTCATGGATGCTTCGCTTTTTTCTGCTGACTGAAGGGAAATCCGGCTGTCAGAAGACTCTGCTCTGCTTCCAGGAGCTCCTGCTCTGTAAGCATTCCTGCTTCTGCCATCGTCTGTGCCTTTTCATAGGAAGCTCTGGCGCTTTCCTCCTGTTTTCTGCCAATTGCCTCTGATCCCTCATCTGGTTATAGCTGCACATCACAGTCTGGGCTGTCTTTACCATGGCATTGACGGAAGATTTCAGGAATTTCGTCCCGCTCACCCCTGTCAGTTTCCTGACGGTGCGGTTCATCTGCGCCACAGAGGTCCCCCAGCTGGCTTTCATTCATCTGGTACTGGGCAATCAGTTCCGGGCTTCCACTTTTCATTCTCCAGTTCCTCTGCGTATTCCTTCATCTCCTGCTTTGCGGATGAGAGGACCTCTAATGCCTCCTGATAAATTTCCAGATTGGTGTCATACTGGCTGACTGCCGATTTCAGGGAAGCATTTCCGCGTTTCAGCAGTTCCTCCAGCTCCCCGTACTCTATCAGGGAGTCTGTCAGTTCCTCCTCTGTAAAGGATCCGTCTCCCCGTCTTCTGTTTCCTTTTCTTCTCCAGTTTTTCCCCCAGTCCCGGTCCCTCCAGCTCTGCCTCGTGCCCCCTCCCCGGAGCGCAGCAGCTCTGTCTCTGTCACCTCCGGAGACCTGGCCGCCTGGGCGGGAAAGGAGGCAGACAGTGTCAGGAAAAGCAGACTGCCTGTCAGCCATTTGTTTTCGTATTTTTCGCTTTTTCTTCAATGAAACATTCCTCCTCGCTTTTTTCAAAAATCATCAGGATACTGCTGCCAGTCCTGCCACTGCCCAGTCGTATTCCAGTTTGGCAGAAAGAAGCTGGAAAGAGGCTGTCTGTTTCGACGATTCCGCCGTCTCGCAGGCGCTTACGGCTGACGCCAGGCTGTTGGCGCTCAGAAGCCCGGCCTCCTGTTTTTTCCCTCGCTGTTTCCAGGGACTGCTCTTTCAGATACTTCGCCTTGACAGCCTGTTCATACTGATTTTCTGCGAGAAGAAGATTCTGATAAGCCATTGTCACATTCGCCCGGACGGCCTGACGCCCGCTTGTCAGCGTTTCCCTGACCGATGCTTCTGTTGTGCTGGAATGTGCGTTCTGCAGCTGCCTGCCCAAAAGTTTTTCAAGTCGTAATTATTCTCCAGTGCCTGTTCGATATCGGTCTCCAGGCTGATGCCCGCTATGGCAGCAGGATCCGGCTCCGGAAGGCTTCCTATTTCTACTGAATCTCCCTCATTCCATCCCAGCATAAGGATGAGGCTGGTTTTTGTCTCCTTCAGGCTGCTCTGTTCAGAAGTGATTTCTGATTTCAGATTCAGCACCGTCTGCTCTGCCGTCAATACCTCAGACTGGACAGCCATGCCTGCGGCAAGCTTTCTCTTTACTGATTCCTCGCTGTTTTCCGCTTCCAGAAGCTCCTGTTCTAAGGATGACAGCTTCTCCACACTGCTCCAGTAGGAAATCATCAGAGACTGTGCCTGTCTGACCAGCTTTTTTTACCGCCTGGATATAGCTCCATTTCACAGTATCCTCATCCTCCACGCTGGCGTCTCCTGATTCCTTCAGGCTTTCCGCTCTCTGCTCATTATTGATATAGGAAGCCAGAGCCGACGCATAGGAAGAAGAATCTGGATCCAGATCCGGCTGGCTGTCGTAAATCTCCTCCGCCGCGTCATAGTATTCCTGCGCAATTTCACTGCTGTCTTTTCCCTGATAATCCTTATAGCTGATTTCATTCTGCCTTACCGTGGTATTGTATTCATGGATCCGCTTGTCAATTTCTTCAAACTCCAGCTTATTGTCACGGATTGCAGGCCCCACTCTTCCTCCGTATAGGCAAACGGAGGACTGGCCGCCCAGGCCTGAAGCGGAAAGCAGAGCTGGAAGACCGCTGTCATGCCTGCTGCCAGAGACCTTTTTTTTGTACCCACCACTTTTTTCATGTCCTTTACCTCTCTGCTTTAATCTATATCCCAGTCCTCATTTATCTTTCTTGGCTTCCGGTTCATCAGCCCGTAGTACACCGGCAGCATGAAAAGAGCCACAAACAGGCCTGCTGTCAGGCCGCCAATATCTACAATCGCCAGGCCCTGGGTTGTGGAACCGCTGCTTCCCATGGCGGCAGCCATTGGAAGCATGCCAAGAATGGTCGTAAGGCTGGTCATCAGCATCGGTCTCAGACGGACAGCACCTGCTTCTATCATAGCAGTTTCCAGGTCCATTTCCATCCGGTACTGATTCACTGTGTCTACATAGAGAATTCCATTGTTGACAACTGTTCCCACCAGAATCAGGAATCCGAGAATGGACGTCATGCTCATGGATACCCCTGTCAGCTTCAGAAATCCAAATGAGCCGATCAGACTGAAGGGAATGGTTGTCATAACCATAACAGAAAACTTCACCGACTCAAACTGGGCTGCCATAACGACAAAAATCAGAAATACCGCCACGGCAATGGCCTGGTACAGGGAGGAAAACTCTTCGTTCATCATACGGTCCATACTGCTCGTTCCCTTTTTTGATGGTTCCAGTCAGATTAGGGGCAATCACCTCGCTTTCGATCTGGGCTGAGGTATCCGCACCTGTGTATTCTCCGGTAATAGTTACTTTGAAGGATTGATCCTCCCTGCTGATGGACGACGGACTGTCCTTATACACAATATCTGCTACATCGGTCAGGGCTGTGGCCGTTCCGTCTCCTGCCGTCAGGATTATATTTTTCATCTGATCAATGGACGCATACTCTCCTTCCGGAAACTCCACCTTTACGTCAAGATCCTCTCCGTCCACGGTCAGCGCCGCCGCTGTCATTCCGCTGAGCGTCTGATTCACGGCAGAGCCGATGGAAGAAGCCGTCAGCCCCTTTCTGCTGGCCATAAGAGGATCCACGTCAATGGATACAATGGGAGCATTATTTTCAAAAGAAGAATGAATGTTGATCACGTCATCACGGCTGATGAGCTCTGACACAATCTTATCGCTCAGTTCCTTCAGCTCTCCGTAATCCGTTCCTGTCAGAATCGTCTCATATCCCCGCGTTCTCTGCATAAAGCTCATGGAGCTGCCGGCTGTAACCTCTGCGCTGACATTTTCAATGTCTGACAGCTCCTGCTGCCACTGTTCTGCCAGCTGTGCCGTATCCTCTGCCCTGTCGTCCTTCAGATAAGCTGTAACTGAACCGCTCTGGTTCTGGTACCGGAGCATATAAGAATCTACATTTTCATTAGAAGATACTATCTCCTCAATCCGGGCCAGAGCGTCTTCTGTCTTCTCCTCAAGCAGTCCCGGACGCGTCTCTATCTCTATCTTGATCTGCCCTGTATCGTCTGAGGTGATCAGCTCGCTTCTCATTCCGGATGCCAGATAGAAGGTCGCTGCCAGCATAGCGGCTGAGACAGCCATTACCCTCCCCTTATGGCGAAGCAGCTTTTTCATGACTTTTCTGTAGAAGTTCTGAAGGCGTTCCACTGGCCCTGACATAAAGGAGCTTGACTTCTCCTGGGCTTATACATAACGTAGCAGAGAGGAACTACTGTAATTGCCGACAGCAGAGAAGCCACCATACAGAACACAACCGTATACCCCAGAGGACCAAACATCTGCCCCGACATGCCCTGAACTGCCGCCAGGGGGAGAAATACTACGCAGGTAGTGGCAGTACCTCCGATAATGGAGGCCAGCACCTGATTGCTTCCCAGCAGGGCCGCCTTGGCGTATCCAAAAATCCCCTTATCCCTGTTTAACTCTGCTGCCCGGAAACAGCTTTCCAGAACTACGATGGAGTTATCCACCATCATTCCCACTCCCAGAACCAGGGCGCTCATGGTAATGACATTCAGCGAAGAGCCTGCCGCGGTTATGGCAATCAGAGACAGCAGAATCGACGTGGGGATGGAGCTTCCTACAATCAGAGAAGCTTTTAAATCTCCAAAAAATCAGGAAAATGATGATCATGGAGATAATAACCGACAGTACCATGGTCTCTGCCACATCCTTCAGCGACTCCAAAATCGTGTCTGCCGTATCATTTACCACCTCTGCTGTCAGATCCGGATCAGCGTCCTGGAGTTCTTGTATCGTCTCCCTGACAGCCCTGGAAACCTCAATATCTGTATTGCTCTGATTTTTGCATAACAGAGATAGAAATCGTCTCCGCCCCGTCATACCGGGGAAAATGCCTCCTCTTTTCTCCTCTTTCGTGTGAACATCCGCCACATCCTGCAAGCGGACAATCTCCCGGTGGACGCAGTGACAGGAACATTCTTTAAACTCCTCTATATCCGACGTTTCCAGGGAGGTGGTGACAGACAGCTCCAGATTCCCGGAAACCGTATCGCCGGAAGGAAGGGAGACGTTGGCATTCTGAATTGCCGAAGAAATCTGGGACATGGTCACTTTATACTGATCCATCTTTTCTCGGTTCAGCTCCACCTGGATATATTCTGAGGTTCCTCCCATGGCCTCCACAGAAGCTACAGAAGCAATTTTTTTGCAAGCTCAGGCACAATCTTCTGTTCCGCATAGCTGTACAGATCCGTCTCCGTTTTATGGCTGATGGACAGCATCATGGACGTCCCTGCATTCTGGCCCATTTCCATGACTGTCGGCGTGTCCATGTCCTTCGGAAGCTGGCGTTCCAAGGCTGCCATTTTTTTCAGTCAGCTCATTATACGCCTCATCCATGTCAGTTCCATAATCATACTCCAGCATAATCCTGGCAGAACCGTCGCTGGAGGTAGGAACTGATGCTTTTTACACCCTCCAGGGTGCTGACGGCATCCTCTATGGGTTCTGTTACCAGCTCGCTGATATCCTCGGTCCGGCTCCTCGTAGCGCGCCATAATCGTCATCATCGGCGTTTCCATCTCCGGCATCTGCTCTAACGAAGCGTGAAATACCGATGAGATGCCAAATACCAGCAGACACAGAAGCGTCATAATAACAGTCACCGGACGTTTCAGAACAAATTTCGTAATTCCCATGATCTTCCTCCTCTGCTATGGTTCCGGCATCGGATCCAGCGGCTCCCCTGCATTTTACTTTTTGCTGCCTGTCTGGCTGTTCGCCTGTTTTCTCATTTTTGAAGCTTTACTGTGCTTCCCTCATAGAGCTCTGAGCTCCAGGTGCTGATTACCAGATCTGACTCCGTCAGCCCCGACTGAATTTCAGCCAGATTTGAATCAAAAATTCCCACCTCCACTTCCTGTTTGTGAACTTTTCCATCCTGGTAAAGATAGACGTTTCCCACTCCGCCGTCAAAATAAACAGCATCCACCGGAACTGTCATCACATTCTCCGCTCTGTCAGAAACAAGATAAATCTTCACCACACTTCCCAACGCCACAGAGTCCGCTCCATTTATGCTTCCCTTCACTTCAAACAGGCCTGTGGAGGCGTCTGCCATACCGCTCACCTCTGTAATCGAGCCGCTGTAGGTTTCTCCATCCCTCTCCACTCTCAATTCGCCGCCGGCAGACAGATGCCTGGCCACTCTCTCTGTCACCTTGAATTTCAGTGTCTGGGCTCCTTCTCCTGAAATCACACACAGCTCTTCATTGGCCGACACATGGTCAAATGCTTCGATACTGCAGCTTTCTATTACCCTGAAACAGGCGCCGTAATATTGCTGTACTCCATCTGGTTTTCGTAGGACAATTTTGGCAGACTCATAGGAAAAGGCGCGCAGACTCGGCCTGATTCTGATATTGTTCATATTCCTGATCTGGAAATATCGCCTCCTGCATACAAAAGCTCCTGGCGGCTCAGCGTGCTCTGAGCAGACTCGTAGGAAAGTCTGGCGGATTCCATGGCATTTTCAGCGGCTTCCACCTGCTTTGTATCGATCACAGCTAACAGCTGCCCCGCCTCCACGGTATCGCCGGCCTTAACCAGAACAGAGGTTACGTCTCCCGCCGCTCTTGCATAAAGGTAAACCACATCTGACGGCTCTACGGTTCCTGTTACAGCTGTCTCCAGTTCAATGCTTCCTGTGCCCGGAGGCTCCGCTGATACAGCCGTCACGTTCATCTGACGATCCATGTCTGCCGGCCTTCCTTCCGGTCTCTTCCCTCCTCTTCCTGATGCGAAGGCAGCCGCCGCTATAAAAAGTCAGCGCTGCCGGAATCACTATTTTTTTGCTTCTTCATCAGGCGATCTGACGTCCGAAGCAGCCATTCCCGATTCAGGTTCTTTTTTCATCCATAACGCTTCTCCTCTCATATATTCTGAAAAGCAGTATACCATTTCTCCTTAAATTGAATTTAAACCCTCTTTAAACTGAATATAAACTAATCTTGAAACTTTTGTGTCTCTGTTTATGGAAAGTTAACATTCCTGTGCTATACTGTTCTCATCAGAAGGAAAATTAGCTGCCCTGCAAGGCGGCAAAGAGAGGTGAAACTGATGTTCAATATTCTTGTAGTTGAAGATGACAGGAAACTGAGAAATCTGTTCTGTACCGTTCTGTCCCACAGCGGATACTGTGCCATACCGGCAGAAAACGGCATGTCCGCTCTCGGAATCCTGGATACAGAATATATCGATCTGGTTATTTCTGATATTATGATGCCTGGAATGGATGGATATGAGCTGATTGAAACCTTAAGAGAACACGGATATACGATGCCGATTCTGATTATCACTGCCAAGGCTCAGTTTGAGGACAAGCAGAGAGGTTTCTGGGCAGGAACTGACGACTATATGGTAAAACCCATTGATGTCAATGAAATGGTACTCCGTGTAGGCGCGCTTTTAAAGAGAGCCCGCATTTCCACTGAACGGAAAATTTGTCTGCGGCAATACGGTTCTGGACTATGACGCCCTGACAGTCCGCTGCGGCAGAGAAGTCTCCCTGCTTCCCCAGAAGGAATTCTATCTGCTCTATAAGCTGATGGCCTATCCCAATAAACTCTTCACCAGAAGACAGCTGATGGATGAAATCTGGGGGAATGGACTCTTCCTCCGAGGAACGGACTGTGGACGTCCATATTACCGGCTGAGGAGCGTTTTAAGGACTGCACGGATTTTCAGATTCAGACCGTGCGGGGAACTGGGATACAAGGTGGTGAAGCAGGAGTCATGAAACGTCATATATCTCCCATTAAATTTTATATTATTTTGATTATCCTGGCCTGCACTACAGTTACCCCTACATTGGCCGGATGGCTTCTTTTTCACTTTTCCGACTGGAAATACGGTCCGAATCCCTATTTTCCGCTGATGAATACGCTGATTGAAAGCCTGCTTGCAGGAATTTTTCTGACTCTGATGATTAACCATTTTCTGCTGTCTCCGATTATGTCTTTTATAGACGCTATCAACCAGGTTTCAAAAGGCGATTTTTCCGTCCGGGTAAAAACTGATTATTCCTCTCCGGAACTGGATGAATTAGCCGGCCATTTTAATAAAATGGTACAGGAGCTTGGAAGCATCGAGGCTCTTCGGAATGATTTTGCCGCCAATATCAGCCATGAATTCCGCACTCCTCTGGCTGCCATTGAAGGGTATACAACTCTGCTGCAGGATCACAGCCTGTCCGATCAGGAGCGGGATGAATATACACACATTATCATTGACAGCGTCCGCCAGCTGTCCAGCCTGTCCGAAAATATTCTTTCTATGTCCAGACTGGAAAAGCAGGAGATTGTCACCAACAAAACCACCTACTCGCTGGACGAGCAGATCCGCCAGGCTGTGCTCCTCTTAGAGCCCCCTGTGGAGCAGAAAAAAATGATGGAACTGGACATCGACCTGGAATCAGCCCTCTATTACGGCAACTGCGACATGAATGATGCAGGTCTGGCTGAATCTTCTTCATAATGCTATCCAGTACACTCCGGCAGAAGGCACAATCTCTGTTTTTCTAAAGAAAACAAAAGCACAGTCTCCTGATTACAGTTGCAGATACAGGCATCGGCATGGACGATGGCTACTCTGTCCCATATTTTCGATCAAAGTTTTTCCGGAAAGATAAGGACTCCTCTCCCGGAAACGGCCTGGGATTGCCTATGGTGAAACGGATCCTCCAGCTGAATCAGGGCTCTGTCACAGTTGAAAGTACGCCTGGCAGCGGATCCTCCTTTGTGGTGACGCTCCCTGTGCAGAAATAGAGCAGCTTTTCATTGAAAAAAGACGGATCTGACTCTCTGTAAGAATCAAATCCGTCTTCATTTTTTCATATTATATATCTGTCTATTTGCCGCTTCCCGCTTTTTTCCGCTTCCAGCATAGGAAACGTACATCTGCGTAGTCGCCATATCGGAGTGTCCTAAAATCTGCTGCACTGCCTTGATATCAGCTCCGCTGCTGATAAGATGAGCCGCAAAGGAATGGCGGAGTGTGTGGGGCGTAATGTCTGCCTGAATTCCTGCCTTCTCCCCGTAGTATTTTAAAATTTTCCAGAATCCCTGTCTGCTCATGCGGTCTCCGCTGCAGTTGACGAACAGCCACTCCGACTCCTTCTGTTTTAAAAGCTCCGGTCTGGAGTGCTTCATATAATCGTCAAGAGCCTTCTTCGCCACACGGCCAAAGGGAATGGTTCTCTCCCGGCCGCTGTCGCTGCAGGTGATAAATCCAATGGTCATATTCACATGGGACAGGCTTAGATTCATCAGCTCTGACACACGGATTCCTGTGGCATAGAGAAGCTCCAGCATCGCTTTATCACGAATCTCCTTCGGAGTCCTGCCGGACGGCTGAGCCAACAGGCGGGTCACCTCTTCTACCGTTAAAATCGCCGGAGCCTTTTTTTGCAATTTTAGGCGCCCTCACTAAATCTGCCGGATTTCTCCTGATCCGTCCTTCCGAAAATTCATAGTGAAAAAATTGCCTTGATTGAGGCCAGCATACGCGAAATAGTGGCAGGGCCTTTCTCTCTTTTTCCAGAAAAAGGATATAGGAATCCAGACTGGTCTTCGTCACCTTCCCAGCCTCTCTCACTCCCCTATCTTCCATATAAGATGCAAACTGCAGTTAAATCGCGTCTGTACGAGAGAATCGTATTCTGCGACATCCGTTTTACGTCCTGGAGATATACCGCAAATCTCTCTATCTCATCAAACATACTTCGTCCCCTAATCGTTCTGTATTGCTGTCAAAAAACAAGGCAAAATCCGCTTGTAACTACCATTATATCTATATTTTCCCCATAAATCAAACACATTTTTCCCACTTTTCCGCAGCCTTTCATAGGATTGACCAAAAAATACACAAGATATGGTTTTATCGTCCTTATCAACGCAAGATATTGAAATTTTTTCCAGGTTTTTTTTAGTCAAAAAAAGATTGCTCCTATCCATGATATCCATCTGGGATTCAGCCATACCTCTGCGGCGGATCCTGCCGCCAGAACTGCCAAAAGAATCAGGAATGCCGCCGCCCGGACCGTTTTTTTCTTCTTTCAGGGCCCCATCGAACCAAAACGGCTGCTGCAGGCGCATTAAAAAAACATTTGGGGAAACAATGCCAGGAGAAACAGTGGAAGAGCAAGAAAGCCTGTCTCAGCAGTGAGCGCAGAAAGCACTGCAGCCATAGAAAATCCGACAGCCGATGACGCCAGACATAGGACTGCCAGGCTGCAGGGCGTCATTCCTGCCAGCCAAACCACAGCCGCCAGACCAGCCCTCCTCACAAATACAGAATAGAAGGCTCCCTCCTCTGCTCTGAGCCTGCATTGGGGCCGGCTCGTCCATACGCGCCCTAATATTTCCCAGCGTTTCCTGTATGTTTTCCGGCAGACGGTTAAACCACAGACTGGCCGCCATGGCAGATAAAAACAGACAGAAAAGCAGCGGCATAAGAGGTTTCCTTCGGAACGCTCCAAGAACTGATTTCATCATCCTGTTCCGCTTTCCATTTTTTTCATCTTATGCCGCTGTCTTTCATTCCAGACGCGCTAGTTTTTTCTATTTCTGACATCCATACTTTGACCGCGTAAGCAAGAATGGAAGCCGCAGTCTTACCGTCTGTAATAGTCCCGGAATAAATCAGCTTCAGCAGATCCTCCAGTTCCCATTCCTCCACCTGAATATTTTCATCTGGATCTAGGTGCTGCTTAGACGGAATCAGGTTCCTGGCCACAAACACATCGATTGCCTCATCGCAGAAAGCAATGGTTGTGTTAATGCTTAAGAGATATTCCAGATGCTCTGTTTTAAATCCAGTCTCTTCCTCCAGCTCTCTGTATGCGCACTCAATCTTCGGCTCTTCCGGGTAGTCCAGCGCTCCTGCCGGAATTTCCAGAGTGTAGCGATCCAGCGCGTTTCTGTACTGGCGCACCATCAAAAGCTTTCCCTCTTTTGTCACAGCCACCACAGCCGCCGCGCCGTTGTGGTGGATATAGTCCCACTTTGCCTCATGGCCGTTAACCTGAACCGTGTCCTGGTATACCTTCAGAATGTCTCCCTGATACTTTAATTCCCGGTTGACTCTCTTTACAGGAATGTCTGCCAGATTCTTTGCTGCTTCTGCCTCT
>ENA-OQHD01000680-OQHD01000680.1-human-gut-metagenome-genome-assembly--contig:-NODE-680-length-11659-cov-4.701960_pt1 | contig 11659 bp, 12 predicted proteins | sample MGYA00242560_ERZ504711 | MGnify/ENA primary metagenome ERZ504711 (study PRJEB26092, sample SAMD00036198) | human gut metagenome | host: Homo sapiens | study: EMG produced TPA metagenomics assembly of... | reverse complement strand
ATGATTTTCTGTTACGATTTCTGCTTTTGCCTTATTTCTCTTCTTTTGATCATTGTTTGGGTTTCCGGAAGATGCTTAATGGAAATTCCGGTAAATCCATAGAAAAATACTGAAAACCGGGGTCAGGTAAAGCAGGAATAAGTACGGGAAAAATGCCGACCATGCAACACCAAGTGTGCCGGCCATGTATACGCCGTAGCCATGCCATGGAATCATAGGACCAGCCATAGTTCCGGAGTCTTCGAGGCAGCGGGAAAGAATTTCCGGTGCAACCTTGCGCTCTTGAAAGACAGGTGCCATCAGACGGCCGGTCAGAACGTGTGCCATCGGCTGGGAGCAGCTGATGAGGCTGGTCACGTAACCGACAATCATCGTTGCCAGGATCATACTTCCATCGCTGTTGATTCTCTTTACAATCGCCTGAAGAATGTGATCCAGTACACCGAGTTTTTCCAGCATGCCGCCCATGCCGACAGCAAAGCAGATAATGGCTACGTACTGGAGCATGCTTCCCATGCCGCCGCGGTTTAAGATGGATTGTAATACCGGTTCTTCGATTGCGGTTGTGTAACCGTTGTAAGCTGTGCGGATGATGTCCTGCAGAGTATCGTGCTGCACAAAATAGGAAACAAATCCGGCAGCGAAGCTGGAAAGACCAAGTGCAGAGATCGCATTTACTTTGCAGAGGAGCAATACAATAATCAGGATGGCAGGGATCATGGTAATCCATCCGAGCTGGAATTCACCGTTTAAAGCATCGATGTAAACGGTAATGCTTCCCTCGGTATAGCTTCCGCTGGTCTGCTGGAAACCGAGAATAGTAAAAAGAATTAAGGTAATCACATACGTTGGAAGGGTGGTCCAGAGCATCGAGCGGATATGATCGCCAAGTTTTGCATCTGCAACGGCCGGAGCAAGGTTTGTGGTATCGGAAAGAGGACTTAATTTGTCACCGAACATGGCACCGCAGATGACAGCACCGGCTACCATGCCAGGATGGATACCCATGGCGTTTCCGATCGCCATCATGGCAACACCTGCGCTTCCGACGGAACCATAGGAAGTACCGGTTACAATACTCAAAATGGAGCAGAACAGCAGCGTCAGAGGCAGCAGCCAGGACGGGTTAATTATTTTTAAGCCCCAGGAAATGATGGTGGCAATGGTGCCACTCTGCAGCCAGGTGCCGATCATGACACCGATGGCCATCAGAAGGCAGAGCGTCGGGACGACCATACGGATGGCATCGTATGCGCCGGCAACAATGTTGGCGTAAGAAATACCGAAAATCTTACAAAACAGATAGATAAAAATCCAGCTTGCAAACAGGCCGATCATAGGACCGCCGGTTTTCAGGCGGATACAGACTGCGACGGATACGATGATCAGCAGCAGCAAAAGCAGTGACTGTGGCAGATTGAGTTTTTTTTTCTTTCGTTCCGCTCATAAAAAATCCCCCATTCATAGGTAAAATGATTTGCCCATTCAACGCGTTAAAGTAGAAAAGACATGTAATATATTATAATGGTGAAATGCAGAAAAAGCAAGGGAAATTCTCTTGATTTTTTGTTCTATGGTTGCTATAATAAGCGTGAGTGTGGGGCGGAGGATAAACTTCGGCCCTTTTGCAGCTAACTATAAACGGAATCAACAAGATAAAGAGGTTAAATCAATGACAAGAATAGACATTATTTCAGGTTTCCTGGGCGCAGGAAAAACAACCCTGATCAAAAAACTCCTCGGAGACGCACTGAAAGGCCAGCAGGTTGTCCTGATCGAGAACGAATTCGGTGAAATCGGAATCGACGGAGGCTTCTTAAAAGATGCCGGTATCGAAATCCGTGAAATGAACTCCGGCTGCATCTGCTGCTCTCTTGTGGGAGACTTCGGCGCAGCATTAAAAGACGTTATCACCAAATATCACCCGGACCGCATCATCATCGAGCCGTCCGGCGTAGGTAAACTCTCCGACGTCATCAAAGCGGTTGACGGCGTAGAAAAAGAAGCAGGCGTAGCCCTGAATTCCGCAACAACCGTAGTCGACGTTATGAAATGCAAAATGTATCTCAGAAACTTCGGCGAATTCTTCGAGAATCAGGTAAAGAGCGCAGGAACCATCATCCTGAGCCGTACCGATAAAGCCGATACGGAAAAAGTAGAGGCAGCTGTAAAAATGCTCCGCGAACTGAATCCGGAAGCACACATTATTACCACACCGGTTGAAGTACTGGGTGGTAAGAAAGTACTCGATACGATGGAAGGTGCCATCATCAACCTTGCGCAGGTAGAAGAGGAAGAGCATCATCACCATCATCATGACCACGACGAGTGCTGCTGCGGCCATGACCACGATGAGGAGCATGAGCACCATCATCACGATCATGATGAGGACGAACATGAACATCATCACCACGACCATGACGGCGAGTGCTGCTGCGGCCACGATCACGACGAGGAGCATGAGCATCATCACCACGACCATGATGACGAGTGCTGTTGCGGCCATGATCACGACCATGAGCATCATCATCACCACGATGACGAGTGCGGATGCGGTCATGATCATCATCACCATCATCACGCAGACGAAGTTTTCACAAGCTGGGGTCAGGAGACTGTGAAGACCTTTACCAAAGAGCAGATCGAAGGCATCTTAAAGAAACTTTCCGAGGATACCGCTTATGGTATGGTTCTTCGGGCCAAAGGTATGGTAGCAGGCGCCGACGGACAGTGGATCTATTTCGATATGGTTCCGGAAGAGTACGAAGTACGTGACGGAGCACCGGAATTCACCGGAAGAATCTGTGTCATCGGTTCCAAATTAGCAGAAGATAAGCTGGCAGAGCTGTTCGGACTGTAAAAATACAAAGTAGCTGCGAAAATTACGGTCCGCAGGGTACCTGTGAACTGTAGTGAAGCTGCCGCATCAGAAACAAAATCCGATGTGGCAGCTTTTTTCTTGATTTAGAGACAAAGCAAAAGGTACGCCCGGAATCTTAGCCGCAAAAGCAAGTGCAGAAAGATTCCGGGAGTACGTCAAAGACAACGGAGGTACAAAATGTACGAAGAAGACGAAGTAGAAATTCCGATTTATCTCATAACAGGATTTCTGGAGAGTGGAAAAACCTCTTTTATCAATTTTACCGTAGCACAGGACTATTTCCAGATCGACGGACCGACCCTTCTGATCACAACCGAAGAAGGTGAAGTAGAGTACGACGAAAAAGAACTGCTCAAACACAACACCGTCCTGGAAATCGTAGAAGGACCAGAGCAGTTTACCCTGGATTACCTGAAAAAATCTGAACCGCAAATACCGCCCGGAGCGAATCATTCTCGAATACAACCCGCTCTGGAGCGTAAAAAAAGCTCGAAGAAATGGAACTGCCGCGCGGTTGGGGCATCGTACAGGAGATCGTGACCGTCGACGCAAGCTGCTTCCAGATTTATATGCAGAATATGAAATCCGTCTTCATGGAGATGGCAAAAAATGCGGATATGGTTATGTTCAACCGCTGTCGTCCGGAAGATCCGCTTCCGGCATTCCGCCGCAGCATCAAAGTAGTCAATCAGGCATGCGACGTTCTGTTTGAGAATGAAGAAGGCGAAATTGACAACATTTTTGAGGATCAGATGCCGTTTGATACCGATGCCGATGTGATCGAGATTGATGACGCCGATTACGGGATCTGGTATGTCGATATGGGCGACAACCCGGAGCGTTACGAGGGCAAGACTGTTCATTTCCGCGGTATGGTATTAAAGAGCAAGGATGTCGGAGCCGATTTCTTTGTTCCGGGCCGTATGGCAATGACCTGCTGTGCAGATGATACTTCTTTTATCGGCTATGTCTGCAAATGCGCAAGCGCCAAATCTCTCGTAATGGGTTCCTGGGTTGACGTGACTGCAACGGTAAAATGGGGCTATATGAAGGTTTACGACGGCGAAGGCCCGGTTCTGTATGCAAAAGAAATCAAACCGGCCAAAAAGCCGGAGAGCGAACTGGTATATTTTAACTAAAGAAAAAGAACAATCATACATCAGACAACAGAGGGCAGGGAAAGTTTTTTCTGCTCTCTGTTGTCTGCATTGCAGGAGGAAGTATGTTTATTATAGTAGGTTTGGGAAATCCGACGCGCCAGTATGAGGGCACGAAGCACAACGTCGGATTCGACACCATCGATTACCTGATCGACGAATATCAGATCCCGTCTTCCGGTGCAGGCCACAAGGCGCTGTTCGGAAAGGGCATGATCGCAGGCCAGAAAGTCATTGTCGCAAAGCCGATGACATATATGAACCTGAGCGGTGAGTCCGTGCGGGAGCTGGTGAACTATTACAAAGTGAATCCGGAGAGCGAGCTGATCGTGGTTTACGATGATATCAGCCTGGCGCCGGGACAGATCCGTATCCGCAAAAAAGGAAGCGCGGGCGGCCACAATGGCATCAAAAACATCATCGCCAATCTCGGTACCGACCGTTTTATGCGTGTGAAAGTCGGTGTCGGTGAGAAACCGAAAAACTGGGATCTGGCGGACTACGTGTTAAGTCCGTTTACGAAAGACGAACGTCCCCTTGTAAATCTGGCGATCGAGCATGCGGCAAAAGCGATCGAGCAGATGCTGAACGGGGATGTGGACGCAGCTATGAATGAGTATAACCGCAAATCTGCAAACCCGGCAGAGTAAGGAAAATGAAAGCGTTATTAGAACCGATCAAAGAAATTGCCCGTTTTGACGAGCTGTTCCGTGATCTGAAAAAAGGAATCGCAGGTGTGACGGTGATCTCGGGCTGTCTGGAAAGCCAGAAAGCCCACATGATCGCAGGCCTCTCCGAGGATGCCCCGGTGCGGCTTCTGATCGCGGAAAATGAATTAAAAGCAAAAGAATTATATGAGGATTACCGGCTGTACGATGCGGAGACGCTGTATTATCCGGCGAAGGACCTGATTTTCTATCAGGCAGACATTCACGGAAATCTGCTGATCCGTCAGCGGCTTCAGGTGATCCAGGCACTTCTTGAGCGGAAGGAAGTTACCATCATCACCAGTGTAGGGGGATGTATGGACTTTCTTCTGCCTCTTGGCGTGTTCGAAAAACATTGCATCCATCTGCGCAATGACAGCGAATTCGATCTGGATAAAATAAGAAAAGAGCTGGTGCGGCTCGGCTATGAGAGTACCTTTCAGGTGGAGTCGACCGGCCAGTTTTCCGTCCGCGGCGGCATTCTCGATATTTATCCGCTGACGGAACAGAACCCGATCCGGATTGAGCTCTGGGGCGATGAGATAGATTCCATCCGAAGCTTCGATGCGGAGAGCCAGCGGTCGATTGAAAACCTCGAGGAAATCACAATCTATCCGGCATCGGAGCTGATTTTAACAGAGAATACGATTGCGCGCGGTGTGAAAGCGATTAAAAAAGAGGCAAAAGCGCAGAGCACAAAGTTCCGCGACAAGATGATGACGGAGGAAGCGGCGCGTATCCGCCATGCGGCAGAGGAAATCTGCGATCAGATCGGCGAGGGCGAAATTCTGCAGGGAGCGGAGCAGTATCTTCATTATTTTTATCCGGAGACCGTCTCGTTTCTTGAGTATCTGCCGGAGAACAGCCGCATTTTCCTAGATGAGCCGAACCGCATCATCGAGTGTGCCGATGCGCTGGAAGCAGAATTTCAGGAGAGCGTGAGCCACCGTCTCGAAAAGGGATACCTCCTGCCGGGACAGGCGAAGCTGATGTGCAGTACGGCGGAGCTTGTGGCAAAACTGAACCGCTGCGGCTGTGTTGCCGTGTCGCTGATGGAGCCGCAGAAGGGCGAGTGGAATATCCGTGACGAGTTCAGTGTGACGGTGAAAATCGGTTAATTCGTATAACAATCAGTTCCCGCTTCTGGTGAAAAGATCTGAAATCCTGGTAAAAAAGCGGGTTACCGTATTGTACTGGCGAGTCCGTCGCGGACGAGGGCGCAGCATCTGGCGGAGGACCTGCAGAATGAGGAGATTCCGGCCTTCTACAGCGAGAATGAGAAGCGTGTTCTGAAACCGGGCGAGGTCATGCTGATCCACGGCGCGGCCCGCAGAGGCTTTGAATATCCGATGCAGAAATTTGTGCTGATTACAGAGACGGATAATTTTTGGAAAAGAGAAGAAGAAAAACCGGAAGAAATCGGAGTATTCCGGTCAGAAAATCCAGAATTTTGCGGATCTTTCGATCGGTGACTATGTCGTGCACGAGAGCCACGGTCTTGGTATTTACCGCGGCATCGAGAAAATTGAGATGGACCGCGTAACGCGTGATTATATGAAAATCGAGTATGCGGGCGGATCGAACCTCTATGTGCTGGCCACCCAGCTCGATACGCTGCAGAAGTATGCGTCCGGCGAAGCTGCAAAGGTGCCGAAGCTGAATAAAATCGGCGGTCAGGAATGGAATAAGACGAAAACACGGGTTCGCCATGCGGTAAAAAATATCGCACAGGATCTCGTGAAGCTGTATGCCGAGCGGCAGGCGTCATCCGGCTATCAGTTCGGAAAGGATACGATCTGGCAGAAGGAATTTGAGGAACTGTTTCCGTTTGAGGAGACGGACGATCAGCTTGCGGCGATCGAGGCGACAAAGGCGGACATGGAGAGCAAAAAGATCATGGACCGCCTGATCTGCGGCGATGTCGGATACGGCAAAACCGAGGTTGCAATCCGTGCAGCGTTCAAGGCAGTACAGGAGAGCAAACAGGTCGTCTACCTCGTTCCGACCACTATTCTGGCACAGCAGCATTACAATACGTTCGTTGAGCGCATGAAGGACTTTCCGGTGCGCGTTGATCTTCTGTGCCGGTTCCGCACGCCGGCAGAGCAGAAAAAAGCGCTGGAGGATCTGAAAAAAGGACTCGTGGATATTGTCATTGGAACACACCGCGTTCTTTCAAAGGATGTGAAGTTCAAAGATCTTGGCCTTCTGATTGTCGATGAGGAGCAGCGGTTCGGCGTGACGCATAAAGAAAAAATCAAACAGCTGCAAAAAAATTGTGGATGTTCTGACACTGACGGCGACACCGATTCCGCGTACCATGCATATGAGCCTGATTGGCATCCGGGATATGAGTGTGCTCGAGGAAGCACCGCAGGATCGCCAGCCGATCCAGACCTTTGTCTGTGAATACAATGAAGAAATGGTCCGCGAGGCGATTAACCGTGAACTTGCGCGGGGCGGGCAGGTTTACTATGTCTATAACCGTGTCCAGTCGATTGCGGATATGGCGAACACGATCCAGAAGCTCGTGCCGGATGCAAATGTGGGCTTTGCGCACGGGCAGATGAAGGAGCGCGAGCTGGAAAAGATCATGTACGGCTTTATCAACGGAGAGATCGATGTGCTCGTGTCAACAACGATCATTGAGACAGGACTCGATATTTCGAATGTCAACACGATGATTATCCACGATTCCGACCAGATGGGACTGTCACAGCTCTATCAGCTCCGTGGCCGTGTCGGTAGGTCGAACCGGACGTCGTATGCGTTTCTGATGTACCGCAGAAACAAGATGCTAAAAGAAGTAGCGGAGAAACGTCTCCATGCGATCCGTGAATTTACGGAGATGGGAAGCGGCTTTAAAATTGCGATGCGTGACCTTGAGATCCGCGGTGCCGGAAATCTGCTGGGCGCAGAGCAGTCGGGCCATATGGAATCGGTTGGATACGATCTCTATTGTAAAATGCTCGCAGAGGCTGTCCAGGAGGCGAAGGGCATCGCACCGGCAGAAGCGTTCGAGACAACGATTGATCTGAATGTCAGTGCCTATATTCCGGACAGCTACATCAGCAACGAGTCTCTGAAGCTTGACACCTATAAGCGAATTGCGGCGATTGAAAATAAGGAAGAGTATGAGGACATGACGGAGGAGCTGACCGACCGCTTCGGGGAACCGCCGAAAAATGTACAGAATCTTCTGGCTGTTGCAGAACTGAAAGCGCTGGCGCACTGTGCGTATGTGACGGAGCTGAAACAGATGGGCGATTCGGTACGAGTCACCTTACAGCAGCATGCAAAAATCGATGTGGCGCGGATTCCGGAGCTGCTGCAGAAATACCGAGACGAACTGAAATTCCAGATGGAGTCGCTGGCGTTTGTCTACACGCCGCGGCGGAGAAATTCAAAGGAAAAGATCGATCTGCTGGAGAAGAGCCATGCACTGGTGGAAGATCTGCTGCAGATCACACAGGAGTGAAATACTCGCATAACCACAAAATCGTGTGAAAAAGGCGTGAACAGGGAAGAAAAAAGTTGCCCTGTATCAACAAAAAGGGTATAATAGGAAAAGCGTTTATAAAAATCGATGCAGGACCGGAAATTCGAACGTGTAAAAAGAAAAACTCTTTTTGAGCATACATTTCGCCCTGCATGAGGAGGAAGTAATGAAAAATTTAAAAGCAAAAGCAGTCTGCGTTATGCTGAGTGCTTCGATGGCAGCGATGGGACTGACTGGCTGCGGTTCCGACAATGTGGACGGAACAAAAATCGGCAATTACTGTAAATGACGAGTCGATTACACTCGGACAGGCAAATTTCATGCTGAGATATCAGCAGGCAACCATGTACAATTATTATTCCAAGATGTACTCGATGTACGGAATGCAGATGCCGTCTGAGATGTACGACAAGGAAGGCGACGATGGAAAGACTACCGGGGAAACGTTCAAGGAGCAGTCTCTTGATACGATCGAAAAGAGCTTCTGATGCGGCAGCACGCAGAGGAATACGGAATTTCCCTGACAGACGAGGGAAAAACAGCAGGCGAAAGAGGCTGCACAGGCATTCGCAGATAAGAACGGTGACGATGTGATGAAAAAGCTGCACGCAACCGTTGAGGACATCCAGGATGCACTGGAGCTGTATGTTATTCAAACCAAAATTTATGATCCGATCATCGCAGATGTAGATACCGAGGTATCCGATGAAGAGGCAAAGCAGACCTCCATCAGCTACATCACGGTATCCACAGCAGGAACCGAGAAGGATGACGATGGAAAAACGATTGATTTGACGGACGAGGAAAAAGCGGCAAAGAAAGAAATCGCACAGAGATTCCTGGATCTCTTAAAAGAGTCTGAGGATCCTGCAGCCGCATCGTTTACCGATCTGCGCAAGGAGCTGAACGATCAGTTAAATGCGGAGAATACCGCAGATTCCACCGATTCTGCCGACAGCTCCGATGAGAGCAGCTCTTCTTCCGATGCTTCCGACACAAGCGCATCCGACGCTTCAAGCGCGAGCACATCGAGCAGTTCCGCCAGCGATTCCTCCTCTGAGGTTTCTTATCTGACCTCTTCCGAGACATCCTTTGGAACCGGATCGGAGAAAGACGATGACGATACCTGTTCTCTTGGAGATAAAGTAGCGGAAGAAGCAGCAAAGCTGAAGGATGGCGAGTATTATGACGGTGTCATCGAAGGCGACGATGCATATTATGTGATCCGTGTAGATAAAGCATTCGACGAGGATAAAACCGAGTCCAGAAGACAGACTATCATTTCCAACCGCAAATCGGATAAGTACAACGATACACTGGATGGATGGGTAAAGGAGAGCGATATCAAGGTCGCATCCAACTGGAAAAAACTTGAAGTAACGGACGCAGATCTGTATACGATGACAGTTGACAGCGCTTCTACAGATTCCACAGATGGAACCACAACCGACAGTACAACAACGGACAGTACAACGTCTGACAGCACGACATCAGGCAGTACCGAAACGACATCGACAAGCAGCACAGGCACTGCTTCAACGTCTTCAAGCACTGCGGAATAAAAGCATATGATACAGGACAAACGGCAGCCGGATCCGGGAGAGGGGTCCGGCTGCTGTTTGTGTCTGAAAATATTTTTGAACAAAAAAAAGAAAATAATAGGGAATTTGTAGAGTAAATTGACAATAGTAAGAAGTTCATTTAAAATGAAATTACAACCAGAGTGTATCTCGCAAATTGCGGAAATAAATTTTTCAGACACGCTCTAATGTTCAGGCGAAAACGATGTACCAGGAAAGAAGGTGGAGAAATGAAGAAGGCAGTAATTTCCGTACTTGTCGGTACAGCAGTATTGGCTTTCGTTGCGTGTGGAAAAAATGCTGCAACGGAAAACAGTTCCGATTCGGGTGTTTCAACGGTATCGGCATCCTCGCAGGTGGAAAATGGACAGAAAGCAACCCGTGTGAACCAGGGAACAAATTTGTCTCCGGGGTCACCGAAGAATATCCCGTCCGGTGGGGGGAACAGCTCGGGCAGGACACATCATTCGGAGACGCATCATTCGGAGACACATCATTCAGACGCGCATCATGATTGAGAATGTCGGGGTTTGCTGAACATCCGTGAACAGAAACAGACGAAGGGGTATCCAAAACGGATACCTCTTTTCTACTTGTCGGGAAAAACAATACAATGCTATACTGAACATGAATTTGACGCGAAAAGTGCGGCAGGTTCAGAAAAAACCAGCCGGGATTTGTCAGTATACGCGGACATGTGCTGCAGGGAACTCGGGCAGAATGGAGAAAAGAAAATGACAAGAGAAGAATTTGAACAGCTTGCCGGAGCAGGTGTCATTTTATTGGATGGCGCAACCGGATCAAATCTGACAAAAGCGGGAATGCCAAAAGGAGTCAGTACAGAACTTTGGGTTCTGGAGCACCCTGATATTCTGGCAAATTTACAGAAGGCTTACGTGGAGGCGGGAAGCCAGATTGTCTATGCGCCGACGTTTGGTGCAAACAGACTGAAATTAGCGGATTATGGAAGAGAAAACGAGGTGGAGGAGCTGAATGCACGCCTGGTGGATATCTCGAAAAAAGCGCTTGCCGGAACAGGTGCGCTGATTGCGGGAGAATTTTTCTACGCCGGGAAAAATGCTGCAGCCAAAAGGCGATCTCTCTTATGAAGAGCTGCTGGAATCCTACACAGAGCAGGTAACAGCGGTAGCAAATGCGGGCGTTGATCTTCTGGTAGCGGAGACGATGCTGAGCGTGGACGAAACGTGTGTCTTTATGGATGCTGCACTTTCTGTCTGCGATCTGCCGATTATGTGTTCTCTGACGCTGGAAGCAGACGGTTCTGCCCTGTTCGGCGGAAACGCTGTGGAAGCAGTTGAGACACTGCAGGAAATGGGAGCATCCGCCGTAGGACTGAACTGCTCGGTCGGACCGGATCAGCTTGAGGCAGTCGTAAATTCCATGAAAAAATGTGGCAAGAGTACCGGTTATCGTAAAACCGAATGCCGGCCTGCCGAAAATCACGCCGACCGGTGAGGCAATCTACAGCATGGATGCGCCGACGTTTGCAAGATATATGAACATTCTGGTAGACGCGGGTGCAGGCATTGTCGGCGGCTGCTGCGGAACAACACCGGAGTATATTCGTCTGGTGAAAGAAATGCTGGATGCGAGAAAGTAAATCAAAGATTACAATTCGCAGGAAACTGTGAGATGTAATGAATTCCCCTGTTGCGGACAAAATCTGTACGGGGAATTTTTTGCGTTACCGGAAACTTCGTTGAATTTTCCGATAAGTAAAAGCCCTCCGGGCAGGATTCTTTCTTACAGAGAGCAAGACAAAACAGGTTTCAACGATCTGGTCTGATGGACAGCCCGGGTAGAGAAAAAAAGGT
>ENA-OQHD01000679-OQHD01000679.1-human-gut-metagenome-genome-assembly--contig:-NODE-679-length-11666-cov-3.750065_pt1 | contig 11666 bp, 11 predicted proteins | sample MGYA00242560_ERZ504711 | MGnify/ENA primary metagenome ERZ504711 (study PRJEB26092, sample SAMD00036198) | human gut metagenome | host: Homo sapiens | study: EMG produced TPA metagenomics assembly of... | reverse complement strand
AATACTTAATGAAGAAGCTGTTCATGTAAGATGACAGAATATAGAGATAAATTGATGTGAGTGTAAAAGTAAATAAGAGATAAATTTGAGAAGGAGAGATAGGAAAAAATGGCTGAGAATAAAAAGGTGTATGTTGTAGGTCATAAGAATCCGGATACAGATTCTATTTGTACAGCAATTGCTTATGCAAATCTTAAGACAAAGATTACCGGAGAAACGTATGAGCCTCGTCGTGCAGGGCAGCTTAACGAGGAGACACAATATGTACTGGAACACTTTGGCGTAAAAGTTCCGTTATTGCTTTCTGATCTTAGAGAACAGATTAAAAATGTGGAATTGAAAGAAAGTCAGGAAATTCAGGGAAGCCTCTCAATCCGTACAGCATGGGAAAAGATGTCAGAGATGAATACTCATACGATTCCGATTACACGTAATGGTGTGCTGGAAGGTGTAATCACAAAAGGTGATATTGCGAAATCCTATATGGAAGTCTATGATAACACAATGCTTGCGAAGGCAAGAACACAGTACCGTAATATTGCAGCAGCAGTAGAAGGTGAAATTGTAACAGGAAATGAACATGGTTATTTTTATAAAGGAAAAGTAACTGTTGCAGCATCAAGCAAAGAGTTGATGACAAGCTTTATCGAGAAAGATGATCTTGTTATCATTGGGGATCGAATTGATGCACAGCAGTGTGCAGTTGATCTGGATGCAAGCTGTATGGTAGTCTGCCAGAATGATCCGATCTCAGAAGATATTCTGCGTCAGGCAGAGGCAAAAGAAATTGTCGTTATCTGGACACAGCATGATACATTTACGGCAGCGCAGCATATCAGTCAGAGTATTCCGGTAAGATCTTTCATGACAAAGGATCAACTCGTAACATTTCGCAAGAATGATTATGTAGATGATGTGAAAGAAGTGATGGCACGCAAGCGTTTCCGTGACTTCCCTGTTGTAGATGAAGATGGAAAGTTCTTAGGTCTTGTTTCTAGACGAAGACTTCTCAATGTCAGCAAGAAACAGGTGATCCTTGTCGATCATAATGAGAAGAACCAGGCAGTAGACGGAGTGGAAGAGGCAGATGTCCAGGAGATTATTGATCACCACAGATTGAGCAGTATCGAGACGATCGGACCTGTAATTTTTTAGAAATCAGCCGGTTGGATGTACAGCAACAATTGTATCTCAGATGTACGAGGAAAATGGTGTCGAAATAGATCCGGTGAATGCAGGACTTCTTTGTTCCGCGATCATTTCCGATACATTGATGTTCCGTTCCCCAACTTGTACACCACTTGATGAAAGCACAGCGAAAAGGCTTGCAGAGATTGCCGGGATCAATATAGAGAAACTTGCACAGGCGATGTTCAAGGCAGGAAGCAACCTCAAAGGAAAAACAGCCGAGGAGATTCTCTTCCTTGATTTCAAACAGTTTACAGTGAATGATACGGTATTTGGTGTTGGTCAGGTGAATTCAATGAGCGAAGAAGAGCTTGAAGAGATTAAGGCAACAGTACTTCCGGAGATGGAAAAGACAAGACAAAATCACAGTCTGGATATGATTTTCTTTATGCTGACAAATATTATTGCAGAGTCTTCTGAACTGATCTGCAGTGGTAATGAAGCAAGAGAAAAGATTATCGGAGCTTATGATTTGGAAGATAATGCACAGAAACTGATGCTCAAAGGTGTCGTATCACGTAAGAAACAGCTCGTTCCGGCACTTGTATCAGCATTGCAGCAGTAAGAAGCCCAAGACATTTTTAAATAGAAAGTCAGAACCGTCTCCGTAACAGGGGACGGTTTTCAGGAGGAAAGAGAAATGGCGAAACAAGTATGGAAAGCCGGTAATATGATCTACCCGCTTCCGGCAGTTATGGTAAGTACGGCAGATAAGGAAGGAAATACGAACATTTTTACCGTTGCATGGACAGGAACTGTATGTACAAATCCGGCGATGGTATACATTTCCGTAAGACCGGAAAGATATTCGTATCATATGATTGAAGAGAGCGGAGAGTTTGTGATCAATCTGACAACCGAACAGCTCGCCCATGCGACTGATTACTGTGGTGTGCGCTCCGGCCGGGATGTGGATAAATGGAAAGAGTGTCATTTAACTGCGAAAAAGGCAGAGAAGCTTACTTACGCACCGGTCATTGAAGAAGCACCGGTCAATATTGAATGTGTAGTGACAAAAATTGAGAAACTTGGAAGTCACCATATGTTTCTTGCAGAAGTGAAAGCGGTTCAGGTGGACGAGTCCTATATGGATGAGAAGGGCAAATTCGAACTCAATAAGACAGGGCTTCTGGCATATTCCCATGGAGAATATCTTGGACTTGGAAAAAAGATCGGAACGTTTGGATACAGTGTGAGAAAAAAGAAGACCGTTGACAAACGAACTGCTAAAAAGATCACAACAAAAAATGAATCAAGGAGCAAGAAATCTCCAGAGAAAAGAACTGTGAATAAAAATGCAACATTCAGAAAGAAAGGAAAAGCTAAGAAATGATTTCATTTGAAAATGACTATTCAGAAGGCGCACATGAGGAAATCTTGCGCAGACTGGCAGAAGTAAATAAAGAAGGAATTACAGGATACGGAAATGATTCATATTGCGAATCCGCAAAGGAAAAGATCCGTCAGGCATGTAAATGCCCGGAGGCAGAAATTTACTTCCTTGTGGGAGGAACACAGACAAATCAGACAGTAATTGATTCCGTACTCCAGAGCTATGAAGGCGTTATCGCGGCTGAGACAGGTCATGTTGCATCACACGAGGCGGGTGCGATTGAAGCATCCGGTCATAAAGTACTGACCCTTCCGCAACTGGAAGGAAAGATTCAGCCCAAAGATGTGGCAGATTATTTGAATCAGTTTTATAGTGATGGGAATCATGAACACATGGTTTTCCCAGGGATGGTCTACATCTCTCACCCAACAGAGTATGGCACACTGTATACACGTGGCGAACTCGCAGAGCTTTCCGATATCTGTCAGCAGTACCATATTCCACTGTATCTTGATGGAGCACGTCTTGGATACGGTCTTGCAGTAGAAGATACAGATGTGACAATGGAAGATATCGCAGAATACTGTGACATTTTCTATATTGGTGGAACAAAGGTAGGTGCCTTCTGCGGAGAGGCAGTTGTATTTACAAAAGAAAATGCACCGAGACATTTTGTGACACTGATCAAACAGCACGGAGCACTGCTTGCCAAAGGATGGTTCCTTGGTGTTCAGTTTGATACGTTATTTACAGATGATCTGTATATGAAAATCAGTAAAAATGCGATCGAAACAGCTGCGAGACTAAAAGAAATCCTGAAAGAAAAAGGATATGACTTCTATATTGATTCTCCGACGAACCAGATCTTTGTTGAGATGGAAGACGAGAAGCTGAAAGAACTTGAGAAGAATGTCAGGGTCAGCTTCTGGGAGAAAACGGATGAGAAACATACGGTAGTCAGATTTGCTACGAGCTGGGCAACGGATATGGAGAAGGTTGAGAAGCTGAGGGAGTATTTATAAAAAAGTAAGAATATAAATAATAGCAAGTGCAGATAATATGTAGAAGCCTATAAAATGAGAATCATTATCATGTAGAAATATTGCGTTTTGCAAAGAAACTTGATAGAATACATATGGTTAGAGAAAACTAACTGTGTGAATAAATCATGTATACTCCTTTGTCTGTAATACCTGAACACAGGCGAGGGAGTCCTCAGAAAGGATGGACAACTATGAATTATCTGGAAATTCAAAAAAGTAATTGGAAGAGAAATTATCGACTCACGCGGAAATCCAACGGTTGAGGCAGAAGTGCATCTTGTAGATGGAACTGTAGCAAGAGGTGCAGCTCCAAGTGGTGCTTCTACCGGAGAATTTGAGGCACTTGAACTTCGTGATGGAGACAAGTCAAGATTCGGTGGAAAAGGTGTTTCCCGTGCAGTAGAAAATATTAATACAACAATCAACAGTGCATTGGTTGGAATGGATGCAGGAGACACTTATGCAATTGATCAGGCAATGATCCAGGCAGATGGAACAAAAGATAAATCAAATCTTGGCGCAAATGCAATTCTTGCGGTTTCAATCGCATGTGCAAGAGCGGCAGCAGATGCACTTGAGATTTCGTTGTACCGTTTTCTTGGGGGAGTGAATGGAAACAGACTTCCTGTTCCAATGATGAACATTGTAAATGGCGGGTGTCATGCACTTTCTTCTGGACTGGATGTGCAGGAGTTCATGATCATGCCGGTGGGAGCGCCGTCTTTTAAAGAATGCATCCGCTGGTGTACAGAGGTATTCCATGCACTTGCAGGAATCTTGAAAGATAGAGGACTTGCAACATCTGTAGGCGATGAGGGTGGATTTGCCCCGGCACTGAAATCAGACGAAGAAGCAATCGAGACAATTCTTGAGGCTGTGAAGAAGGCCGGATATGAGCCTGGAAAAGACTTCAAGATCGCGATGGATGCGGCATCCTCAGAATGGAAGACAGGGATGATTGGGGAGTATAAACTTCCAAAGGCAGGAACAGTCTATACTTCAGAACAGCTCATTGACCACTGGAAGAAACTGGTAGAGAAATATCCGATTATCTCAATCGAAGATGCACTTGATGAGGAAGACTGGGAAGGCTGGAAAAAGCTGACAGCAGAGCTGGGAGATAAAGTTCAGCTGGTTGGAGATGATCTTTTTGTCACAAACACAGAGAGACTGGCGAAAGGAATTAAGCTTGGATGCGGAAATTCTATTCTGATCAAACTGAATCAGATTGGATCTGTATCTGAGACTCTTGAAGCAATCAAGATGGCACACAAAGCAGGTTACACAGCAATTTCTTCCCACCGTTCCGGTGAGACAGAGGACACAACGATTGCAGATCTTGCAGTAGCACTGAATACCTGCCAGATCAAGACCGGAGCGCCGAGCCGTTCGGAGCGTGTAGCGAAATATAATCAGTTACTCCGCATCGAGGAAGAACTTGGAACAAGCGCAGTATATCCGGGGAATGACGCATTTAATGTGAAATAATATCAGTAAAATAACCTGACAGTCAGGAAAATCCATGCATTTTTATGATCTCAGTGGGATGAAATGCATGGAATTTTTGTGCATATATTTCTTTGATTTTCATCTAGACTTTTTTATCTATATGTCATACAATAGAAATGTAATTGCCATCAGGCAACATAATATTTAATAATATTTGGAGGATTTCATTATGAAGAAACCGGTTCTGGTCATTATGGCAGCAGGAATGGGAAGCAGATATGGCGGGCTGAAGCAGATTGACCCGGTAGATCAGGAAGGACATATTATTATGGATTTCTCGATCTTTGATGCAAAACGCGCAGGATTTGAGAAAGTCGTATTTATTATTAAGAAAGAAAATGAAGCAGATTTTAAAGAAGCTGTTGGAAAGAGAATTGAGAAGATCATGGATGTAGCGTATGTATTCCAGGATCTGAACAATCTCCCGGAAGGTTACGAAGTTCCGGAAGGACGTGTAAAGCCTTGGGGAACAGCACATGCTGTTTTAAGTGCGATCGATGAGGTGGATGGACCATTTGCAGTAATCAACGCGGACGATTATTACGGACGTCATGCATTTGAGACGATCTATGAATTCCTTACAACACATGAAGATGATGATAAGTACCGTTATACAATGGTAGGTTATCGTCTGAAGAATACAGTTACAGATAACGGACATGTTGCTCGTGGCGTATGTGAACTCAATGAGGCGAAAGAGCTGGTTGGAATCACAGAGCGTACAAAGATCGAGAAGCGTGACGGTGGAATCGCTTTCTCAGAAGATGACGGAGAGACATGGACAACTATCGACGGAGATACTCTTGTATCCATGAATATGTGGGGATTCACAAGAAGTATTTTAGATGAGATCAAAGCAGGATTCCCGGCATTCCTTGAGAAAGGAATTAAGGAGAATCCAATGAAATGTGAGTACTTCCTGCCATCCGTAGTCAGTGACCTTCTGGCAGAGGGCAGAGCAACCGTAAGAGTGCTTGAATCCGAAGATAAATGGTATGGAGTTACATACAAAGAGGACAAGCCGGTTGTAGTCGCAGCGGTACAGGCTTTGAAAGACGAAGGTCTTTATCCACAGAAATTGTGGGAATAGATTATGTGTTGTCAGTTACAGAATTTGTGAACAATAATGATCATGCAACATTTTTACCATAAGAGGAACTATTCGTATAAAGATTTTTGTGGTGGATGTGTTATAATCAGAGACAACAAAGCAAAGATAAGCAAGCTGCTGAACACAGTTACTGTGAGTGGCAGCAGCCTGAGCAGTCAAAGCTCAAAGGAGGATTTTAAAAATGGCAATTTTAGTAACAGGAGGCGCCGGATTTATCGGAAGCCACACATGTGTAGAACTTTTGAATGCAGGATATGATGTTGTAATCGCAGATAACCTTTACAACGCATCAGAGAAAGCTGTAGACAGAGTAAAACAGATCACAGGAAAAGATCTGAAGTTCTATAAAGCAGATATCCGCGACAAAGAAGCAATGAACGAGATCTTTGAGAAAGAAGAGATCGAGTCGGTTATTCATTTCGCAGGACTCAAGGCAGTAGGTGAATCAGTTGTTAAACCACTCGAATACTACGAGAATAACATTGCAGGAACTTTAGTTCTCTGTGATGTAATGAGAAATCACGGCGTGAAGAATATCATCTTCAGTTCCTCTGCAACAGTATATGGTGACCCGGCATTTATCCCGATCACAGAAGAGTGCCCGAAGGGAACATGTACAAACCCATACGGATGGACAAAATGGATGCTGGAGCAGATCCTGACAGATCTTCATACAGCAGATCCGGAGTGGAATGTCGTACTTCTTCGCTACTTCAATCCAATCGGAGCTCATGAGAGCGGACTGATCGGAGAAGATCCGAAGGGAATCCCGAACAACCTGATTCCATACATTACACAGGTCGCAATCGGTAAACTTGAGTGCCTCGGTGTGTTTGGAGATGATTATGATACACCTGACGGAACAGGTGTCCGCGATTACATCCACGTAGTTGATCTCGCAGTGGGACATGTCCGCGCAGTAGAGAAATTGAAAGAGAAAGCAGGAGTTTCCGTATATAATCTTGGAACAGGAAACGGATATTCCGTACTTGACATGGTGAAAGCATTCTCCAAAGCTTGTGGAAAAGAGATCCCTTATCAGATTAAACCACGTCGTGCAGGAGACATTGCTACATGTTACTGTGATGCTTCCAGGTCCAAAGGAAGAACTGCACTGGGTAGCTGAGAGAGATCTGAACAAGATGTGTGAAGATTCCTGGAGATGGCAGAGCATGAATCCAAACGGATATGAGGATTAAGTTTGATTAATCATTTATAATGTGAAATAAAAAGTTGTTGATGAGCAGGGGCGCGCGATGATAGTGTAGTTTCCTGTGCCATTAACAACATTTTTTGTATCATTTGTAAATTATGTTGACCAACCGCGAACAATAACACAGCTCTTGCAACCAACAGCCCATCTGTATTATACTAATAGAACACGATTAAATTCAGAAGAAATTGGAGATAGAAAAATGAAGCGCGAAGTAGATCTTAATGAAATTTCAGACGGACGTCTGTATTCCTCCGGAGATATGGTTAAGGTGGACTGTCATGATTGTGAAGGCTGCTCTGCATGCTGCCAGGGAATGGGAAATTCCATCATATTGGATCCAATGGATCTGTGGAGATTGCAACTCGGAATAAAATGAGAATTTTGATACACTGCTTGCAAACTATCTGGAATTGAATGTAGTTGACGGGATGGTACTTCCTAATTTAAGATGGCAGGAGAGGAAGAAGCCTGTCTGTTCTTGAAAGATGGAAGATGTTCTATTCATGGATACAGACCGGGAATCTGTCGTTTGTTCCCTCTTGGGACGTATTTATGAGGAGAATGGATTCAAGTATTTTATCCAGGTGCATGAGTGTAAGAAGCAGGAACGTGGTAAAGTGAAGATTAAGAAGTGGCTTGGAATTGCAGATCAGAAGAGATACGAAGATTTCGTGTGGAGATGGCATACATTTCTTAAGAACTGTGAAGAAGGAATGAAAGAACTTGATGAGCAGAACGCGAAAGTACTGACGGTTGTGGTTCTCCGCAACTTTTATCAAATGCCTTATCAGGCAGAGGAAGAAGCACAGTTTTATCCGGAATTTGAAGAAAGACTGGAAAGACTGAATGCAATGTTTGGATTTTAGAAGTGAAAGTCAACAACAGGTGAAAGGCAGCAGTAGATGGAAAGCAACAGTAGAAAAACACAGATATTAAAAGAAATTTTTGGATACGATTCTTTCCGTAAAGGACAGGAGGAGATTGTAGATCAGATTTTGAATGGAAGAGATGTGCTGGCAATCATGCCGACCGGAGCAGGAAAGTCACTTTGTTATCAGGTTCCGGCACTTCTGATGTCTGGGATCACGATCGTAGTATCACCGCTGATTTCATTGATGATCGATCAGGTGAAGGCACTGAATGAAGTAGGAGTTCATGCAGCGTATATTAACAGTGCACTGACAGAACGGCAGATTACAAAAGCATTAGAACTGGCAGCGGCAGGCAGATATAAGATGATCTATGTCGCTCCGGAACGCTTGTTGACACCACGGTTTCTGGACTTTGCATGTCATACAGAACTTTCTATGGTGACAATCGATGAGGCTCACTGTATTTCCCAGTGGGGACAGGATTTCCGTCCAAGTTATGTGAAGATCACAGAATTCATCCGCCAGCTTCCAAGACGCCCGGTCGTCAGTGCATTTACAGCAACAGCAACACAGAAAGTAAGAGAAGATATTCTTGAAGTACTTGATCTTGAATCTCCTTATATAAATGTATCCGGTTTTGACAGAGAGAACCTTTACTTCGAAGTAAGACCAGCGCGTGGGAAGAAGGATGCAATTAAGGAATATCTTACACAGCACAGAGAAGACAGTGGAATTATTTACTGTGCAACAAGAAAAAATGTAGATGAACTCTATTTGGAATTGCAGAATGCCGGATTCTCTGTCGGAAGATATCACGCAGGAATGGGGACAGAGGCAAGAAATGAAAGTCAGGAAGATTTCATTTATGACAGAACAGAGATTATGATCGCAACGAATGCATTTGGAATGGGAATAGATAAGTCCAATGTCCGTTTTGTACTTCATTATAATATGCCGCAGAGCATGGAAAATTATTACCAGGAGGCAGGCAGAGCCGGACGAGACGGAGAACCGGCAGAATGTATCCTTTTCTATTCACCGCAGGATATCATGATCAATCAGCTCCTGCTAGATAGTAAAGAGCAGATTGGAGAATACACAGAAGAAGAACTCCGGGTGATCCGGGAACAGGATGTTCTCCGGCTGCGTAAGATGAGTAATTATTGTACGACAAGCATGTGTCTTAGAAAATACATATTGAATTATTTTGGACAAGAGACAGAAGAACATTGTGGGAATTGTTCCAATTGTCTGGAAGAATTCGTAGAGCTTGATGTCGGAGAGATTGCGGCAGACGTGATCGAGTGTGTGCGCGAATCCAGACAGAGATACGGTATGACAATGATCCTTTCTACACTGGCGGGAGCGAATACAGCGAAGATCAGAAGTGCAGGGATGAATGAACTTTCCGTTTATGGAAGACAGAGTAAATGTTCTCAGCAGAGGCTGAAAGACGTAGTTTATACACTGCTCGAACACGGATACCTTCAACAGAGCGCAGATCGTTATGCAATCCTGAAACTGACAGACCGGTCAGAAGAATTACTGAAATCGAGAGAATTGAAACTTCGCTGCAAGAAGTCAGAACTTACAGAAAGAAAAGTCCGGAAGTGGAAGAAAGCGTCTCATAGAAAGGGAGAGAGTTTCGGGAATCTTACAGATAAAAGCCGAGAATTATTCGAAGAATTGCGTTCTGTGCGTTATTCTTTGGCAAAGAAAAAACGGAATTCCGCCATATATGGTCGCTTCAGATCGTACATTACATGAGATGTGTGTACTTGTTCCATTTGAAAAAGAGGAACTGCTTGAAGTACACGGTATGGGATTTAAGAAATATGAACAGTACGGAGCAGTTTTTCTTGATAAGATTCAAGAAGTGACAGCAGGTGATAAAAAATGGTTACGGTATATCAGAAGATGCTGATGGGACAGACGCAGTTCAGAACCAGAATCCTCTGGACATCGGACCATTTGGAAGCGTAGAGAATTAACAGCAAAAAAGAAGTAAAAGAAAGAAGTGACATAAAAGTGTCTGTAAAAATATTTCCAACATTAAAAAATTATAAAAAAGGAATATTTGCCAAAAGATATTTTAAGCGGAATTATCATGGCAGCGGTCTCAATTCCAATCTCTATGGGGTATGCACAGATCGCAGGTGTTCCGGCGGTGTATGGACTTTATGGATCTGTTCTGCCGATCCTGCTATTCGCCATGCTCTCAACTTCAAAACAGTTTATCTTCGGAGTAGATGCGGCACCGGCGGCAGTTGTCGGAGCTGCACTGGCAACACTTGGAGTGACGGCAGAATCAGCCCAGGCATTGCAGTATGTACCATTGATCGCATTGTTTACAGGACTCTGGTTATTGTTGTTTTATCTTTTACATGCAGATAAGATTGTTGATTTTATCTCAACACCGGTTATGGGTGGATTTATCAGTGGTATTGCAGTGACAATTATTATGATGCAGATTCCGAAACTGATGGGAAGCCCGGCGGGGACTGGAGAATTCATAGAACTTGCAGAACACATTTTTCAGGCAATCACAAAGATAAACTGGTTGTCCCTTTGGAATGGGAATTGGAGCACTCGTAATCTTGATTGTATCCAAAAACTGATTCCAAAGTTCCCGATGGCAATCGTTATTATGATTGCCGGAGTTCTCTCGACAATTGCCTTTCATGTAAACCAGTATGGTGTAGTTCTACTGCAGGCAGTTCAACCAGGGCTTCCGCGGCTTATTTTCCCGGATTTTACAGGGATCAATCTTACCCAGGCCGTGGGAAGAGCACTTATGGTTGCTGTTGTGATCATGGCAGAGACACTTTTGTCAGAGAACAATTTTGCATCCAAAAACGGATATGAACTGAATGACCGTCAGGAAATCCTTGCCTGTGCCGCAGGAAATCTTGCTGCCGGTGCAGTTGGATGCTGTCCGGTAAATGGAAGTATTTCCAGAACTTCCATGAATGAACAGTATGGAGGAAAGACACAGGTTGTATCCATTACAGCGGGACTGACCATGGCAGTTGTACTTATAGGTGCAACCGGATTTATCGAATATCTTCCGGTTCCGGTATTGACGGCAATCGTAATCTCTGCACTGATGAATGTTGTAGAGACACATCTTGCAGCACGTTTGTTTAAAGTAAGCAGAAACGAATTCTATATTTTTATTGCAGCAGGGATCGGTGTGCTGTTCCTTGGTACGATTTACGGAGTTGTGATCGGAATTTTGTTATCTTTTGTAGCAGTGATTTTAAGGGCTACAAACCCTCCGAGATCTTTCCGTGGAATGATTCCGGGAAAAGAAGTTTATTATGATCTGGAAAGGAACCGTTTTGCATATCCAATCAAGCATGTGATTATTTACAGATTTAGCGAGAACCTTTTC
>ENA-OQHD01000678-OQHD01000678.1-human-gut-metagenome-genome-assembly--contig:-NODE-678-length-11681-cov-12.821101_pt1 | contig 11681 bp, 13 predicted proteins | sample MGYA00242560_ERZ504711 | MGnify/ENA primary metagenome ERZ504711 (study PRJEB26092, sample SAMD00036198) | human gut metagenome | host: Homo sapiens | study: EMG produced TPA metagenomics assembly of... | reverse complement strand
CGTTGGCAAGTACGCCGGACTCGGGACGGAGGTGGCCGGGGCGTTCGCCGATTCCAAGGGCAGGTACGGGTACCGCAGGATCAAGGCGGTGCTCAAGACCGGCGTATCGGAGAAGTCGGTCCGCAGGATCATGGCGGAGGAAGGGCTCGTGGCGCACGTGCCCAAGCGACGCAGGTATGGTTCCTACGAGGGCGAGACGACGCCGGCTCCCGCCAATCTCGTCGACCGGGACTTCACGGCCGAGCGTCCGAACGAGAAGTGGCTGACGGACATCAGCGAGATCAAGGCCAGGGACGGGAAGGGCGTGCCTCTCGCCGCCGGTCGACTGCTTCGATGGCAAGATCGTCGCATACGCCGCCGGCTTCAGCCCCAACGCGGAGCTGGCCAACCGGATGCCGGAGAAAGCGGCCTCGACGCTGCCGGGGAACGCGCGTCCCCTGGTGCATTCCGACCGTGGATGCCACTGCCGGTGGCCCGGATGGCTCGGGCTCATGGAACGCTTCGGGCTGACGCGCTCCATGAGCGCGAAGGGCTGTTCGCCGGACAACGCGGCCGCGGAGGGATTCTTCGGCAGGATGAAGACCGAGGCGGTCTACCCCGAGAAGTGGGAGGAACACACCCGCAACGAGGTGCTCGCCTTGGTCGATGAGTACATACGCTGGCACGACCACGAGCGCATCAAACAGTCGCTTGGTTGGATGAGCCCGGTACAATACCGTCAAAGCCAAGGAATGGCTGCGTGATTATCTCCAAGAAAACGTCCGCAGCCCCTTATCACTTGTCGCCCGCGACGATCACGCCACGCTCGTAATAATAAGTGCCGCGCTTCAACCCCGTCGCCTGAAGCGCGCGGGCCAGACCGAACTCACCCCTGATCGCGTCAATGATCCGAGTCCTCGACCAGTTCGTCAGCATGGACGGGTCGAGGCGTGGGTCATCGGCTTTTAAAACCCTGATCGTCTCCCCCATCACCGCGTTCTCCAACCACAGGGCCTCCACCTGCCGGCGCAGCTCCTCCACACCGCCGGCGTCTGGCGCGTCTTCGTCCCATCCCATGGCCAATCCAGCGCCGCCTTCCTCGAGATGAGCGTTGGCCCACGCGAACACGCTCGACGGTAAGCAGCCCGCCGATGCGGCAGCGGACTCCGGTCAGCGCGAACACGCGCACGGCCCCAATCTGGCCTCCAGCGTATACGACACCCCGTATCGCCGCGAGGCCGGACTGTAACGGGGTCGGCACACACCCACAGCCTCACCGTCCTTCGCGTGGGCATGCCCGGCATCGCGCCAATCGTGCGCATCCCCATACCCTGAACGAAATACAAATCACGGACGCGGGCCCTCATCCCCTGCGAATGCATCACGGACTCCAATCCGAACGCCGAAACGTCCAACTTATCGTCCGCACTTCATCCCCCATCGAGCTCGACTGTCCCGGTGTCATACCTGAAATGTTCAACAATCGGGTCAAGACATCCGCTTACTCGGTGCTTTCTAACGCATCCATGATCTTACGCATTCATCAAGCTCTGCTACAGCGAGCTAAGCCATGCATCTACAGCATATTATTCTTGCTCAGAGAGCAGCAGAGCCTTTAAGGCATATCACCGAATCACAGTGGTCACTGTTTCCGCTGCCTTCCTAAACGATCGAGGATGAGAAACACCTACCTTTTTCTTACCCACAGCAATATACATAATAAATTCTTCTTCTTCGGAAATATTCAGCAATCTACGTGTAGATCCATCCTGGTGAATATCAAACATCGTATTCAGAGGACAAGCTCCTAGATCATAGGACTCTAATGCTCCCAACAGAGCCATAGAAAAAATACCGCCATCGACATACGGCTCATTCCTTTCAATCGCATTGTTGAACGAGCTATTATGCGCTGTCACTAAAAGCAATGCAGGAGGGAACTCATACCCACGCCATCCTCCTTGAATTGTGAGTGCCTGTTTAATAATTAATTTGTTAAAGATGACTCTGACTGCTTGTGGTTGTCGATTACAAACAGTTGGAGCCCTCATCGCTAATGATATAGCTGATTCTATAGTGGACTCAGAAACCGGACAATCTTCAAACTCTCTGATGCTCACTCGAGAATTTAAGATTTGAGAATATGTTTTCATAGATGAAGAATTCTCTGATCCGCTAATAACGGATGTTCCCGAAAACGAAGGATCGGACGCATCGATATCCTTCATTATTTCTCGATCAAATGCACCATTAAAGAAATCAGGTAGAACACAGCCGATTTCATCATGCTTATCTATATATGCTTTTAGAGCAGAAGTAGCTACTTTAAAACCAAAAATATCTTTTGAATAACCATGACTATTCCATTTTTTAAGGCATACGCCAAGGGCATAAATCGGACGAGAACCAAATCCTGGCCTAAAATTACTGTGACTAAGTCCTTTTTCTATTTGATGGGAAAAGAAAATCAACTGCGTTTCAAGTTGTTTTTGTCCCATATTGCCCGGCAAAGCAGCGTTTTTTTGAGAATCGTCTATCCTGTTTCATGAAAAGTACAAATAGCAATAAAAGAGATTTGAGTCTTCTGAGCTTCTCATACATACGCCCAGGAATGTGATCTCGAACAAAAGCTTTTATTTTCATAAAAAACTCCATTTCTAGAAATTAAAATGTTTTCTTATCAGAAAAAAGAAGAGCGGCAAATAGTGGCAATGGATTAAGGTATAATTCAAATAGAACCCAATTCACACAACCCTGAATTGCTACAACAATAAGCAGAAAACACACATAATCCAAATTTGCTTTATACGATTTAACAGCTAACATCATATAAAAAAATATGATAAGCAATGCGCAAACAACACCATATAAAATAGGATTGATAACATAGGCAGAATCAACGTAATCATAGGTAGAGGAAGAGTCCAATGTAAGACGGCCTCCGGAAGAAACTGCCATATCAGTAGGCGAAAAACCAAAACCCGAAAATGAAACATTTTCCCCAAAAAGAGAAACACCATAGGCATGCAATGCATCTCTGCCTAAGCCTAAGCGCCACGTCAACAGTCTATTGAAGAACTGCATCACTGGATTTCCTTCGGAAAAGAAATAGTTCACAAAAAAGGAACACCAAAGGAATCAGACAAAATGATAAAATACTAAAAACTCTTACAAATTTATGATCAGCGCGCGATTCTCTACCTTGATCCAGTACAAAAGTCCCAATCAATGCAAGAAGAACAATAAATGACTGGGTTACAAATCCCCAAAAAAATGAAATTAAGTAAAGACGAAAAAACAATAATCCATCCAGTCAATTTCGGTACGTGACCTCTAAAGTAGAGAATGATCGCAATCGATATTCCTTCTAAATAATATCCAAGCATCGAGCCATAACTAAAACCAAGATCATAGGGCAAAAGAAAATAGACACCAGGCCTGTAAATATTTGGAATTATGCCACATAAAGCTGAAAAGACAACTATTAAACAGCTAAACAATAAAGAAAAAATAAAAAGACGTAATACACTTTGAATATTCTCACTCGGAATGCTATAAATAGACAAAACAAAAATCAAAGGCGTCACGGACTGTGATTTTTGATAGACTAAAAGCGCAAGAACAATAGACAGTATTGCAATAAAAACATGACTTATTTTCACCGTCACTTTAGTCACTGCAGCAAGACAGAATAAAAGGATGCACAACAGTTTCGTCGAAGAAAAGAAGAAATCAGGCAACAAAGCTGTAAATGTAGAACGCGATAATACTATATTAACGCAATATACAAAAATTCCAACATAGTAAAAATAGGCATTAAACTTCTGAATAGAAGAAACCCTATCTTGCTTCAGAGACGCAGCACAAGTTATCTTAGTCACAGTTTATATCCGTTCAGGACTCATACTTAAGAGAATAGGAAAGATAAGACACAGATTCTTGCTTTAGTTTATCAAGCAATTGCCGATAATCTCTATCTTCAGAAAAATTACCTTTAGACAATTTTGATACTGAATCTTCCAGCGAACCAACAATGTGATCTGACAAATGAAGACGACTAAGAAGTTGATCCTTACGAGTACTTGAACCACTTCCGCTACTGATTGACAAGAAAGGTGTTCCCAAATTTAAAGAGAAGAGAGTACCATGATATGAATCAGTTATCACTAGAGAAGCATTATTAATTGCCTGAATGAACTCAGACGGTCCAAAAGAATGATCATTTATCAAGTACTTATCAGATGGCACATATGCAAACGGCGTGATAACAAGCACCGGAACATTCAGACTCTTCGCAATATTTCGAAGAGTCGTTACTCTTTTGGCAACTTTGTTGGTCCCATCAAGGCTATAGTACAACACGAAGTCATGAGGCAAAGATCTAATACTGGCACCCTCAGATACTTTTAACCAATTTTCTTTGGACAAAAGCAGTGTAGGATCCAATACGTTAGGAACCTTCTTTCCTGTTAAGCGACTTATTTTTACTGCAGCATCTTCTTCTCTGGCAGATATAAAATCAAATCTCTTTAACGGCTCCACGATATTCTGCAATTCTTCATCAGACATGCTCGATGGCGAAGATGCATACGTAATTTTTTTTCGCGTTGTAAAAGTCAGAAGATACGGATTCATCGCGGACCAATTCTCATTCTGGAGTTCATTCGAATGCTTATTGATGATCTGATCACTTCCGCTCACAAATACATCAAAGGTGTCTGCGATCTTATTAAGCTCATCCGGAAATGTGAAACGCTCTTCCGTAAGAGAGAGATGCTCTTTTATGAAGCTCTCAAAACGATTCCGACGTATTAATCGCTCTGACCTCGCCGGCATCATCATCAAATCTTTAATAAATGGTTTTATTCCAAACGATGTTCTGTACAATTTGCCATAATAATCATTCTGTGATTTTGGCCTATAATCTATAGTAGAAACATCAAATCCCAACATCGAAATCGATTGTTGTGTCGCATAAGCCTGCAATACTGAACCAAAATTATACGCCGCGTGAAAAGTTATGATACCTAATTTTTTGAGACATTGTACTTTCCTTATTTCACAAATAATAATTTTTTTAAGACTATTCTTGAATTCTGTCACGATAACATTATCATTATTCTGATAAACAGGGCAATACTGCACATTAAGCCCTTTCCCAATAACCCAAACGTTCAACAAACGCTCGGCGATAAAACCAAATACTCTTTGATTATACTTATCATATTCTGAAAAATCAATCTCATTCTTTGCTTGAAACAAAATGTCAAACAGCCAATTCATATACTCAGCAAAAAGCTGCCTAGAGGAAACAAACATATTAAATGGAGAAAAGGAATGGGATTCCATAAGACCATCAAAAGCAGGAATATACCCTGGATAGCGTTTTTTCAAGTATCTCTCTCACCTTAAGCATATCAGCCAAATTATGGTAACGCGCATAATCATCCCTGACCGACCGTCGCAAAGGCATTTTCTGTGCCAAAATTATATCTTTAGACAATAAAACTTTTTCAATTTCATCTAACGAAAGAATATTAGACGCATTGTTATCAAATCTATTTTTATAAAAAAACCTTCGATAATGAACAAACCCAACATTTTTTTCTAATGAAACATTTTTCCATACCCAATATTGCGCTGTAAGCTCACAAAATGAATGATTCAGGACCGAAATATTATCTCCAGAATTATCTTTCAAAGATATTGTTGCTGAGTTATATTTTGCGCCGGCTAATATAGGACTATACCCATTAATATCAGGCATATAAAAATCTTTATGTGTTATAACAAAAATATTAGTCTTTTTTGTGTTCATCTTATTAAACTCTTTCATTTTATGATCTTTTTTTGAAAAAGAAGACAACAACTTCAACAGAACTTGGTTTACAAAGTATTCTCGACTAATGAGAAGCGTAACTAAAAAAACTAGAAACATAAAAGAGCTGATCCAACAAACAGAGAAAACAGTACATTCATTGTACCTATCAACTTCAGAAAGAACATACAAACTAGATATGTGATCACTCCGCATACAGCTACTTTTATAAATTCTAACTTCCCTATTATCCTTTTTAAAAGATCTCTGTTCTGGATAGATCTAATAATAAATACAGCCAACTCACAGGCAACAGCACTGAGAGCAGCCCCTGTAGGCCCGAAATGCGGGATTAAACATAGATTAGCGATTATGGCAACAAACAGACCTACAACATTTATTGTGGCCCAAATCTTCTCCTTTTCATTTGAAGCCATGTAATTACCAAGCACAGAGTTCAACGAGGATATGGCAATTGTTGGACTAATAGCAACTAAAGGAGTAACAGCTCCCATAAAATCTTCTCCACCTAAAAGCCATACTATGCTATCTCTTTCCAAAATGCACAAGAGAATTATCAAAGTAGAAACTGAAAAAAGAAAAAATTCAAAGTCTTCGCAACCAAAACTTCCGTCCTCTTCTCTGCTTTCTGCGCGTGATAATAAGATAATCTTGGCAACATGACATTGCCGACTGAATTCACAGCAGTGAGAAAAGTGCCTTTAATTTTTATCACAAGTTGATAGATGCCAACCATGTTGGTTGTTCCGAGAAAACCCAACATAACAAGATCCGCTTGGACATACATGCCCGATGTAACCGTTGCAATAAAAAACATTAACATCGGTTTAAAATGACGAAAAATATCTATTCTAGTATGTATTCTCAGATCAACCATCTTTCGAATACGTATTATATTAAAGATATTTGAACCATAGCCCGCAAGAACTACAATTGCACCATACATTACATAGTCTTTTTGCTCACGTATTAACACAAACATCAAAACTATACAAAACATTTTTATAGCAACATTACGAATTGTAATATACTCATACTGTTCTAATGCTTGATAGAGCCATTCGACACCAAAAGATGCAAGCCACAACGCCACTCCGAAAAGAAGGAACAACTCCATTTTGAACGTACATCTTAGGAACCGAAAAAAATACATAAAAGATATACCGCAAATACTAATGTAGTAGAACATGTAAGAATTATTAATAATTCTTTCACCGTCTGAGACAGCTCAGCTGCATCATCTCTGACCTGTGCGCACGCTTTAACTCCATAAGATGATATTCCCAGCAAAGCAACCAAGGAAAAATAAGTCACCACACTCTGAGCGAATGCTACGGCACCTGTCCCATAAGTTGATAAAACTCTTGATACATACGGGACAGTTATCAATGGAAACAAAAGAGATGAACTCGTCAGAATCATGTTCATCAATACATTAAATTTTACTGATCGTATCCGTGGTTTTGCCATAAGACCCAACTTCTTAAAATACGTACTTAGTCATTACTTTGATCTCGTTCGAATGATCAAATCCTGTATTAAAGATATTCGATTTTTTATCATTTTCTGTAATGGTTCATGAGTAAATGAGGAAGCATTATTACCATGCCTGCGATATAATCCTAAACACTGATTACAAATAGAAACTTTACCATAAATCTCATTAATGAGGCCGATCCATTGATCATGCATTGGAACATTCTCGGGGATGGGGAGTAATCGTGGCACCATTCTCCTCTGAAAAGCCATTGCACTTCCCATAAACGAATTTTTAATTAGATTGCGTACTAATCCTTTTGCTGAATTTCTGAATTCAAAAAAGGATGAATCAATTACATTCAACTGTTTATCTACAATTTGAACATCATGCAGTACACAAGTTATATCGGCATTTTCAGAAAAAATGACCAAGCACTATACTAACTTTATCTGGAAGCCAGATATCATCTTGATCCGAAAGGAAGATTATATCTTTCGAAGCCTTCGCAATTCCAAATTCAAAATTCTTAATAACGCCTCTCCTCGGACCTTCATAATAATTTATAATCGAATACTTTTTAACATATTCATTAATAATATCTAACGTACCATCTGTAGATCCATCATCCGAAATAACAACCTCATCACAATCCCGCAACTGCGGAATAATTGAATCAAGTTGGTCACGCAAAAATTTTTCACCATTATATGTCGCAATTACAACACTTGCTGAGAGCATATTCTTTCAAACCTCAGTCTTCTTAAAGGACTTTTTGAATTTGCCATACATCTAACTGTTAAAGAGCAATCGACACTTTTATTCCTAAAATAGTTTTGCTTGGATCCAGCTTTACACTGAACATAAGAATGCGATTAGTTAACTGACTTACCAAGGAACAGCCATTCATACTCATCTGCGATGAACTGCCAGCTGTACGCATCGGCAATACGTTGTTTCGACTTTACCCCCAAATCTCGAATCTCCTCAGCCGTCATGTTGTCGGCCTTGTTGATTAGCGCAGCCAGATTGCCGTCATCCTTGGTCCAGTAGAGCGCCGCATCCTCCGCGACCTCCTGATTGAAGCCCACCTTCAACAGCAAGTTCAGATCCGTGCTGCCCAACGCTTCCAACAAGCTTGGGTTCGTACCGCCCACTTCATGGCCGTGGAAATACCCATAGGCATTCTCTCGGATCTTCTTCAGCAGTTCCTTGTCGTACACGGTACCGACGAACTTGATACGCGAATCATTGTCGAAACCGGTCTTGGCCTTGAGTTCATCAAGGAACTTGTCGCTGACGTTCGTAATCAAAGCGAAATCCCGCTTCGAGTCGCTCTTCATGAACTCGCGAATCATTGTCTCGTAATTGTTCTCCGGAACGAACCTGCCAACCACCAGATAATACGACTTCGCAGACAGTCCCTTGACCTTATACCAGTCCTGCAGCTTCGTATCGTCATCCTTGATGCTGCTGCGCTGAACTTCGGCACCGTATGAGATGAACAGCGTCTTCGGAGTGTACTTGCCATACTCCTCATGGATATACCGTTCCATGTTCTTGGAGTCACACACCAGCAGATCGCAATGCTTGGTCATCATCTGCTCGGAGAGCTTCCAATACTTGCGTACCGGAGCGCTCCACTTGGCACGCATCCATTCATGTCCGTCCGGATTGATGTACAGCTTGCCGCCGAGCCGGTGGATCTCGCGCTCGAAATGCGCAGCAAACGGACCGATACGGCATGCAAGAATATAGACGATCGGGTGCGGTATATGATGCGCCTTGATATACTTCACGCACTCATTCAATGCGGCCACGTCGTAATAGATGGCCTGGGCAGGTCCAATGTTCGGCACCTTGACCTTGAAGCAGCGGGCATTGTTATACATGAAACTGCCACGCTCAGTCGACTTGCACGCCACATGATACCGCAGAGAGGGATTGGTCTGATGATACTCCGTCAAATAGTCGACGAAGGTCTCATACCCGCCATAATTCGCAGGGATTCCCTTGGACCCGACGATGAACACATGTTGTACCGGCATAGCTTCTTCCCCAATGTCCTTCTTTTACGGCCCATCGCCGCAATACAAACAGGAGACACAGGCCTGCATACATCATGCAGCCCGAGGCATCCTCGTGGTGCTGCCGACGCAGCACCACAATGTGGTCAACTATAGTAAAGAGGGTATACTTGCTGGCTCATATTCATGCGCGCTTATGCCGCGCAGAAACGCATTCGTGCTCTGGATACAGCGATGTTGCCCACACCAGCAATGGCAGCGCATAGAACGCGTATCCTTCGAATTGCACATATAGGTAGGACACCAAGATCAGCCAGCACACAATCGTCTTGCGCCACGCATGGCGCGACGTGATATGACGCAAGACGCTTATCAGCAATATGACGCACGCTGCTGCACCGAATTCAACGATAAAGCTGGTATATGCACTCATCGTGAACATATTGGCCGACGTTACCTGCGTATACCACCGGATTGGCTGACTTGCATCCAGTCCAAACCGCTGCAGAACATGAACAGCGGCATTCGCACCTTGATGAGTCGCATCGGAGAGATTCCCCGCTCCGTATCCGAGCAACAGCCGCAACGGATGCTTCGCGGCACCGACAAGAGGTCCCATCGATTGCCAAAGGCGTGCGTAAAACGATCCATCACCATCGAACCCGAGCTCCGCTATGCTGCTAAGCCGATGGTTCAGCAGCATGCTGCCAGTGCCCGCGCCGACTGCAGCGACAAGTTCAGCGAGCGCCAATAGTCGGCCTCGCCAACTCTTCCAATCCGCAGACTCGATAATCACAAACACCAACGCGACAATCGAGTCAAGAATGATGCGCACGCCTGCACCCATGAGCACCGAGCCTGCAGCGAATACCATGATAAGGACGCGCAGTTGGTTTGCACGCTTGTGGTCACGACCACGCACCAGCCAGATCAGCGGCAGCAGCACACCGAACAGGTGCATACCTATATAGCTCGGTTCTGCGAACAGAAACTGCGGGCGGCCACCGCCCCAATGCGAAGTGCTGCTGATGTACTGGCGGCTCATCAGATGAATGAAGAAGTTCTTTACGGAAGTCCAATCAAACATGATTGACAACCGCTGCACCACACCGACTGCGAAGGCGAACCAATATACGAGAATCAGCAGATCCAACATGCGCCGCCAAGACAAGCGCTTGATACGTAATGCCATGTCCAACGCACACAGGCAGGCGAGAGCCCCAGCCACGCCGGCCAGCGACACCAGCGCCGGAAGCCGATGGAATGCTACCAGACACCAATCCACTGCAGACAGCGCGATTAACAGCACCGGAAACAGGAAGAATGCGCGGAAACGGTGCCAAACCTGCGGCAGCAAACGCCAGTTCGCTACCGCATATGCCATAAACAACCACGGAGAAAGCGGCGTCCAAAACGGCATGTATGGGCCTGCTACTGTGCCGTCAATCGGCAGCATGGCGAGCGCCGCATAGAACAAAAAATCTGAGGAATCGACCAATATCGGTCGATCATTATCAAACAAGACGCCGGCTTTCCCGTAATCCGCCTCGGCGATGCCGGCAATATTAGAATCAGTCACTCATTACTCCCACTGTCATCACCCAACAGCATGCCACTGTAACGGACAAATCGTATCGGGAGATGAAACCGGCGTGAGAATGACGTGAATACTTACGTCTTACGTCAGCTTGATGTCAGACCGTGTAAGTATACTGCCGCGTGATTTGAGGGCGCACCGGAGCTTCCTCAACGCGGTAGTGCTTACGCATGCTGGTCAGGATGGTGCGCAGCGCTTTGTTCGTCTGCTCTGCTGCGGTACGGAACTTTGCGTATTCCTTGCCGTGCGGATCTTCAATATCCTCAGGCTCAGGGAGCATAGGCCGAATAATGGACGCGGAGTTGATCACTGACTGCAAGCGTTCCTGAATGGTCAAGCCCTTGACCAGTCCATTACGCGCACAGTACTCACACATGTTCGCAAAGTCGCCCAGCAGGAACGTGTATTTCACAGCAGTGGGAGCCAACGTGACAATGTCTTTACGCTGATCCTTTTCAAAGCACAGGATCAGATCAGCGGACTTTGCCATCGGCTGCGTCAGGCGTCGAGAGCGGAACCCACTCGGTTCGATCCCTACGCTCTCCATGAGCAGGGCGCTGTTGGGGTCAATCTGGTGCATGGGCAAACCATGCGTACCCGCGCTGGAAACCTGCACCGTGGTGCCGGAAAGATAACGGGTGAGTAGCAGCTCGCCCATGGGAGAACGACAAATATTGCCGGTGCAGACGAACATAATGTGCATGGGCTCAGTCCTTCTTCATACTTACAACGCTACCTTGCGGGCCTGCGTACAAACCACTA
>ENA-OQHD01000677-OQHD01000677.1-human-gut-metagenome-genome-assembly--contig:-NODE-677-length-11682-cov-2.061878_pt1 | contig 11682 bp, 17 predicted proteins | sample MGYA00242560_ERZ504711 | MGnify/ENA primary metagenome ERZ504711 (study PRJEB26092, sample SAMD00036198) | human gut metagenome | host: Homo sapiens | study: EMG produced TPA metagenomics assembly of... | reverse complement strand
GAGTAATTTTTGAGTATGACGAGGAGCGGGAGCTGAAGCTGATCCGCAGAGCAGAATACGAGGAGGGCCTGAAAGAAGGCCGAGAGGCTGGTCTAAAACAGGGCCGCCTAGCAGCGATAAAGAATTTAGTTGCCAAAAAACTGGAGAAGGGAAAGACAGCGGAGCAGATAGCAGAAGATTTGGAGGAGGAAGTTTCTGTGATTGAGCAGCTCATAGAAAATCTGTCCCATAAAGAAAATAATTGAAATTTGTGGTTATAACAACGGAAAGTTTTTCTGTATTTATGATATCCGTTTTAGCGTCAGTGTACAGGAGACAGATCTGAAATAGACGCATTGTCTCTGCATGCTGGCGCTATTGTTCTTTGTACACTGTAAGCGCTTAAATCTTGGGTAGCTTTACTGTCTACGCTTTTAAACTCATAATGATAGTAAATAGATTTTTACTATACTCCGCTTGATAGGAGATAGAAATTTACTACATTTGGAGGTTTCATTATGAGTAAGAAACGTGCTCCAGGACGTTCCCTGGACGAATGGATGGAACTGGTAACCGAATGCAGACAAAGCGGCCTGACAGATGCTGCATGGTGTAATGAGCATGGGATATCTCCCAGCTGTTTTACAATGCAGTTACCCGTCTCCGTTAAAAAAGCCTGTCAGATACCGGATCCAGTTGGAAAAGCCAGCACTCTTGACCTTACATCCCATAAACAGGATATAGTCCAGATTGCTATAGAACCGGAGTCTTCTCCGGCAGGACTGATCCCAGATAATGGGATCAGTCCTATGCACCTTGACAATTCACATACGATTGAAATCGAAGCAGACGGATTGCTTATACGAATGAGTAATGAGATCAAACCGTTACTTCTGAAGATGCTTATGGATACGCTTAAGGAGTCGTTATGTTAGCGGACATCTCAAGTGTTGATGCGATCTATATCGTCTGTGGCAGAACAGATATGCGCAAGTCCATTGATGGATTATGTGCGATCATCCAGGAACAGTTTTCGATGGAGATCGACCATGCACTTTTTCTTTTCTGCGGTCGTAAATGCGACCGTATCAAAGCTATTTTAAAAGAACCTGACGGGATCGTTATGATCTACAAAAGACTAACCGCCCAGGGATCTTACCGGTGGCCCAGGAATAAATCTGAGGTCCGGAATCTTACATGGCGGGAGTTCGACTGGCTGATGTCTGGCATTGATATTGAGCAGCCAAAAGCGATCAAGGCAACGTAAAAAAGATGCACATAAAGCTCTTGTTTTTTGCTGTATTTTCGGCACTTTCAAGGTCTGGTAAATCCGCTGTTTTGCTGGGAAAAGCCACTGTTTTCTGGTATAATGGAAACATCCGAAACAGGAGGGAAAAGCAGTGGCAGACAGTTCCAAAGATATCCAGCTCCGTGAGCTGAAGGACATGATAAACGATCTCAAAAAGATGATAAAAACACTTCAGGCAACTGTCGATGCTGCCAATAAACGGGAAGCGGTTCTCACCCAAGAACGGGATAATCTGAAAGAAGAGATAGACCTTCTCCGAAAAAAATTTGTTTGGCACTTCCAGCGAAAAAGGAACTCTCGATATTCCAGGACAGTTAAACTTTTTCAACGAGGCTGAACTGGAACAGGATCCGGAGGCTGCAAAAGCAGAGGATCTTGAAACAATTCTTCCGGAAAAAACAGCAAAAAGCGAAAAGCAAGAGCTACAGATGCGGAGCGTTTTAAGGGAGTTCCTGTTGGAAAAAAAGTATCTGGAACTTTCTGAGGAAGAGAAACTCTGCCCTGTCTGTGGTACCCCACTGAAAGAAATCGGGGAAGAGTTTGTCCGCCGGGAACTGGTTTTTGTACCGGCAAAACTGAAAGTATATGAATACTACAGTAAGAGCTATGAGTGCCCGCAGTGCAGGTTTCAGGATATTCCGGTCATCAAAAAATGGAAAAGATGGCAGAGCCCATATGCTTTATGGAATGGCTTCTGCCGGAACGGTTGCCTGGGTAATGTACCAGAAGTTTTGTAATGGTCTTCCATACTACCGTCAGGAAAAATGACTGGAAACAGTATGGCGTGGAGATCACCAGAGCTACTATGGCAAACTGGGTGATCCGAAATTCCGAAGCATTTTTTCTTCCTATGTATGAATACTTCCACAGGAAACTTCTGGAACGGGGATTCGCGATGGCAGATGAAACGCCACTTCAGGTTCTGCATGAACCGGAACGCCGTGCACAGACCAAGTCATATATGTGGCTGTTCCGCAGCGGTGAAGACGGAGGACCACCTATTATCCTCTATAAATACTCGGAGACCCGGGCCGGGGATAATGCCGTAGATTTTCTTCACGGCTTCAAGGGTTATCTGATGTGTGATGGCTATAGTGGATACAATAAAGTTCCAGATGCCAAACGTACAGCCTGCTGGGCACACATCAGAAGATATCTGACAGATGCCATTCCCAAGGGAAAGGCTCTGGATTATACCCAGCCATCCGTACAGGGAATGCTGTACATTAACCAGCTCTTCCACCTGGAAGATGTGATCAGATCAAAAGTATTCTTCCTTCGATGCTACCAAAAAGGCTCGTCTTGAAAAAGAAAAGCCGGTAGTAGAAGGCTTTTTGTCGTGGCTTGATCAGCAAAGCCCTATCCGTGGAAGCAGAATGGATAAAGCTGTCACCTACATTCAGAATCGCCGCTCCTATCTGTCCACCTATCTGGAAGACGGCCGCTGCAGATTTTTCTAATAATCTCAGCGAAAATGCGATCCGCCCGTTTACAGTAGGCCGTAAAAACTGGCTGTTCTGCGATACACCAAACGGAGCCCAGGCCAGCGCTATCGTGTACACAATGGTAGAAATGGCAAAAGCCAATGGAGTAAACGTCTATCACTATCTTACTTATCTGCTGGAAAAACTGCCTGATGACAGAATGAGTGATGATGAATTAGAACTTCTGGCACCATGGAACGAAACCGTCAAAGCTGAGATCGAACATCGTGCAAACGAATCAAATCAATCATATGTGAATTGTCAAGGTGCTCCGGCTACTGAAAAGTAGTCGGGGACTTTTTTCTATCATACCTAAAAATTAAGCGTTTACCTTACATCGTCACCTGCGTACAATAGCTGTGCAAGTGGAATATCATAATAATGAGCCACTGGCGCGCCGCAAAGCGCCATTGTAATGCAAAGCCGTTCTTCTCCTTGTGTATATTCATAAATTGGTATATCGAGCACCTCGGATTTAAGATACCCAATGATTGGAAGCGTATGTTCTTCTGCAAACCGCTCCAATTCCTTTCTCAAATAAGTAATCACACATTTTTTCGGAAGAGTTCTCTCTAAAAGTTCTCCGGATGAATAATCGGACTTTTACTGGTATCAAATTCACAGATAGGATATTGATTTTTTGACAATCATACTCTTTAACCTCCTCTCTTCCTTTTTTCTATACCCAAAATATCATATCTGTTTTTTAATAGCAAGACGTTTTCAGCTGCATAAATCTGCCTCATGGCAGCTATTCTTTTCATTGTTTCATTGAATACATTTTTTCTAATCACGAACGATTCCTGCAGCTTTCTCCCATAAAAAACGAAGAAAGGTTCCCATGGCTCCTTTAGCAGAAAAGAAGAGAAGAAAGGTTCCCGTGACTTTCAGTGGAACAGGGAACCTTTCTTCTTTTCTTCTCTTCTTCTCTTCTTCCTTTTACAGCTTCATCAGGTACTCCCCGATTTCCCTGGCCAGGCGGAGGGCCGTGGGGAGCAGCTCGTCCGGAAAATAATTTCCGTAGTTGTTGGCCTCGAAGCTGAAATATCCGGTGTAGCCGATCTCTCTTAATGTCTGCACCACTTCTTTCCAGTTTACTGTGCCGAACAGCGGCATCACGTGCATCAGATCCGGATCTGTCATGCTGTGGGTGTCTGAGACGTGGGTGGCCTTTAAATGCTTTCCTATATAGAGCAGGGACTGTCTCTGATCCTGCTTCATAATATCCGCGTGCTCGAAATCCCAGCAGATTCCCATTCTCTCGTCGTCAAAGGAGGTGACGAAATCCACCATCTCCTCCGGCGTAGCGCAGTATTTGCGCTTCGGGGCAATGGAATAGTCGCACATATTTTCAATGGCAAAGGCCATGGGGTATTTCTCCGTTTTTCTTAACAGCTCCTGAAAATACGCCGTATTCTTCTCCTTGGAGGATTTCACCAGAGCCGGGCTGTCAAAGTCTGTCTCCGGGTGGGTTACGCAGAGGGGAGAGCCCAGAGCCGCGCAGCAGTAGATGGAACGCTCGACCAGCTCCTCATGGCGGGCTCTCTCAGCGGCCGTCATCGGCGCGCAGAAATTGTAGGTGTAGGCGTGGCACTGGCCGAAGGAAACGCCCAGCTCGTCCTTTTTCCTCTCAATGCGGGCCAGCCACTTCTCCCACTGATCCGTCAGGAACGGGGAATGGGGCAGGGACCAGTCGTAAAAGCTGATGTCGAAGGTGTCAAAGCCCGCCGCAAAGGCCAGCTCCATCATATCCTCCATGGGCATAATACTCTTGTCCGGCCTCTCAAATACGATATTGGTGGATGTGGATAATTTCATATTTTAAAACCTTTCCATGTTTCATTTTTCATCTTAAAAAAGGCAGAGGCGTAAGACTGCCTGTAACAAAAATGTTCTAAATAAAATTGAAATTTTTCGACTTTTTTAAAAAAATACTTTTTTAAGAAAATACTCGTTTTTCAAGAAAACTTAAAAGCTTCTCCCAGTCGTAGTCCCCAGGCCGCCTGAACGAAAGATCCCTGCTTCTTAAATCTGCCGCTGTTTCCAAAGAGCGTCTGCCCTGTGGTGTACTCTCCTCTGGTCTCCACTATCACATGTCCGGAAACTGTTTTTGCTATCTCCGGGCAGAGAGCCAGACAGACGGCCGCGCTGTCTACCAAAAGGCTGTAGGGCTCTAAACCGTGATCCAGGTTAAACTGCACCGCCCGCCTTAAAAACTTCGTTTTTTCGTTTTCTCCCGCTCTGGCTAACAGCCGATCCATCATGGAATTGTCCAGGCGTCTCGTCACGTCCAGCCCCGCCGCTGTGATAGGAATGCCGGAGCCAAACACCGCCGCCGCCGCCTCTGGATCCTGGGCCAGGTTCCACTCAGGCCGTGGATTTAGATTTTCCATAATCCGGCCGCAGGCCGTAGCTTCCTGCTATGGTGTAAATCCCGGCGGCGGCTTTAGCCGCCGCCGGGTCGTTCTGAATCATCAAAGCCAGATTTGTCATAGGCGCCAAAGAGATAATGGACACCTGGCCTGGAAAGCGTTTTACCGTCTCCGCCATAAAGCGCCAGGCCTACCCCTGGCTCCTCCTTCTTCGCCGGATCCGGAAGTCCCGTCTGGGACAGGCCGTCGCAGCCGCAGTAGGCGTCGTCAAACTCCATGCGGCGAACAAGGGGCATTTCTGCCCCCTGTACTGCCGGAATCTCCTCTCTGCCGCAAAGCGTCTGGATCTTCAAAATATTCTTAATGCTTCTGGCTGAATCGCAGACTCCGAAGGCAGCCGTCATTCCCAGGATCTCCAGCTCCGGCGAAGCCATGGCTAACATCAGGGCAACCGCGTCGTCCGCGCTGGGATCAGTGTCAATAATCACCTTTCTGGTTATTCTGTCTGTCATACTGTTTTATTCTCCGTTTGCGCGGTAGTAGTCGTTGAAAATCTGGTTGCAGCCGTCGATAATCGCTGTCTTTGTATCCTCTGCAGAGGCCTGTCCGTTTCCGAACATCAGCATGGCGTCCTTGATCGTTGTGTCCACTGCGTCAGAGTTTGGCACAAACGGAGCCAGAACTGCCTCGTTGGCCTTCATCATCACCTCGCCCGGAACTGCCAGCTGCGGAGTCTCTGCAATGGCGTTCTGATAGCTCTCAAGCTCCGCGCTGTTTTTATTAACCGGAACGTATCCCGCTCCCTCTAACCACATAGCCTGAGCCTCTGGAGATACCATGTACTGCTCGAACTCCCATGCCGCCTTCACTGTCTCGTCGTCGCCGCGGTTTAACAGGAAGAGTCCGGAACCGCTCGGGTAAGCGCCTCCGATATCGTCGGAAGTTACCAGCGGAATCTGAGCTACGCCCCAGTTAAAGCTGTCTCCAACTAACTCCTTAATGGTAGGAATACGGGAGCTGCTCATGATAGCCATGGCGTTGATTCCCTGGGCGAACTCCTCGTTGATGGAATCATTGGTGGGCTTGTAGGCTCCTGTGTCCACTACCTTCTGCCACTCGGCCAGATATTTGTCAATGGCCTCCTCGCAGGCCATTGTCTTCATCTTATCGCTGTGGCCGCTCTCGTTGTCTCCCAGGTAGGTTCCCTGTCCCTGTGTGGCAATCCAGTTGCCCAGCTCGAACAGGCTGACTCTCACGTTTAAGCCGTACTCTGCGTCCGTCTCGTCCTTTAACTGTCCTAAAATAGAAGCCATCTCGTCGATGGTCTGAGGAACCTGCGCTCCGATCTGATCCAGGTAATCCTGGTTATAGTAGAGAAGCAGAGTGGAAGTGCTCCAGGGAAGTCCGGCCAGCTTTCCATTGATAGAGAAGGAAGAAACTGCGTTTGGAATTAAGTCCTCCTTGGAAACGGAATTGCCCTCTCCTGCCAACATATCCTCGGCAGTTACAAGACGCTCGTAATCTCTTACCAGGCTCACGTGCTCGCCGTACAGCTGAATCACGTCAGGCATATTTTCCACGTCGTCTGTGGACATGGCGGCTGTCAGAGCCTCTGTGCCAGGCCAGTTCTGGAATACAGGAGTTACGTGGATCTTCTTTTCCTTTCCGATGGTCTCGTTAAACTGGTCTACCTGCTTCTGGGTAATCTCTCCATACACGCCGTCCATGGAGTGCCAGAACACAACCTCCCTTGTGCCGTCCTCGTTGACGGTTCCCACTGCCGCGTTCTTGTCCGCGCTGTCTCCGGATCCGCCTGCGCAGCCTGCAAGGCTTAACGCCATGACTCCGGCAGCTGCCGCCGCTGTTATTTTCTTTAACTTCATTGTTTTGTCCTCCTTATCTGGATTTCTAGTTTATTTGAATTTTTTGATTCTTTACAGAACCGCTCATCATGCCGCTGACGATTTCCTCTGGAAAATCAGGAACAGAAGCACAGTCGGCATGAAGAGCCACAATAACGCCGGCCATAACCGGTCCGAAGATAGCGGACTCTCTGTCCTTTAAACATGGTAATTCCCCACCTGGATGGTACGCATCTCGTTCTGTTGGTGACAAGCATGGGCCACACGTACTGGTTCCACACGCTGACGAAGGAAGAGAGGAATACGGTTACCATAATCGGCTTGCTGGCCGGCAGAAGCACCCAGAGGGAAAAATCTCACGTTGCCGCAGCCGTCCACGTAAGCCGCCTCCTTCAGCGACTTGACGAAGGAGAGGTAGAACTGCCGGAGCAGGAATACGTTGGTAGCCGACACCAGGAAAATGGAACACATTCCCGCGTAGGTGTTAATCAGTCCCATCCGGCTGATAGTGGTAAAGTTAGATACAATCAGCACGTCCGGCGGAATCATAATGGTCGCCATCGCCAGGGTAAACAGAAGCTTCATTTCCCTTAAACTCAAAGAATGAGAAGGCAAAGGCAGCCATGGTGGCCGTCACCATTCTGGCCACGCTGCAGATGGACGCCACGATGAAGGAATTCAGCATGTAGCGCAGCAGCATGGTTCTGGAAAACGCCGTCTTATAGTTTTCCAGCGTAGGCTTGGGCGGCAGAAGATTCGGCGGGGAAGACAGCACGTCCTTCTGCTCCATAAAGGATACGGAGGCAGCGTAAAGAATCGGAAACAGTATCAACAGGGCGCAGAAAATACAGACCGCCTGAATCAATATGTCATACATGGTCTTCTTTCTCATTGATAGTGTACTCCTTTCTTCTCCCACGCAAAGCCGGCCATAGTAGCCGCAAAAGCGATCAGGAAGGCGATAATCGCCGCCGGGTTGGCGTTGGTATAATTGGCCGTACCGGAAATCTGTTTGTAAATATACTGCATCATGGTAATGGTAGAGTTCTGCGGTCCTCCGTTTGTCAGGACGTTGGAAAGACTCATCATCATTACGCTGAAGGAAATATCTGTGATAATCAGGTAAAACATCGTCGGCGAGGTGATGGGGCAGGTGAAATCCTTAAAAAGCATCTGAAGAGGCGTCGCTCCCTCTAAGGACGCGCTCTCGATGATATCCTGTGAAATTCCTCTGACCGCCGATAAAAGAAAGATAAACGCGTAGCCGGTGGACAGCCAGATCTGTACGATGGCAATGGACAGCAGCGCGAACTTCGGATCGTTGAGCCACTGAATATCCAGGCCAAACACACCGTTAATAAAGCCCAGGCTCGGCACAAAGAGCAGCTGGAAAATCATGGCCGTTACCGAGGAAGCCATAGCCATGGGAACGGCAAAGGACGCCTCGTAGAAGGCCGACGTCTTCCTTCTCTTGTTGGCTAAAAGCGCCAGAAGAAGACCTAAAATCTTGGAAACCGGAACCGTCAGCAGGGTGAAAATAATGGTATTTACGATGGATTTGATAAATACCTCGTCCTTTAAAATATAGGCATAATTTTCAAGCCCCACGAACCGCTTTAAATTTCCATAGGAATCTACGATGAAAAGACTCTTAAACACCGTTACCAGGAACGGATAAAAGGTAAACACACCAAACAGGATAAATGCCGGCAAAAGCCACAAGTAAGGCTCCGCCTTCTTTAGAACCGATTTTTCACTCCATTTTTCCTCCACAATTAGCTGATTCACAGTAGCGCTTCACCGCCTCGATCACGCCGTACACCGTCTCCCCCCTGGCAGACATAATCAGCCTGTTCCTTGAGAACCTCCTCGGCGTTTCCTACGGCCGCTCTGATTCCTGCAGCTGAAAACATGTCCAGGTCGTTGGCATTGTCTCCAATCACCAGGATCTCTTCCCGGCTGATTCCCAGATAGCGGGCAAGCCGTTCTACTGCCCCGGTTTCCCTTGCTGCAGCCTTCCGGCATGGCCTCAAAACAGCGGCTGCCGTACCGGACTACGTGAATTCTGCTTTTTTTCCTCCTCGAGAGAGGGCGAAGCATATCGCACTGGCCGGGCTGTCTGGATCAATAATCATAAGCTTTTGAAGCCTCTGCCCGTTCCATTCGTCCCCTTCCGGATGGATCAGATGTTTGTAAAGACCGCTTTCCTGAGATTTCCGGCGGATATAGTCGTTCTGCCGGTAAACTCCCTCTGTGTTCTCATCTGTCAGGAAGACAGCAAGCCCCATACGGTCCGCCTCCTCCACTGTGCGTCTCACCGCATCTGCCGGAAGAAGCTCTTCCCAGATAAATTTCTCTCCGTCGTGGCCCGCCGCTCCGTTGGACGCTACGACCGGAAGTGTAATGTTAAGAGCCTTTTTTGTACTCCTCAAGCATTCCGACCGGTCTTCCGCTGGCCAGTGTAAAGGCGATGTGCTGTTCAGAAAGCAGCTGTGCAAGCTGTCTGATTCCTTCGCCCATGACGCAGTCCGCGCCAACCAGGGTCCCGTCCACGTCGCTGACTACCAGGCGCACCTTTGAACTGATATCTGCCATATCTACCTCCCATCTGCTGATCCAAACCTCTGCAAAGCATTTTTCTTCTTAATATATTGAATTTTCGCCTCTGCGTCTTTCTCTCTTCCGACATTTTTTTATCACTTTCCGACCATTTTTTATCTCTCCGCTTTTTACAAATGCAATCAAAAAAATGCTATTTATAGTTTTCATTCTTCCGACATAAATAGCACTTTTTCGATATAATTGTAGTTTTTCAGACTTACACTTCGCGAAACCGCTTTTTATACTGCTTTGGAGTATATCCCGTCTCCTTGCGGAACATCCTGATAAAATGGGAAAAATTGTCGTAGCCCACCTCGGCGGCGATTCCGCTGACCGGCAGATCAGAATGCTTCAGAAGGTGCTCTGCCTGCTTCATCCTCTTTTTAATCGCGTACTCCTTCACCGTCATGCCCGTTTCTTTCTTGAAAATCCGGTTTACATAATCAGGATTCAGATTCAGTTCCCTGGCAATTTCCTTCCGGCTGATTCCAGTCTTCAAGTTTTCCTTGATCATTCCTTTGATCCGGCCTGCCAGCTCCGCCCCGCTGCTGTTTCCGTCCGGGAAGGACAGGCGGGTGATCAGCTCCATGCACATGCGGATCCAGCGGCACATATCGTCAATGGAAAAACAGGCGGTTTTGTAATGCTGGTAAACCTCCTCGTCCTCAAACAGCTGGTGGGCCTTGATCTCCCTGTACTCCATGCAGGCGAAAAAGCATCTGCAGAATATCCTGCTGCAGAATCCGAAAGCTCATCTCATCCAGCCGCTTTTTCTTAGCCTGCTCTACCAGAAAATCGGCGGATTTTGCTCCACCAGTCCGTCGGTCTGCCCGGCAAAAATTCCAGTTCACCCGAGTCGGAGGGAAGGATAATCCGCTCCTTCAGACGGCGGTCTCCCTCCTCCCGGCTCTCCGTCCCTTTGCGTCACATACTGGATGCTGTACCTGGCAGAGCACGTCGTCCTTGCTGAAACGCAGCAGCCGCGAATAAGATTTTTTTCCATCTCCTCGCAGCAAAATATCTCCGCTGACGTAGCACAGGATCTGGGCGCCGAACATGTCCCGGCACCGCTCCACCAATCCCGGACCGATTTCCCGGAAACGCTCCCCTTCTTTCTCATCTAAAATCACCACCACTCTGGTGTAGATGACAATGACCTGGCTGGTCTGGACGTTTCCCTTCACCACTCCCTTGGCCAGGTTCTGAATGGCAGACTGGCACAGTTCCTCGCCCCAGCGTCTCTGAACCTCTTCCACACTTTTAATAGTAATCAGCACCATGCGGTAGCGGCGTCGCGTCCAGCGGATGTTGCAGCCGCGGGCCTTCCTGCTGATAATCTCCGGATCATTTCTGATTCTTCCCAGGCACACGTCCTTCCAGAACAGCTCCTTGATAGCCATATGATTTTCCATCCAGCAGTCGCCGTACTCCTTTTTCAGCTCTTCCTCCTCATGCTTCCGCTGTCTGGCCAGAATCCCCTTTACCGCGCTTCTCAGCTGATTTTCCTCCACCGGCTTCAGCAGAAAATCACCGGCCTCCAGGCGCAGAGCTTCCCTCGTAAGCTCAGGACTGCAGGAAGCGCTGATTACAATGACGCCTCCCCCGGTAGATTCTGGCCGCGGAGCTCTCTTAAAATTTTCAATCCCCATCATTTCCAGGCATGTCGGCGTCGCAGACAATCAGTCCCGCCGGTTCCTTTTTGAGCTGGGAAACAGCCTGTTCCCGGCTGTAGGCCGACGTAATCGGAAGGATATCCTCTGTCGTTTGCTGAGAGCAATTTTCAGAGCGCGTATGGTATTTCTGTCGTGGCTGATAAGCATGAGATGCATAAGCGTAGTTTCCCCCGTTTCCTGTGGTATATGTTCTGGGCGCGCCAGTATGCGAAGGGCTTCTTACCCCTGCTGTCCTGCCGTTGCTGGTGAATCCAGTATACCAGCATCAGCGGAGCGTTTCAATGAGTTCTGTAGGTAAGAAAAATAAATCAGGCCCGGGCAGTCGGCTGCGTTTTCGGCTCGATTCGCGCATCTATGATCCGCCGTTCGCGAAAACTCGCCTTACGGCTCAAACACTTCGCT
>ENA-OQHD01000676-OQHD01000676.1-human-gut-metagenome-genome-assembly--contig:-NODE-676-length-11684-cov-2.521156_pt1 | contig 11684 bp, 14 predicted proteins | sample MGYA00242560_ERZ504711 | MGnify/ENA primary metagenome ERZ504711 (study PRJEB26092, sample SAMD00036198) | human gut metagenome | host: Homo sapiens | study: EMG produced TPA metagenomics assembly of... | reverse complement strand
CAGGCTGAACTTGATTTCTTCCAGTGCCGGAATTCCGCCCAGCTTCTCATACATGGGATGAACTTTCTCCGTATAAGGCAGGGCATATACATCATCCATTTCCTCCTGCGTCAGGGGCAGAGCAGGAGGATTCTGTATAATATATCCCTTTGTCCCATAAGATTCTGCCATTGGTCTGGCGCTGAATGGATCTGTATTCTGATACTGAATGGCAAAGCTGTCTGCATAAACCTTCTTATTTACTTTTACTTCCTCATAAGAAGGAAGAATAATCGGATCATAAACTCTCGACAGATCCCTGCACTTAAATACAGTTCCTGCAATATAGGTAAGTTCCTCTACCGGCAGTCCACTTGCCAGCGCATCTGCAATCTCTATGATCGAATGCTCACCCATTCCATAGGAAATCATATCTGCCCCGGAATCAAGGAGTACACTGTGTTTTACTTTATTCTCCCAATAATCATAATGTGCCAGTCGTCTCAGGCTGGCTTCAATCCCACCCAGGATAATGGGTGTCTTTTTATAAGTCTGACGGATCAGATTGCTGTACACGATCACCGCACGGTCAGGACGAAGTCCCATCTGGCCTCCCGGTGAATAGGAATCTTTCTGCCTGTGCTTTTTAGAGACTGTATAGTGATTTACCATAGAGTCCATATTTCCCGCAGACACCAGAAATCCCAGTCGAGGCTCTCCAAATACCTGAATACTCTCCTTCTTTCTCCAGTCAGGCTGAGGAATGATCCCCACTTTATACCCACGACTCTCCAACAGTCTGCTGATGATCGCAGTACCAAAGGAAGGATGGTCCACGTAGGCATCACCTGTAATATAGGCAAAATCTACCTGCTCCCACCCTCTCTGTTTCATTTCTTTCTTTGTTACCGGTAAAAAAGTCCTGCATTTATATTTTCCTCGTATGTATTATAGTCATGCGGATACGATCATCCGCCACACAGTTCTACATCTGCAGCAAACCTTTCAAATTATCATTTCCGGATAATAATCAGACATGATGATACACTGCCTGTGCCCGGTATCCTTCGGATATAATATCAAGCTGTCTGTGGAACCGCTTCAGTTGCTGAAGATCTTTTGTTTTAAATACTCTCAGGAACTCATCCTGAATCTTCATAATCTCCCGCTTATTTGCAATCTTGTACAGATTTTCAATGTTGATCAGAATATCCTTCACCAGATTAGACTGCATCTGTGACGAATTCTGTGCATCCATAATCTCATTCCGCACAGAAGACATCTCATGGTCAAGAGCATTAATGGCATCTGCTGCCTTGCTCAGGCGTTCTGCCACATGCTCCGGCATATCCCCCTTTATATTTATATTGCAGGGAATGCTCAATCGTCGCCCCAGAAGTTCATAGCCATTGTACGGATCTGTATCTCCGCCTGCAGCTTCTTTGGCCCCTTTGATCGTATCCACTGTATAATAAATAATCAGATGATAACTTCTGTAACCACTCTGTTTAATATGCTTCAGATAATTCTTCTCACTCTTTATAACCATATCGCTTCTCTTCTGGATCAGGGAAGCAACCGTCTCTATATCCTCCTCAAACTGGCAGATAATACGAACACCGGCAATATCCTCCAGTTCTTCTTCCATTCTCTCCATAGGAATATGCTTGCGCTGCATTTTCTCAAGAATACTGCTCACGCTCTTAACCCTGCCCTCCACCTGCTCAATCGGGCAGTAAACATCATTCTCTTTACATTCATCAATAATGTGATTGAATTTCACTTCCAGCTCTCTCACAGCCAGTTCATACGGGCACCAAAAATGCTTCTCCATAACTGTATTTCCATTTTTCACTCGCTCCTTGCATTTCATACATTTTGTTATTATAGCATAGAATTTTTGCAAAAAATATCTCGCTAATATGAATAGTTTCTGATTTTTTTTAGAAATGCGGTTACTGTTCACACACCACTATCCCGCGAGGTGTTTTGGCATGAATATGCCAAAATCCCGAGACATACAAGCCAAAATTCCATTGCCACAGGCAATCTGGAATGAATTTTGGCTAAGTTACTGTGAACGGAGTGAACAGTAACGGCAATTGTGAAGTGGCATTCAGATTACATATTATGCAGCAGAGTATGATATAATTCGTTTTGTATAATGGCGTCAGGATTAAGAGCATATGTAGAGCTGTGTAGCGAAGCGGATTGCGAATATCTGTTTGACTTTTGATGGGTGTACACGAGAACATTTTTTTACAGTGAAAGTTATCTGTATTATATTACAGAGGGTACTGTACAGATAATCAGGAGGTATTTTATGCGTTTGGAAAAAGTACAGGAAGCGTTAAAAACAAAGAAAATTCATTATGAATATACAGAGGAAAACGGATGCGGAAGCATCGACTTTATGTTTCGCGGTCTGAGATTCCATATATGGGAATATGAAGATCGTGTCTGGGGAGCGGAGACAAACGTGTTCGAAGCAGGCAGAAGCCAGGATATTGAGGGAGATTACGAGGAAATTATTTCCGGAGAAATCCTCTCATGGCCGGATATGCTGCCTGGGATGTAAGCATGTTACTGTTCACAGCAACACACTCCAGGGAGTTGAGATATGTGAAAAGTAACGTAAGTATTACTGCAGAAGGGAATGATATTTACGTAAAAAATATAGAACCGGACAAATCGTATTAACCGCATGTATTGCAGCTGTCTGTATGTTTTCAGATGTCCATGGGGCAGAAGTGGCAGGTCCGCCGGCACCGAAATCCAAATCGGCACTGACACAAAAAACCTGAAGCAACACCAATGCCTGAAGCAACACCAATACCTGCATCTACTCCAACACCGGAGCAGGAAACTGAGACAGATAAACAGAATCCGGCAGACCAGGGAACTTTAAGCAAGCCAGACCATCCGGACACTATCTCCGCAGATAAACTGGTATTTATCGGAGATTCCAGAACAGAGGGATTGAGGGATGCGGTAAACGATGACAGCATTTGGTCCTGTCTTTCTTCTATGGGATATGACTGGATGGTATCTACAGGAGTGCCGCAGGTAGAAGATCAGATTGAGGACAATACAGCGGTTATTATCCTGATGGGTGTTAATGATCTTTATCATGTCAATGACTACATCAGTTATATTAATTCCAAAGCTGCTGAATGGGGGAACAGAGGAGCGCAGACTTATTTCGTGTCTGTAGGTCCGGTGCAGAATGATCCCTATTGCAGTAATGCGGAGATTGAAAGTTTTAACGCGGCAATGCAGGCAAGCCTGAGTGGAGTTACCTACATAGACGTATATTCCCATCTGGTATCTGAGGGATTTTCCACCGTAGACGGAACCCACTATCCGGACAGTGTGTCCGTAGATATTTATAATTATATCCTGGACCATCTGGAGGAACAGATGAGTGGAATCTGGGGATAACAACATATGAACAGCAACTTCGGGGGCGACAATTCAGCGGAAAAATTTTTGATGTTGTGTTGAGCCTGGAAGCATTTGGTGATATGATATGCAGATAAGGAAACGGAAATGAGCGGAATTTCGTTTCTCTGTGAAGTGGCTGAAAGTTCAGCGGGAGGAAAAATGAGTGTGCTGATTGCAGCAGTGATGAAATTATAAATGGAAATTGTTCGGTGTTCCTGCATTGGATTGCCGTACAGTTATCCGAATCGAAAATCAGGAGGTAAAAAATGAGAGGACTGTATTCATCCGAAAACAGAAATCAGACACGAAAATTTTTACAGAAATTGCGAGGATGGCATATGAAGGCCAGTCTCCGGAGATGCTGGAAGAGCTTCCCTACAAGATTGTACCCGGTGAAATTGCGACTTATCGTGACAGTAATTTTTCTGGAAAGAGCGGTAGTTGGTGAGAGACTTCGCGTTGCAATGGGGATGTCACTGAGAAAGGTTACAGAGCATGCGCCAATTTCCAAAGGTGTGGAGGCCAGCGTTATTGAGGAAAAGTATTATGAACCGCCGCTTATCAATGTGATCAAGTTTGCCTGTAATTCCTGCCCTGAAAAAAGGGTAATGATCACAGAGGGCTGTCAGGGGTGCCTGGAGCATCCCTGTGTGGAAGTCTGTCCAAAGAAAGCAGTGCATATGGAAGGCGGCAGATCCCATATTGATGAAGATGCCTGTATCAAATGCGGAAAGTGTCTGGAAGCCTGTCCGTATAATGCAATCATCAAACAGGAACGTCCCTGTTCAAAGGCCTGTGGCATGAATGCCATTGGTTCTGACGAATACGGAAGAGCGGAGATTGACCAAGACAAATGTGTATCCTGCGGACAGTGTCTGGTGAGTTGTCCGTTCAGCGCTATTGTAGACAAAGGACAGATTTTCCAGACTGTTATGGCATTAAAAAGTGAAACACCGGTGTATGCAATCGTGGCGCCTGCCATTGCAGGTCAGTTCCTAGGTATGGAGAATAATAAGATACGGGGTGCATTTCAGGCACTTGGCTTTACAGATGTAAGAGAGGTTGCAGTCGGTGCAGATCTGTGCACAGTGGAGGAGGCAAAGGACTTTTTGGAGGAAGTTCCTGAGAAACTTCCGTTTATGGCTACATCCTGTTGTCCGTCTTGGTCTATGATGGCTAAGAAATTATTCCCGGAACAGGCGAAATGTATCTCCATGGCACTGACACCCATGGTTCTTACTGCCAGACTGATCAAGCAGAAGGAACCGGATTGTAAGATCGTTTTCGTAGGTCCCTGCGCAGCCAAGAAGCTGGAAGCCAGCCGTAAGAGTATCCGCAGCTATGTGGATTTTGTGCTGACCTTCGAGGAAGTGGCAGGAATGTTTGATGCCAAAGGCGTGGACTGGAAAGATATTCCGGAAGGAGAACCACTGTTTCATGCCAGTGCTGACGGAAGAGGTTTCGCAGTCAGCGGTGGTGTGGCAGAAGCGGTTGTCCATGCGGTGAAGCGTATTGATCCTGATCGGGAAGTAAAGGTAATGAATGCAGAAGGTCTGCAGAACTGTAAGAAGATGCTCCAGATGGCCAAGATTGGTAAATATAATGGATATCTTTTGGAAAGGAATGGCATGTCCGGGCGGCTGTGTAGCAGGTGCCGGTACTATTCAGACAGTTAAAAAATGCAGCAGCAGCTCTCGAAAAAATGAAGAAAGAGGCTTCGTTTACAGATGCCTATGACTCCAAATACAGAGCAAGACTGGAAAGCCTGGAGAAATTTGATGTGGAGTGAGATTCTGACTGAATCAGTGAAATCCTATATGGATTGCAAGTGTTTGAATGCAATCAGTATATAGCAGAGTGAATTACTCGGCAACTGAGTTACCAGAGCATCTGAATTAAGGCGGGATACCGCCGTTTTTTCAGGGTGCATCCATGACACCACTACTGTTTGCTCTTTAGAGTTATACAGCTACTTTTATTATTTCCGGTGTTTTCAGTCCGGTTACGGACAGTTCTCTTTTTACTCCGGATACGGAGTGATATTTTCTAAGGATATTATATGCGCCTACGGCATCTGCGTTATAGGTTTTGTTTCCATCTCTATACAATCCTCTCTCTTTCCGTTTGGACGGCTCTGCATATCTTTTCCCTACTTCCGGTGACAGCGGACTGCACTGGCTGGTATAACTTTCTTCCTGTTTTGTGAAACGAATTCCATATCTTTTCAGCTTATATTCCAGCATGATATAGATCCTGTTATACGGCAGACTGTGAAACTTCTGGTTTGTCCTGTGTCCCAGGTCTTTTTCTCTCCGGATGTTCCGGATATCCCCTGCAATGACACAGGTGATCCCCTGTTCCCGGCAGTATTCTGCAAGATACCTTGTGACCTTGTGCAGATAATCCGTTACTGAATCATGTTTTCTCTTATATAACTTCCTGATATGTTTTGATGTGGTCGGATGTTTGACTCCCTTTCCGGACTGCTGTCCATACCACTGGGCCTGCACCCTTGCGATCTCTTTATGGAAATATCTTTCCAATCCAAGATACTTCCTGCCCAGAATAAACGTCTTCCCATTTTTAGAATCATAACACGTCATAAGGTTGTGAAGTCCCAGATCAATAGACAGTTCATGTCCGTTCTGTGGAAGTTCTTCCTGGTCAGGAATCTCATAAACAACAATAATTTTACAGTTTCCCTTCTCCGGCGGGTAGATCCGCAGCTGTTTGATCTGATCCATGCCCTGAAAATCTTATTTTCAAGGTAAAGAAAGTTTTCATGGATCTGATACGTTTCTTCCATATATTTTTTTCAATGCCTTTGGAAGGGACAGGCGGACTCTGTCCGTATCCCGCTCATGCACGATCCCATCTGCAGATAGGTAATAGGGATACTTTCCTGCTTAAAGCCGCGGCGGTCTGGGAGTCTCGATCCCTCCGGATCTTTTCAGGGCGTAAAAAGACTTCCATGCCTTGTCCAGCAGCTTACAGACTTCCTGGGCGGTCTGGGACGGGAGCTGTTTATACCACAGATCCTCTTTATGGGCCTTTTTTCTGATAGTACCAGTCAGGATACTGCGCCATCCCTGTTTCTTTGTAATGCTGACGCTCGTAATTACAGACATTCCAGAGCTTGGATGCTGCATAACACATATGTCCAATGAGATTCGCATATTCCCGGCTGACCTTTATGGATGTTTTCTTTGACAGCAGCATTTCCTCTCCTCCATAGTATCAGTAAGCTTTGCTCTGATGTTCGATGTACCTGCGGATGTTTTCTTCCGATACAGATCCGACCGTTTCCACATAATAGGAATGGTTCCACAGCTCCCCTTTCCAAAGCTGGTTTCTTATTTCCGGAAAACGTTCGAAAAGTTTCCTGCCGGAGATCCCCTTCAGGTATTTCACGATCGCAGTTATGGATAATTTCGGAGGGGCTGACACAAAACAGTGTACATGGTCTCCTTCCCCACATTCAAACAGATGGATCGTAAAGCCCTTATCTCCTGCACCAGTTCCTGCAGATATGCCTCGACCTCCGCATTTAATATCTTCCGCCGGTATTTCACTGACCATACCATATGGTAATTAATATTACACACACAAGTGCGGTAATGTATAAGATTTTCTTTCATACATATAGTATACCATGATATCAAAAAATTTTCCGCAATAAAATATCGAACATATTTTCTTTTTTTCATAATGCTGGATACAGCTTTTGATAGAAAGCTTTTATAGGAACTTAAATGAAAAAGCTAATTCCAATTCTACTTAAAACTGTAAGAGTAAATTCTATATAGGTAGAAATTACCTCTGCACATATCTTAACTCTATTGATTGCCAATAACATAACTCTTTATAATGTACTTGCAGCTGATTGCCTGCCTGTGCAGATCGGAGATAATAATGAACAATAAAGGCAATCAGAAACATTTAACATTTGAGCAACGTGTTGATATCGAGAAGGGGCTTACCGAAAATAAAAGTTTCGCTGAAATTAGAAGAACCATCGGAAAAGATCCCTCTACTATATCAAAAGAAGTAAGACTTCATGCACATACAAAAGAACGTCCCGATGCAGGATATACAAACCCACCATGTATTCATCGCAAAACTTGTAAAATAGTTTGCCATTTGTGATGAACAGTGATGGTATTGTTTGTAAACTCTGTAGAAAACCTGATATGCGATGTATCAATATATGCCCGGGTTATGAAACGCTGAATGCGAAAAACTTAAGAAACCACCGTAATGTCTGCAATGGTTGATGTTCAAAAAAAAACGAAATTGTCTTATGCCAAGTAAAAATTTTATTCATTAAAATATGCACATGATGAATATCGAAGCGTATTAGTTGATTGCAGAGTTGGCATCAACCAAACTCCTGAAAGTATTTAGGTCATGAATGACCTACTGGTTCCTTTGATTAAGGAAAAACACCAGTCTATAGGTCATATCTATGCTACCCATGCTGAGGAATTAGGCTGTTCCAGAAGAACACTCTACTCGTACATCAGTAATTGTGTCTTTGAGGTACGAAACAGTGATTTAAGAAGAACTGTACGTTATAAGAAACGCAGGAAACCTACTCAGGCCAGTGCGAAAGACCGTTTTTACCGTCAAGGTCATAACTACGAAGATTTTCAGAATTATATAAAGGAACATCCAGATATCAATGTTGTGGAAATGGACTGCGTGGAAGGTAAGAAAGGCGAAAGCAAAGCCATCTTAACCTTTACGTTCCGCAACTGCAATCTTATGCTCATGTTTCTTTTGGAATATCAGGATCAGGAATGTGTCCTGGAGGTCTTTGTATGGCTGGAAACAGTTTTGGGACAAGAGGCATTCAAATAGCTTTTTCCGGTAATCCTCACAGATGGAGGTTCTGAATTCTCAGCCCGAAAAGAGATGGAGGAATTCTGTGACGGAAGTAAAAGTACAACTACTTTTTTACTGTGATCCTTACTGTTTCTGGCAAAAAGGAGCCTGTGAAAAGAATCATGAGTATATACGTTACATCCGTCCCAAAGGCAGCTCATTCGCTGACTTAGATGATGAAAAAATCATGCTTATGATGAATCACATAAACAGCGAAAAAAGAGACAGTCTCAATGGACACAGTCCATATGAACTATCTCTTTTACTCTTGGACCAAAAACTTCACAAAGCATTAGGGTTAACGGCAGTCGCACCTGATGACGTAATGCTTAGTCCAAATCTGTTGAAATAAAATAGTTTAAGCACAGGCAGATTTCACTGCACCAGAATTTAGTCTCGCATACTATTTTCAGATGCCCGTTTAGAATGTGAAAAAAGCATCAAAACTGGAGGCTTATAGGCTCATTATAACGCAAATATATGAATTTGTTAAGGTGCAAAGCCGAATTTAATCCTGCAGAATTACAACGATAGTCTACAACTGGAATTTAGTTTTTCATTTAAGTCGCTTTTATAGGAGAAAATTGAACGAAAAACCGTTTTGTTATTTCTATTTATTATGAGTGCAGATATGCACAGTTTACGCTTTCATCTACTACAATATATTTATGGTTAATATCCCTTACAGCCAGTAAGGAATTATCCATCTTGTTGCTTAAGCTGTTAAAATGTATGGAGCAATCGGTATATCGTCTTATTCATCTTGGACTTCGCGTCCGTTGCCGAGACTGATAACCAGCTCCTCATTTGCAGCGTTCGTTTTATGCAGGTTGAACTGCCTTCGGTACGTTCGTGTCACACCACAGTAGATTGAATAGGCAATGAGTAAAACTGGTCTTTATCCATTGCATAATCTGATTTTAAGGAGTGACAAATTTATGAATATGAATGCAGTAGGTATTGATGTTTCCAAAGGAAAAAGCATGGTTGCTATCCTTCGTTCTTATGGTGAGATCATTTCAAAACCATTTGAAGTCAAACACACAGTCAGTGGGATTCGCTCTCTCATTGAGCAGATCCAATCCATTGATGGCGAATCTCGTATTGTCATGGAACACACCGGTCGTTATTACGAACCTCTTGTCCGTGAACTTTCGAAAGCTGACCTTTTTGTATCTGCCATAAATCCCAAACTCATCAAAGATTTTGGAGACAACTCTCTCCGCAAAGTAAAGTCCGATAAAGCGGATGCAGTAAAAATTGCACGCTATACTCTTGACAGTTGGACGGAACTCAGACAGTATAGTCTCATGGATGAAATTCGTAATCAACTGAAAACCATGAACCGCCAGTTTGATTTTTACATGAAACACAAAACCGCTATGAAAAATAATCTAATCAGCATCCTTGACCAAACTTATCCGGGAGCTAACACTTATTTTGACAGCCCTGCCCGTGAGGATGGAAGTCAAAAATGGGTTGACTTTTCAGCCACCTACTGGCATGTGGATTGTGTTCGTAAACTCTCTCTAAACGCCTTTATCGACCACTATCAAAAGTGGTGTAAACGCAGGAAGTACAACTTCAGCCGTTCAAAAGCTGTTGAAATCTATGAAGCATCTAAGGAGCTTGTTTCTATACTTCCAAAAGACGATCTGACAAAGTTAATCATCAAACAGGCTGTAGAACAATTAAATACGGCTTCACAGACTGTGGAACAGCTTCGTACCATGATGAATGAGGCTGCTTCTAAACTGCCGGAATACCCTGTTGTCATGGCTATGAAAGGTGTAGGTAAATCGCTTGGTCCACAGCTTATGGCAGAGATTGGTGATGTCTCCCGATTTACCCACAAAGGAGCCATTACAGCCTTTGCAGGCGTTGATCCCGGTGTAAATGAATCCGGTTCATATGAGCAGAAAAGCGTTCCTGCTTCCAAGCGCGGTTCCAGTACTCTTCGTAAGACTCTGTTTCAAGTCATGGATGTTCTCATCAAAACAAAGCCACAGGATGATCCTGTCTACTTGTTTATGGATAAGAAACGAGCACAAGGAAAGCCTTATTACGTCTACATGACAGCCGGTGCGAATAAGTTTCTTCGCATCTACTATGGTCGAGTGAAAGAATATCTGTCTTCACTCCCAGAATAAATATCTCGTCAATACCTTTATTTTAGACCAGCGAATATCGGTGGTCTTATTTTAATGTTCAAAATCTTGCAAAAATTTTTGCCTGAAATCATCAATTTGCTATTGACTTTTTATTTGCAGGCTCGGTAATTGAATTGCCGAGGATTCCCGCTTTTTATCCTAAATTAATTTATACCACTGCTTCCACTATCGTTTTCTCATTCACTATAATTTTCCGGATTCCCGACTGTTTTTTTACCTGTTAAAATTTAAAGCTAAGTATATATCCTTTATCCACATGATAATCTTCCAGATATCCAACAAGCTGCTGTTCTCCCCGCTTATTATACTCGTCACCGTGCCATATCTTTAATTCAATTATATATTGCCGTCCATGATAATCTACAATTACATCTGTTCTTCGAAGATCTCTTGTTCTGGATTCGATATAATAATTTCCTGTCCAGTTAATAATCGGTTTCAAATATAGTAAAAAGAACTTCCTCCCCTGCTCTTCCAGAAACTTTTTCATCAGAATTCCCCGTAAATATCTTGAAAATGAACAACAAAACGTTCCAATATCCTTTCCATATCCAGATATCCATTAACTATAAACTGACTCTTGTCCTGCAGGGCTGCCTTATATATCTCTGTCTGCTGCATTTTTCGCTTCTGTAAGATAATAATTATATAATCTCGTTTCAAAAATTTCTGTTTGCAATAACCACATTCCCATTTTGATTTTTCAATAAAGCCAAACATCTGAGCCATATCAATCGAGGTTTCATCCGGATTATACGCGATATTTCTTCCTGTAAAAAGTAATGTTTTCAGCATAACACTTAACTCCGGATAATCGCATATTTTTCCAACTAATGATTCAAATAAAGGATTCTTCTCCGCAAGCAGAATACGTACTGCTTCATTAAAACCATTTTCCGTCCATACCAATTTCAGATTTTCATATTCGTCCCGTACCCTTTCATCCATCAGCTGGCAGATTCTTGAAACCAGAAACGGATATCCCGCTGTATACGCATATAGCAATTCTGACATTTTTCGATATATTCATCCCTGTACGATGATCACTTTCGTACTCCTGCAACATCCCTGCTATCTCTGATTCAGAAAAACTCATTTCGATGCTGAAATCTGCAGCAATGTTCCATGGACTGTTATATCTATGTCCTTCCTCTGGTCTGAGTTTTCTCTTCAAATTCTTAATATCATACACTCCTGCCAGAATCA
>ENA-OQHD01000675-OQHD01000675.1-human-gut-metagenome-genome-assembly--contig:-NODE-675-length-11692-cov-5.072374_pt1 | contig 11692 bp, 12 predicted proteins | sample MGYA00242560_ERZ504711 | MGnify/ENA primary metagenome ERZ504711 (study PRJEB26092, sample SAMD00036198) | human gut metagenome | host: Homo sapiens | study: EMG produced TPA metagenomics assembly of... | reverse complement strand
CTCATACAGTCTTCCTCATGCTCTACAAGAATCTCTTCCGGGATTCCCGCACTCTCATTTTCCGAACATAATATAGCAATCCGGTTCATACTCTACATCTGTATAGACCTTGTGTGCCTTTTGTTGTCGCCATATAGACTTTTTGCTCCTGGATTCTTTTCAAGAAAATCCTGATAATCGATATAAGTTGTCACGTCAAGATCTTTCCAGTAATCCATACCGGCACGTTTTAATGCTTTCTCATTCAGCTTAAATCCCAATGGCTCGATCAGATGAAGCCTTGTCCCTGTTGCCACACAGGTTCTTCCGATTATTCCCGGTACTTTGCCGGAATTTCCGGCTCATAAAGTACAATGTTTAACATAATTATCGCCTCTTCTATCTTCTTATTCGTTACTGTTCACACGATGTGCGACCAGCAACGCATCTCGCCATTTTAAATCGCCTTTGGCGATGGGGCGAGATGCATTCAAGTCAAAACATGCATCCTCCGTGTCAATCAGCGGAGTGATTGACACGGGAGTGAACAGTAACTCTTATTCTTCTGTTTTTATACACAGTTCTGATTCTTTTCGCTCTTTCCACCAACGGCTCAGTTCATCCGGTGCCGGACGATCCAGATAACGGGTTTCTTCTCCATTTACAAGTGTTCTTGCGTTCTGTTCTTTTACAAATCCGATCCTTACTGCCGGAACACCTGCATTCTTCAAGCTTTCCAATGTCTCTTCTCCATGCTCTGTCAGCACAAGATAGCTTCCGGCCGATGTGAGAAGATATGGATTTAACTGAAAGAATTCACAGATTTCCACTGTCTCCTGCTTAAGTGCAAGTTTTGAGAAATCAATCTCAAACCCTATCTTTTCTGCCTCTGCAAGTTCCCATAATCCACAGAGTACACCACCATCCCCACATTGTCTGCTCTTTGCTTCTTCTGTAAGCTGTAAAACCTGCTCCGGAAGTATAAGTGCTTCCTTGCAACGCTTTGTTTTTTCTATGAAAGACGGTGTAAATCTTGTGCGAAGATCTGCCTCTGCCTCTTCAACCAATCGCAACGTTCCTTCTAATCCCGTATAACCGCAAAGAATGATTTCCGTTCCCGGAATCCATTTTTTCGTCTGCTGTTTTGGATTTTCTTTCACGCCGACAGCAGTAATCTGAATCACTGTCCGCAAAACATACTCTGCACTTTCAGCCTGTACACAGGTAATAGCAAGTCCTGTCTCCTCACAGATCTCTGTCAGGATTCTCATGATATTTTTTAATTCCTGCTCGTCAGAACTTTCAGGAAACAAAATCTGTACTGAAACCGCTGTTGGTCTGACTCTCTTTGCTGCAAGATCTCCTGCTGATTTAATTACTGCATATTTCACCTGTGCCGGTGCTTTTCCGCTTACTGAAGTGCTACTCCAGACAAAATCCTTTTCGTCAGATATCAGTTCGGAACTACTTTCTTCCCACGCAGTCTTTCCTGTTGAATTCCTATTTCCTTTTTGGATCTGTTTCTTTACAGAACGATTCCAGATCGTCTGCGTTACTCTCCCTGTCCGCATCACACTCTCCTTAGACCAGATATGGAATCACCATCGTTGCAACCATTGCAACAATAACCACCAAAATAATAATTGACACCAAACGTCTTACTTTTTTATCATAAAAAATTTCCATCTTTTTTCTCCATTTCCAATTAACAAAACCATATGCAACTATCTTTCTAATATCTGCAACGCTATACTAGTCCTCTATTATATAAATCGCCGCATCCTGATTCAGCTTATTTCTATGTCTGTAATCAAAAAGATACAACTTTCCATTCAATCGCTCCAGATGAGTCATCTTTCGCAGTTGGCGGCTGTCGTATCCTTCATAATCCTTCAGATACTTGTGCTCTTCTGCCTCTTTCTTATAAAATTCAGACGCTACATCTTTTTCTACTTTGCTCTCTCCAAGAAATGCCGGACGATTCTTCACATTATCTCTCAGGTATAGATCTAAAGTCATGCTTTCAAGCACCTTCTCTTTAAAATCCGCTTCTTTCTTCTGCATTTTCTCCGAACATGTGAATTCTGCTAATTCTGATTCTACAAAGTCCCACAATATCTCATAACGTGCAAGTCTTGAATGATTCAACCCAAACAAGCCTTTCTTCTCATAATAATTGCCCATTTTCTCATACATGGAAAATGCGGATGGAAACAATTCCACAAGAAGTCCCATCGTATGACTAAACTGAAAACTGTTATAGTAAACTTCCACCATCTCTTCTACTTTCTTCAGACGGATCACATCACTGTATGGAAGCCATTTTGTTGAAAGCACTTCATACGGCGGACGATTCTGGCAAAGCAGCTCATACTCTTTCATCTTCTCATGCATCACAGATCCATGCAGTACTTTCAGAAATCCAAGCTGAAACTGATCCGGTTCCATAGCATAAACTTCATTAAAAGAATGAGCAAAACTATCATAATTCTCATATGGAAGACCTGCGATCAAATCTAAATGCTGATGCACATTTCCCTTCTCATGAATCCTTGCTACCTTATCACGTACTTTTTCCAGATTCATGGAACGGTTGATCTCTTTGATCGTCTGTTTATTCGTTGACTGAATTCCAATTTCCAGCTGAATGAGTCCTGGACGCAAACTCCGGATCAACTCAATCTCTTCCTCATTCAGAAGATCTGCTGCTACTTCAAAATGAAAATTTGTAATCCCTTTATCATGCTCTTTGATATAATTCCAGATTGCCATCGCATGATCATGCTTACAGTTAAATGTTCTGTCAACAAACTTAACCTGTGGCACTTCATGATCAATAAAGAACTGCAGTTCTTTCTTCACAAGTTCCAGATTACGGAATCGAAGACATTTATCAATTGAAGAAAGACAATAACTACAGGAAAACGGACATCCTCTGCTCGTCTCATAATAAATGATACGGTTCTTAAAATTCTCAATATCCCCATAGACAAACGGTACTTTGCTCAGATCCATGATCTGTCGAAACGGTGTCGCAGCAATCTGTTTTTCCTTTTCCCGAAATGTGATTCCCTGAATATTGATCAACTCAGCTGCACCACGGCCTTCATAATATGCCACAAGTTCTGCAAAAGTCTCTTCACCCTCTCCGCGCATGATACCTTCTGCCATCGGATATTTTTCCAGAACTTCTCTTGCATTATAAGAAACTTCCGGACCTCCAAGCCAGATCTTCGTATCCGGCAGAATCTTTGGAATCTCCTGTATCAATTGTCCTACTTCTGTCACATTCCATAAATAACAGGAAAGGCAGAGAACATCTGGTGCCTGCTTATAAATATCCATCAAAATCTCATCAAATGGCTGATTGATCGTATATTCAGAAATTGTAATATTGCTAGCCGGATGCTGCTCTTTTGCATATGCGCGCAGGCAATAGACCGCAAGATTTGAGTGGATGTACTTTGCATTCACCGCTGCAAGCAAAATCTTCATCTTTTTATAAACCTCTTTTCCTGTCAATAATGTATATTTGTAAACATTTTCCTTTTTAGGTCTTACCTTTCTATTCTGAATGAAGATGTGAGAAATGTCAAGATATGTGAAGTTGTGTATATAACATTGTATAATAAAAAGGGAAAGCTATCGTTTACGATAACAACACAAATTGTGTCAGATTATCGTATGATAGCTTTCCCTTATTTTCGCAGCTTTAATCAAAAGCCACCTCTTCTTTCTGCTCCTCACGGAAAATAACCCCAAATACTTTTCTGACAATCGGTCCTGCGAAGCACAGCTGCCAGAAGAATGCCATTGGGAAATTGAATACTGTTGTCTGGAACCACACAGCAATAATCTGATTTCCTGCATCCTTAAAGAGCAGTGTTGCTGCAAGGCTCATCAGCGGGCACATTCCAATGATGGATAAAACGGATATCGCCAGCACGATCATAAACGGATTATCTTTCTGTGGATTCACGATCATAAATGCTTTCTTCTTTGCAATCGGTCCTACGAGAAAGAAATCCAGAATGAAAGCAATCGGTCCCATGATGATAAGTTCATGGAATGCTGCCAGAAAGACCTCATTACTCATTCCTCCCATATTCAGAGAGATGTTGTAGCAGATCATTGCATAAACCATGACAAAAACCATCATGATTGTGAAAATTACTTCTTGAAACTTAATTTTTTGGCATCAAAAAATCCTCCTATCATGATAAGCGTAACAGATTGTGTTGTTCGTTCATCATTCCGGAGGGAATGTATCGTTTCCAATATAAATACCATTCTATTCATTTTTTACGTGCATTGCGCTTCGAACTTGGCCCACAAGCGTTACCCCGGTAGTTAACTCAGCCCAGGCACCCTCACGGCACCCGAGAGGTTCTGCTTAGTGCTGCTCCGTTCCCGACCTGACACGGTTCACAGAGTCCCGTCGCGTGAGACCCAGACGTCAACGTCACTTTCCGGGGGCAGCCCTGCAGACTGTCGCCCTCTGCGCAATATCACCCCTGCTATAGCGGATTGCAGGTTCAAGGTACCGCTACCACCCCGGCTGCACGGATTATTATTTTACATGATAAATAAATGCTTGTCAGTATGCTGCTCTTTCTTTGCACAAGATTCCACATGATTTTATACCTCTGTGTTACAGACTCTGTGCTTCTGCTTTTTCTTCATCTTCCTGGCTTCCCTGAGTTCTCTGAAAAACTGCTTCATCAACTGGCTGCATTCTTCTTCCAATACACCTGTTGTAAGATCTGCCTGATGATTAAATGCCTGGATATCCAGTAGATTCAGAATGGAACCTGTACATCCTGCTTTCGGATTCATACACCCGACAACCACTCTTGGTATACGGGACTGGACAATTGCACCTGCACACATCTGACATGGCTCTAATGTCACATACAATGTACATTCTTCCAGACGCCAGTCACCAAGCTTTTTGCTTGCTTTCTTGATTGCTGCGACCTCAGCATGTGCCAGTGGATTCTTGTCTGTATTCCGTCGGTTATAACCGCGTGCAATAATCTTATCTTCATGAACGATCACGCAACCAATCGGGGTTTCTCCCAGATTATACGCTTTCTCTGCCTGTTTTAAGGCCGCATGCATATATTTTTCATCCGTTGTCATCCTCATTTTGTTTCCTTTCGGTTATTGTATAAAAATTAGCATTAATATTCCTTTTCATTCTGAATAAACTATATAGAAAAATTCTTTTCAGGGGCTTGCTATGAATCCGGGAAGTTATTATTTATATGAGTACGAATCCTGCTGCCGCCGCAGAAATCTTGGTTTTCTACAAATTTCATCACATAATTATTCTTATCTCTTAACACTTCATGGTTAAAAATCTTCCGATTGTCCCTGGAGAACAGTTGGAAGTCCATGCATTTATTCTCGAAAATCAAACACTTACAGGTTCTCCGGTTGCACTTCTTCAGTGCTCTGGTCAGAACTTATCCACACAACTGGTCATTTCCGAGGAACGTTTTCCACATAAAAGAACTCTTAAACACATTGATGGGTTCATTATTTTCTCCATCACCCAGAATCGATCACAGCATTGGATTGCCTCCGCTGTACCTATGCCGGATTTTTATTCTTTTTCTGATTGCTCTTTATCAACAGAAGAGATTTTATCCTCTGAACCTGAGAATCCATCTCTTTCGGAAGAATCCCTCATAACAGAAGACACTGTATCTGAGACTGTATCCGAAACAGCATTATCTGACGCTTCTATTGATGCTGCTTCAACTGAAGAGGTACCAACTGAGGTGACACCAACTGAGGAGACACCAACTGAGGAGACTGCAATTCAGGACGCTTCAATTCAAGCCAGAAAAATCACACACGCAGAGATTTCCACACTTCCGCGCAGATTCTGGCCACTTGCCAACAATAGTTTTCTTCTGCATGGCTGTCATAATTATCATCACCTTCTCCTAATCAAAGAAAAGGATCATCTTTGGCTTGGCGTTCCCGGTCTTTACGATCCCAGAGAAGCACATATGGCTAACTTGTTCGGCTTTCCTCAATTTACCAGTTCTTACATCTCTATTCTGGAACTTACCGAAGATGAATGTGAAAACTCTGAATCTTTCGGTCACTGGTGTCGATACTTAATGTGATTCTTAAAAAGAAAGGAAAAAGATAGAGAAAGGAAGCGTTCACAGCGGATGCACTTCTTTTCTCTATCAATTTTAATTTTAATCCAGATAAATTGGCGGTTCGTAATCCTCTCCAAGAAGTACTTTCTTGCGTTCCTGATACCCGAGGAATGCCCATTCTGTCATATCTGTCCATTTATGATTTGCACGGTCATAAACCTGCACATATCCAATTCTTTTCGGATGCATACGTACGCTGTTGGATTCATATTCTCTTCCCGTATATGGATTAATGTCTCCAACTTCTTCCTGTACAGGCTCTTCGTATGTTGCCTCTTCCTGCACCGGCTCTACCGGCTGTGTCTCATAGGATGTATCTTCTGCTTCTTCATATGGTTCTGCTTCTTCCTCTGCCGGCTGATCATAATCTTCCGTATAGGAAACTTCTGGTTCCACAGAGTTTTCTTCTTCCTGATCTGATTCCGGCACTTCCTGAAGCTCTTCCTTATATTCCTCTTCTTCTGTCTGAAGATCTTCTCTGACATCTTCAGTTGGCTCTGCTTCTACTGCATTCTTTTCAAGTTCAGCAAGTTCTTCATGCATATCATAAATCTCACCGATCGTCATGTCACGTTCTTCACCTGTAAGCTGCTGTTCTTCCTTCTCTGTCTCCACCGTTTCCTCTGAAAAGCTCTCTTCCGGCTGTTCCTGTTCATTCCATTTTACTTCCTGCTTCCTGATACGTCCGGCTGCGCTCTCTGTAATCTCTCCTGACATGATACTCAGCTGAAACGGACAGCCGAGAATGGATGCAATCAATCTCATATCCTGTTCCTGAAAATTATCCCTTCCAAGACGCTGTGTTAAATTCTGACGGGACATCTTCTTTCCTGTCTCTTTCTCAATTGTCTCCGCCAGTTCTTTGATCGTCATTCCTTTTCTTCCCAGGACGATTTTCACCTGTTCTCCAAATGTTAAATCTTCCATTTACTTCTCCTCCTTATGTATTATTTATACTTCTCTCTTATCTGTCGATCAGAACAGTTTTTCACTTAATTTGCAGAATCATATTCTTCCAAAGTAAGTCCATTCTCTGTCATCTCTTTTGCAGCATCTACTCCCACATAACGATAATGCCACGGCTCATATACAATTCCTGTAATATCAGATTTATCCTGCGGAAACCGAAGAACAAAACCATACTCTGAACAATGTTCCATCAACCACTTTTGCTCTTCTGTATCTCCCTGTTTCTCATCAAGCTCCCCGTACTTTGTCGACATAATGTCAACCGCAAGACCAGTTGCATGCTCGCTTGTTCCTGGAATTGCAACTGAATTTTTTGTCTCATCATACGCATTTAACGGTGTATATCCCTGATTGATCCAGTCCTGCATCGTCGTATTAAAGACATCTCTCTGCTTCTCATAAGAACGATATCCTGATGTCACATACATGCTGAGTCCTGCCTTCTTCGCATCATCCAGCATCTTATTCAGACTGTCTGCCATCCTGGAATCTACCTGTTTTCCACCACTTATCTCCGTCAGCTTCGCCGGCACATAAGAAGTATCCAATGGATGCTTCTCATTCACAAGTGCAAGACACCACCGGTCATCATCACTTGCCAGCAACTCTGCAGTATTTTCTGTTACTTCTTCTCTGTCTAACTCTGCCTGCAGTTCTTCGTTCTTCTTTGTCTGCTCCTGTAATTTTGCATTGCTGATTTCCAACTTCTTTTCAGCTTTTTTCAATGTAATTGAGGAGATTCCTGAAGTAATTGCCACTCCCGCAATTACTCCCGCCAAAGCACCCGTAAGCATCAGTTTCTTTGCTCTGTCTCTGAACAATGCTTTATTCATCTTATTTAATTTCAACTCCATCTGTATTTTTCATCTTATCCTCTGTAATATTTAGAATCTTTTCCGTTTCATTCCCCCGGCAGATCATTCTATTCCTTCAGATATCGCACTTCAAATGTCTCCACTTTGATCGGTTTATTAAATAATGTTCCCTGTGCATAATCGCATCCTAATTCCTGAAGAACATTCAGCTGATCCTGTGTTTCAACACTCTCCGCAAGAACAGAACATCCCAATTGATGACAAATATCAATTACGGCCTTTGCTACTACTCTGCTTCTTCTGTTTCCAACCAGATTTGTAATCAGGCTTTCATCCAGCTTCAATCCATCAAAATCCATAATGGACAGAATCGAAAAGCTGGAATTCTTAGCTCCGAAATGATCCAATACTACGCGAACATTCGCTTTTCTGATCTTACTGCATGATGCCGCCAGCATCTCCTGATTCGTATCTGTATAAGATTCGGATACTTCTACTTCCAAATATTCGCATAATACCTGATATTTCTCAATCAGCGCACTCATCTGATCCGCAATGTTCTCCTGCCTCAATGTTTCACCTGCAAAGTTTACTGAAATCGGCACCATCTGGATTCCTTCTGTCTCCCACTTATGAAGGATCTGACATACCTGTTCAAATATATAGAGATCGAGATAATGTGACAACCTTGTCTCTTCCAGAAGATTAATATATCTTCCCGGATCCATAATTCCAAGATCCTTATGATGATATCTGACAATCGCTTCAGCACCTGCAATTTCTCCGGTCTGCACATCAATCTTCGGTACCAGACATACAATAAAATTCTTCTGTTCAATATCCTCCAGAAGATCCTTTTTGATGATTGCTCATGATGACCTTTACGCAGATTTTATAATACTTCTTTTTCTCTTCCCGCATCATATTCTCTGCACTGATCACAAGACCATTCACATCTATGTCTACATTTTCCCCAGGCATACCCTACTGAAACCAGTCCCAGACTTATGTTCTCAAGCTTTGTATATGCACTATGTACCTGTTGTGTGAAATCTTCATATGAAGCGTTCTCTACAAGAACCAGATACTCATCTCCTGTCATTCTGTATACATTACCATTATGGAAATACTCCGAAAGCACTTCACCAACTCTGGTGACAACTTCATCTCCATAATCTCTGCCAAATTCTTTATTCAAAATTCTTCAGTCCATTAATGTCTACAGAAAGAGCTCCCAATGTCTTCAATTCTTCCGGTTCCACATGATCCAGATATGCAACAAAACTATTTCTGTTAAGCACTCCTGTCAGATTATCATGATAACTGAGATACTCCTGCTGTTTCTGGAGTTTATGAAGAGTGATTGCCTGCGGTATATACGGAATCACCGTACGAAGCAATCCAACATCACATCCGCCCCGGTGAACTCCAACTGCTGCAAGAATTGCTACTGTATTCTCATCCAGCTGCAAACTCACACTGTAATCGGCCTCTGTTGAATTTGTAATCTCCTGCTTCATCCACTTTGGCTGCTGTTCTTCCGGAAGCATCTTTATCTTATCTCTCTGCCAGGGAACATTCTCTGCACACCACTCAAAGATGGTCTCAATATCCCCATACTCTTTCTCAATATAGTACACGTATTCCGAATCATAATAATCACGTACCGCACGAAGTACATCATTTACGATTTCTGAAAGAGATCGTGGCTTTTTTTCTATCACTCATATCGTTTTTTCCTCTGTCTTTCTATAATTTTAGACACTCAGATAAGATTATTGTATTATACTACGAATTAAAATGCAATACAAAAAAGTTTCGCAGTTCACTTTTAAATGTAAAAAAGAGGGGGATTTCCCATTCCGGAAAATCTGTCCCTCTTCTATAATTAAATGATATATCCTGCAGGTACTTCTGATCTCTGCACATCTACATGCTCTAGAAATCTATAAATTCCACTTTTTATCCTGTGAAACACGAAGTCGGTTCATCGCTCTTGCCAGAGATGCCTGCGTATGATAATACTGCTGGATACTCTGCTGCTGACGTAACCTTTCCTCTGCACGCTCTTTCTGCTCCTGTGCTCGTCGCACATCGATGTCTTCTGGTTTCTCGGCTGTATCAACAATCAGTGTAACTCGGTTGTTTACGATTTCAACAAATCCCACGCCCACTGCAATGTCTTTCCATTCTTCGCCGTCCAGACTCATATGTGCAACTCCGACATTCACAGCGATTACCATATTCTCATGATTTGCAAGAATTCCCTTTTCTCCATCTGGAGCCGGAATGATCAGCTTCTTACAACGACCTTCGTAGAATACACCATCACTTGCTATGATTTTCAGACCAAATGTATCCATATGCACATTCTCCTATTTCAACAATTACTCTTCTTCCATCTCTTTTGCCTTGGCAATTACATCATCAATTGTTCCGACATTGAAGAAAGCGTTTTCCGGATAAGCATCCATCTCTCCATCGATGATCATCTTAAATCCACGGATTGTCTCTTTTAATGGTACATATTTTCCAGGAATTCCTGTAAATGTCTCTGCTACGAAGAATGGCTGGGACAGGAATTTCTGAATCTTTCTTGCACGCATAACAGTTGCTTTATCCTCATCTGAAAGCTCTTCCATACCAAGGATTGCAATGATATCCTGCAGTTCTTTATATTTCTGAAGAATTGCGATCACCTTGTTGGCTACTTCGTAATGTTCTTCTCCTACAACGTCTGCTTCCAGGATACGGGAGCTTGACTCCAGCGGATCTACAGCCGGATAAATACCCTGCTCAACGATCTTTCTGGAAAGTACAGTTGTTGCATCCAGGTGGGCAAATGTTGTTGCCGGAGCTGGGTCTGTCAGGTCGTCGGCCGGTACATATACTGCCTGAACTGATGTTACAGAACCGTTCTTTGTAGATGCGATACGCTCCTGAAGTTCACCCATTTCTGTTGCCAGTGTCGGCTGATAACCTACGGCTGAAGGCATACGTCCAAGAAGAGCTGATACCTCAGATCCAGCCTGTGTAAAACGGAAAATATTATCGATAAAGAGAAGCACGTTCTGATGCTGCTCATCACGGAAATATTCTGCCATTGTAAGTCCTGTCTCAGCGACACGCATACGAGCTCCAGGTGGCTCATTCATCTGTCCGAATACCAGGGCCGTTTTCTCCAGTACTCCGGATTCTTTCATCTCTGTCCAGAGGTCGTTACCCTCACGGGAACGCTCTCCAACTCCTGTAAAAATGGAATATCCGCCATGCTCTGTTGCAATGTTACGGATCAATTCCTGAATCAGCACGGTCTTACCTACACCGGCACCACCGAACAGACCAATCTTACCACCTTTTGCATAAGGAGCAAGAAGGTCGATAACTTTAATACCTGTCTCAAGGATCTCTACTACCGGGCTCTGATCCTCGAATGTAGGCGGCTGTCTGTGAATTACCCATTTTTTAGAATCTGTAATCGGCTCTCCGTTATCAATTGTCTCGCCGAGTACATTAAATAATCTTCCAAGTGTCTGCTCGCCGACAGGAACCTGAATACCGGCTCCTGTTGCAGTAACTTCCATATCTTTGCAAAGTCCTTCACTTGCAGCAAGCATCAGGCAGCGCACCTCATTGTTTCCAAGGTGCTGTGCAACCTCCATGATGCATTTCTTTCCATTATTATCAACTTCAAGAGCATCTTTGATAAAAGGAAGATCACCGTTTTCAAACACTACGTCAACGACAGGT
>ENA-OQHD01000674-OQHD01000674.1-human-gut-metagenome-genome-assembly--contig:-NODE-674-length-11694-cov-5.561943_pt1 | contig 11694 bp, 12 predicted proteins | sample MGYA00242560_ERZ504711 | MGnify/ENA primary metagenome ERZ504711 (study PRJEB26092, sample SAMD00036198) | human gut metagenome | host: Homo sapiens | study: EMG produced TPA metagenomics assembly of... | reverse complement strand
CTCCCATTCTTTACCCATAGCAAAGTAAAGCATCGGTGCATGCAGCAGCAGGCTGTCATATCCCATCAACGACATCGTTTCTGTCAATGCTTTGACCTCATCGGATGTTATGAGCGGAAGCCGCAGCGCCATCAGCCCAAAGCAGAGCGAATAATTCCCTAAAAACACAGCCAGAAAGCCGCCGAAAGCCGTCATTAACACATGGGGAAAAACTATAAACGCTGCTATGTACCCGCGGTAAAATACAGTTGATATAATTTTTCTGCACATCCTCCCAGTAACTGAGCGCGAACGGCAATACGACAAGAATTGTATTCGTCACCAGAAACGCACTTACACCGCCGCGCGCATTCACCAGATAATAAACCGAGCAGTTTTCTCCTGATCCTGCTGCTTCAGGGTAAATGCTCAGGAAGGTAAGTACGGCAATAAAGGCAATTGCGAGATAAAATTTCCACGATTTTATCATTCTGCTGAAATCGGAATGCAGCATTCGAAAAAGACCATTTTTTTCGTTCACCCCCGTCTCGTATGAATGTTCCATGATACCATTTTTATATTTTCATGATAGCGTAAACGCCTGAAATAGTTTATGACGTTTTCTGAAACTTTGAACAAAAAAGCTTTTTATTCATTTTATCAAGTTGGAACTTTCTCCACCAGATCTTCTACCGTACATACTAATGCCCGCGCAATCTTCAACAAGGTCTCTGTCTGCGCCTTGTTAATATCCTTTCTTCGCTGTTCATACTGCTGAATGGTCCGAACCGAAACACCTGCCTGCTGTGCCAGTTCACTCTGACTTAGATTTGCAAAAGTACGCAATTCTTTCAAGTTTGTCTCCGGTTTTGCTTCACGATATAATTCATTCATTTTATCTACAAACTGACGAACATCCATTTCATGATATGGCGTGTAGAGCATTCGCACTTCAGTTACAGGAATAGCCTGGTTTATTTCCGCAAAAGACAAACTGGTACTCCACTGATAATAGGCCAACGCCCAGCCTGTCCAATATTCAGGGCTGCGATCGTAAGAATAAGAGGGGGCTTGTTCCGGCTTTGGTTCCCCTGCTTCCTGTAATACTTCATATGCAATTTCAACTCCCGACATTCCCGCTACCACAGAACAGTCACCTCGTTCAAACCGTGACGCTGTATTACTCATACAAAACCACTGCCATACAGTTTCCAACGGCCGTTTTAAATCATTGACCATATAATCCAGCATGCAGGCAAGAATTTTTTTGTGCAACAGAAAGATATAATTTATCGTAAGCGTGGATCATCTGGTTTCATCTCCTCATCTAAAATTGTGGTGATATATAAATCACCCCGCTGACGGCGGTTTCGTTCCAGATCAAAATATTGCCGACGCGCCATATGATCACGGGATGCTTTCCTCTTATACCATTCCTGCACACTTGCAATCTCATACCCTGTAAATTCCAAACGTTCAAATGCTCTTCTGCTTTTTAAAACAAACTGCTGGCCCAGTTTTCCCAGACGCATTGCATTACTCAACTGACGGTAAGAAATTGCACCATTAATAAAATCCGCTGCAAAAGAAAAATAGCTGTCGTCAGCACGATATCCAATGATAATATCTGCCTTTTCATAATCAAGATGAAAATTTTGTAGCAAATATTCTTTTGCTTCTGCCGCCAACGGTGTGGATGCATCAAATTCTCGATTTTCCAACAAAATCGTAAGCCAATGGAGCATTGTATAGTCGCGCATATTCAAATTGAGAACTTTCAATCCATCACATTCAATCTCATATCTATTTGCGTAACCATTTTTATCCGCACTGACACCCCATTCTTTGGCCATATTTTGGTTTTCTGTACAGTAAAATCCAACACCATAATCATTATAAATTTTTCCATAACCATATTTCGGCCGTTCAATAATATGATCCGAACCATGATAAACTGTTTTTTTCATTTTACCACCTCTGCTTCAAATTATACTCCTAAAGGCGTACAAAAACAATAAATAGAAAAATTTTATCTTTGCATATTTCAAAGAACAAATCTGAAAGAACTTTTGACATTTTCACAAAAGCGTGATACTATAATATCGAAAAAGAGTGCTACTGCTAGACGGTTAGTCCGATATAAATTGCAAAAATGACCGCAAAATTTCTCAGGCTATTGGCGGTTATTTTTGTGTCTTACTATTTATCCTTGCCAAGTGTATATCCGATACTAAAGCAGGTTAAGCCGAAGCTCATTACTGCAATAAAGTCCATAATACTTATTGGCTCTTATCTTCCAATCCATTTCCGCCTGTGTGATGACAATATGGTCACCTGCTGCATATAAGGCTTCTTCCGCATCCTCCTGAAAAACCGGATTCTGATCAAGAATGCTGCCTAGTTGAGCTATTTCTTCCGTACCGGCATTTTGGAACGCATTCGCTGTATTTCCGGCGCCGCAGGCTGTAATAACACTCGCGGAAATTAACATTGCACCAATCATTGCACCTTTCTTCTTATTTTTGATGTTCATAAGTATTCTCCTTTTCCAAAAATAGCAGACATTTCAACTCTCTAATTAAATTAATCGCATTTTTTCTTTATTACATAGCAAAAGTCAGAATCTTTGCATGACGTTTTCCTTAACTTTTTTTAAACACCAAAAATCCCTCCCCACACATCACGCATGGAAAGGGATTTCAACTTTCATTCTATTCTATTTTCCGCTCTAGCAGATCTCCGCACCCGCCGGCATTGCTTTTTCCGGGGTCATGAGGCATACGTTGCCTTCGGCGTCTTCTGCACAGAGCAGCATTCCTTCGGACATCATTCCTGCCAGTTTGGCCGGTTTCAGGTTGGTGAGAACCATAACCTTCATTCCGATGGTGTCTTCCGGTTTGTAATATGCTTTGATTCCGGAGACGATCTGTCTTACCTGGCTTCCTACTTTGACCTGGAAGCAGAGGAGTTTTTTGGATTTCTTGACTGGCTCGCAGGAGATGATTTCACCTACCTGGAACTGCATTTTTCCGAAGTCTTCGAAAGTGATTTCTTCCTTCGGCTCAAGGTCAATCACTGCTTCCTCTTCTTTTTCCTCTTCCTGGGATGCAGCAGCCATAGCAGCTTTCTGTTTTGCCTGGATCACTTCTACTTTTTCCATTACCTCTTTGACATCGAGTCTCTGGAACAGGATCTGCGGCTGATCGGTTACTTTATTGCCCGATACGTACAGTCCGAACTGATCGAGCTCTTCGTAGCTGCGTTTCTCTGCGTTCAGCTGAGCCAGGATCTTCTCAGTAGTCTCCGGCATGAAGGACTCGAGCAGGCATGCGCCGATGGTGATGCTCTCTACCAGGTTGTACAGAACTTCTTCCAGACGGTCTTTCTTTGCCTCATCCTTTGCCAGTGCCCACGGCATCGTCTCGTCGATGTATTTGTTGCAGCGTTTGAACAGACCAAAGATCTCAGTCATTGCATCTGCCACACGCAGCTCTTCCATCTTTGCAGCAACTTTTGCTTTTGTTGCGGTAACGACTGCTTTCAGATCATCATCCACCTCTTCTGCTGCGCCGGTCTTTGTCACAACGCCGCCGAAGTATTTGTTGCTCATGGAGATGGTACGGTTTACCAGGTTTCCAAGAGTATTGGCAAGGTCGGAATTCATACGCTCAACCAGCAGCTCCCAGGTAATGACACCGTCGTTCTCAAACGGCATCTCGTGCAGAACGAAGTAGCGGACAGCGTCTACGCCGAACAGGTCTACCAGATCGTCTGCGTAAATCACGTTTCCTTTGGATTTACTCATCTTGCCGTCGCCCTGCAGCAGCCACGGATGACCAAATACCTGTTTCGGCAGCGGCAGATCAAGTGCCATCAGGAAGATCGGCCAGTAAATGGTATGGAAACGGATGATGTCTTTTCCGATCAGATGCAGGTCTGCCGGCCACAGCTTGTTGAACTGCTCGGAACTGTTTCCGTCACAGTCATAACCGATTCCAGTGATGTAGTTGGTCAGTGCATCCAGCCATACATAGGTAACGTGCTTCGGGTCGAAGGATACCGGGATTCCCCAGGTGAAGGAGGTTCTGGATACACAGAGATCCTGCAGTCCCGGAAGAAGGAAGTTGTTCATCATCTCGTTCTTTCTGGAAACCGGCTGGATGAATTCCGGATGAGTGTTGATATAATCGATCAGTCTCGGTGCATATTTGCTCATCTTGAAGAAATATGCTTCTTCTTTTGCCGGCGTAACCGGGCGTCCGCAATCCGGGCATTTTCCGTCTACGAGCTGGGACTCGGTGAAGAAGGATTCACACGGTGTACAGTAAAGACCTTCGTAATATCCTTTGTAGATATCTCCCTGATCGTACAGTTTTTTGAAGATTTTCTGTACCTGTGCCTCGTGATCGGCGTCGGTGGTACGGATGAATTTGTCGTAGGACGTATTCATCAGATCCCAGATTCTCTTGATCTCGGTGGATACGTTGTCTACGAATTCTTTTGGCGTGATACCTGCCTCTTCTGCTTTCAGCTCGATCTTCTGGCCATGCTCATCGGTTCCGGTCTGGAAGAATACATCGTAGCCCTGCTGACGTTTGAAGCGGGCGATGCTGTCCGCGAGTACGATCTCGTAGGTGTTTCCGATGTGCGGCTTGCCGGATGTGTAGGCAATCGCCGTGGTGATATAATATTTTGGTCTGATTTTTTCCATTGCTTTCATTTCTCCTTTCAAATAAAAAAACTGCCTTATTCCGCTCTCTTGTAGTCGGAAGAAGACAGGTTTGTTTACCCGTGATACCACTTCTTTTCGTCCCTGCCTCACGGCAGAAACCTCTGCAGGTACATGTGCTATACCTCTCCGCTGTAACAGGCGGAACCTGTCGCAGCCTTACCGTTTCAGATTGTTGTTCTCACGGTTCGGTGCGCCTCTCGGAAGCCATGTTCGATCTGCCGCTCCTCCTCCCCTCTCAGCCTGCAAAACCGGAATAGTTTTCGGGGGTGTTCTCTGTAAATTCGCACATGCAGATGTACTCTCTTCGTCACTGTGTTTTGTTTTTATGCACTGGTTTTATGCTAACACATTTACATCAATTTGTAAACCGCAAAAAAGCCCGCCGTACGGGGATTTTTTCATATTCTCCCCATTCGGCGGACCTTTCATTCATCGTAACAATTATCTGTGGTTTGCTTTGATCACAGACATTGCTGCTTCATCTGCTACAACTGTCAGATCGTTGTGAAGCTGCAGGATGGAAGCCGGAACCTGCGGAGTAACCGGTCCGTACAGAACTTTGTCGAGGATCTCTGCTTTTCCTTCGCCGCTGACGATCAGCAGAACTTTTCTCGCCTGCATGATGTTCTTGATTCCCATGGTGTATGCCTGGGTCGGAACATCCTCTACTTTTTCAAAGAAACGTTTATTTGCCTGAATGGTGCTCTCGGTCAGGTCAACGCAGTGTGTCTCTTTCTCGAATGCTGCGCCCGGCTCGTTGAATCCGATGTGGCCGTTGTTTCCAAGTCCAAGAAGCTGCAGGTCAATGCCGCCGACGCTGCGGATGATTTCGTTGTATGCTGCACATGCTTTTTCGCTGTCCGGCTCCAGTCCGTTCGGAACGAAGGTGCGCTCTTTGTTGATGTTGACATGATTGAACAGGTTGGTGTTCATGAAGTAACGATAGCTCTGATCATTCTCCGGAGAGAGTCCTTTGTACTCGTCCAGGTTTACGCTGGTGACATTTGCGAAATCAAGGTCGCCTTTGTTGTACCACTCAACGAGCTGTTTGTAAGCGCCGACCGGGGTAGATCCGGTTGCAAGGCCGAGCACTGCGTGTGGTTTCATGATCACCTGCGCGGAGATGATGTTTGCTGCTTTTCTGCTCATATCATTGTAATCTTTTGCTTCAATTAATACCATTTGTTTTTCCTCCAAATTTCTTCTATATAATAAATTACATAATAACCTGTTTCAGGTTCAGTTCGTCGTCCACCAGAAGTACATGCGCTTTTTTGGCCCGGTGCAATGGATCCTACTTCATCGTAGATACCGATGCTCTGTGCCGGATTTCTTGTTGCCGCAAAAATGGCATCTGCCAGCGGAATATCAAACGAAACTGCTTTTCTCATGCAGTCATACAGGTTCGTTGCAGAGCCCGCGATGGTCTCACCGTCGGTCAGGGTTGCTTTTCCGTCTTTCATCCAGACAGCCTGTCCCCCGAGGGAATACGTTCCGTTCGGCATTCCCGTTGCCATCATGGAATCGCTGATGAGAACCATGCGCTCACTTCCCATCATGGAGAAGGTCGCGCGGACAACCGCACCGTGAATGTGATAGCCGTCACAGATCAGCTCCATGCGGCACTCCGGATCGTCGAATGCGGCGCCGATGACACCAGGGTTACGGTGTGCGAACGGCGGCATGGCGTTGTACAGATGGGTGACATGGTGTGCTCCTGCTTTCATGGCAGCCAGCGCGGTGTCATAATCTGCTGTTGTATGGCCGATGGAAACCATGACTTCATCGGAAACTTCTTTGATAAATTCCAGAGAACCTGGCATGTTCGGGGCCAGTGTCACGAGACGGATTTTTCCGCCGCTCGCCGCATTGCATGCGCGGAAGAACTCAGCGTTCGGAGCCACGATGTTCTCCTCTGCCTGTGCGCCTTTTTGATCGGATCGATGAACGGTCCTTCCATGTTGACGCCGGCGATCACTTCTGCTTCCGGCTCATCTTTGATTGCTTCGATGGTTCCGAAGATTTTCAGCAGATCGTCTTTTGGCAGTGTCATGGATGTCGGGCAGTAAGAGGTGATGCCGTGCGCTTTCTCGTAGCGCAGGATCTCTTTTAAACCTTCCACGTCTCCGTCTGAAAAATCATGTCCGGCAGCGCCGTGGCTGTGTACGTCAACCAGTCCCGGCAGAACCATCATGCCTTTCGCATCGATCACTTCCTGATCGATCACTTCTTCTTTTGTGGAAACGAAACGTTTTCCTTCTATATAAAGATCTTTTTCCGCAAACGTTCCGTCTTCCTGAAATACACGTCCGTTTTTGATAATCATTGTCTTGCCTTCTTTCTTTGATCTGTTCTGATTATAATTATGTTGATTTTATTTTCAACTATTTTTATATTTTAGAAATTACTTTCACGTCATTAAAGTTCTTTCCATTTTTCCGCCCGCTTTCCCGTGCAATTCACACACAATTGAAAGTTGATTCACCACTCTGCCTGTGATACAATAAAGCAAGAACTGATCTGAAGTTTTTTTCAGATATTTACAGATACCAGGAGGACTTACGTTCCATGGAACACTTTGAAAAATCGATTATTCCTGTCATTGAGTCTGTCTATCCCTCGTTCACTCCCCTGGAACGGACGGTAGCAGATTTTTTTATTCATAATACCGACGAGTCGGATCTGTCCGCGCGCCACGTTTCGGAACTGCTCTATGTTTCGGAGGCTTCGCTCTCCCGCTTTGCGAAAAAATTGCGGCTACACGGGCTACCGCGAATTTGTCTACCGTTACCAGGAAGGCCTGAACGCCGCACTGCCTGGCACGGACGATCACATCAAACAGGTGCTGAATACGTATCAGGAGCTGCTGAATAAAAGCTACTCGCTCGCCGACCGCGCGCAGATTGACCGCATCTGCCATATTCTCACTTCGAAGCGTCGGGTGTATGTCTACGGTCTTGGAAGCTCCGGACTTTCCGCCCAGGAAATGAAGCTGCGTTTTATGCTTGCAGGCGTGGATATTGAAGCAATTACCGACATTCACATCATGAAAATGAATGCCGTTCTGCTCAATGAGAGCTGCGCTGCAATCGGCATTACCGTCAGCGGACAGACACCGGAGGTGCTGCGTGCGCTCGGAGCCGCAAAGGAAAATGGGAGCCTCTACCATTCTCTTTACTTCCCGCAGCTCCAGCGATTACGATGCCTTCTGCGATGAAGTCCTGCTGCTTGCGGTCAAAGAGCATCTGAAAAATCGGCGGCGCAATCTCTCCGCAGTTCCCGATTCTCGTTATGATCGACGTTCTGTACTCGCATTTTCCTCACGACCGACAGCGAGCGCAAGGAGGCTTTATATGAATACGCCGTCACCAAACTCCATGAAACGTGATCCCGGCCGCGGCAGCGCGTATCTTTCTTTTCTGAAGAAACGCTGCCGCGATTTCTTTTTCTTCTGCCTGCTCCTCGGCGTTTACGTCGCCTTCATCACCCTCACAGGCATCGGCTGTCCGATCCGGTTTTCCACCGGCATTTCCTGCCCGGGCTGCGGAATGAGCCGCGCGGTACTGTTAATGCTCTCCGGTCATTTTCGGGCGGCATTTCGGATGCATCCGCTCGTCTATGCCGTACTGCCCGCAGGGATATGGCTCTTCTTCGGGCCGGAACAGACGGCGGGACTTCGGCGTTTTAAAAAGGGGATCATTACGGTGCTTGTCGTGCTGCTTCTCGCCGTTTATGCCTGGCGCATTTATTACCACGACCCGCTCCTTTCTATTGACCCTTCTCTCGGGCGCGTGCTACAATGGTTCTATCTTAATTAAAGGGGGTATTTACAAATGAATGTAAAAGACAACCGCAGTTTCTGGTTCTATCTTCTGCTCACATTTCTGACGTGCGGACTCTACTCGATCTACTTCTGGTATGTTTATGTGGAAGACCTGAACACCATCTTTTACGGTGACGGCGAAGACAGCCCAAACTACATTATTGTGCTGCTTCTGTCCTGGGTTACCTGTGGAATTTACGGCGTTTACTGGCGTTACAAACAAGCGAACCGCATGTACCGCGAATCCTACGACCGCTACGGTGTGATGATTGAGGAAAACGGTTCCGCCATTCTTCTGTGGACGCTGCTCGGCTACCTGACCGGCGGAATTGGCCAGCTCGTTGCCGACTATTTCATGATCCAGAACCTGAATAAGACGGCACTCGTTTATAATTCACGTGCATATTAAGCAGGGGAGGCGTTTTTTATGGCAACATCTATGGTAAAGGGAAATCCGGTAAAGCTGATGCTCTCGTTTGCCTTTCCGCTTCTCATCGGAAATCTGCTGCAGCAGACGTATAACATCATTGATGCGGCGATTGTCGGCCAGGCACTTGGCCCGGAGGCGCTCGCCAGCGTCGGTGCAAGCAGCAGTGTACAGTTTCTGGTGCTCGGCTTCTGTATGGGAAGCTGCACGGGATTCAGTGTTCCGGTTGCCAAGTATTTCGGCGCCGGAAAGCTTGATAAAATGCGCGATTATATCTTTAATGGTGCTGCACTTGCTGTCCTGATTGCGGCCATTCTGACCACACTCTGCAGTTTACTCTGTGTACCGATTCTGCACCTGCTGTCGGTTCCGTCCGATATCTTCGCGGATGCCTACGCATATCAGCTTGTGATTTTCCTCGGGATTCCGTTTTCGATTCTGTACAATTATCTTTCCAGCATCCTGCGTGCCGTCGGGGACAGCCGCACGCCGTTTCTGTTTCTGGCATTTTCGGCAATCCTGAATATTTTCCTCGATCTGTTCTGTATTATCATTCTGCATCTGGGATGCGCAGGAGCGGCGATTGCGACGATTTCCGCCCAGGCGATCAGCGGACTCTTATGTCTGTTTTTTATTTCCCGTAGGGTAAAGCTCCTGCTTCCGACAAAAGAAAACCGCACTCTGCGAAAGGATGCCGCGCAGGAACTCCTCGCAATGGGCATTCCGACGGGACTGCAGTTTTCGATCACGGCGATCGGCAGTATGGTAATGCAGTCAGCGAATAATGGACTTGGCAGTGTTTATGTTTCGGCGTTCACAGCTGCTATGAAAATCAAACAGTTTATGATGTGCCCGTTTGATGCGATCAGTACCGCGGCTTCCGTTTTCTGCAGTCAGAATCTCGGAGCAGGCCAGGCAAAACGAATCCGTCAGGGACTCCGCCAGGGTGTGCTTGTCGGTGTCGGCTATGGTGCGTTTGCAGGTGTCATCATGATTCTGTTCGGACGGCCGCTGACAAAGCTCTTTATTGTCAGCTCTGCTTTTGAAGCAATCAACGCTTCGGCAAAATATCTGCGCTGCCTCGGATTTTTCTACTGGATGCTTGGTATTTTGAATGTCTGCCGTATGGTAACGCAGGGACTTGGCTACTCGGGAAGAGCCGTTTTCTCCGGCGTAATGGAGATGCTGGCACGAACGATTGTCTGCCTGGGATTTGTCGGTGCGTTTGGCTTCACCGCAATCTGCTTTGCGGATCAGGCTGCGTGGCTCGCCGCCTGCTGCTATATCGCACCGACATGTCTGTACTGCGTGAAGAAATCCACGAAAATGATTGCGGATCGCGGTGCGAAATAATAACGTTATTTTCTGTCTTACAGCGGCTTCCAGATACTTCTCAGGTTATCGCGGCAATCACCAGAAACTTGTTCCATCACAGATTTTGGTTCATTGCCCGCAAAATCAAGAAAAAGATACTGTTCTGCATGGAATCATCTTCCCCGCAAAACAGTATCTTTTTTCTTGTTTTTTCAGCGTTACCGCTCGATTCCATCTCTTGCCGCAAGACCCTTGTCAAACGGATGCTTGAATTTTTTTCAGCTCCGAAACATAGTCCGCCCGCTCAATCAGCGCCTCCGACGGTCCCTGCCCTGTCAGAATCACTTCCAGCTTCTCCGGCTTGTGATCCAGAAAATCCAGAAGGAGCTGCTCATCAAACAGTTTGCTTCCAATCGTATAAACCAGCTCGTCCAGAAACAGTACATCGTATTCTTCCTGAACTGCTTTTTCTGTCACTTTCTGAAACTGCTCTTCATAATACCGTTTCTGCTCTGCCTTCTCCTCCGGTGTCATCAGAAACGAAAACTTTATCTTGTCCTGCCCCGGCACAAACGTCACATTCGGCGACAGTAAGAGCACCTTCCGCTCGCTCGTGCTGTTATCTTTCATAAACTGATAAATCAAAACACGGTATCCATACCCTGCCGCACGCGTGCAGAGTCCCATACCACAAGTCGTCTTTCCTTTTCCATCCCCACAGTAGATGTGGACACAGCCTGTCTGTTTTTCCATGGTGAAAACCTCGCTTTTTCTTTCTATGTTCATTTGTAAACAACAGGTAATTCGAAACAAGTTCGCAATCCCAAGTAAAAATTGTAAACAACAGAAAAAGGAGGGCAGATTTTATTCCGCCCCCCAAAAAGGTTTCCTGATTATTTACCGAAATATCTAGCCAGCAGACCAGCGAATGCTTTTCCGTGTCTAGCTTCGTCTCTTGCCATCTCATGCACGGTGTCATGGATTGCATCGAGATTCAGGGCTTTGGCACGTTTTGCAAGATCTGTTTTGCCAGCGGTTGCTCCGTTCTCTGCCTCTACACGCATCTGCAGATTTTTCTTGGTGCTGTCGGTTACGACTTCGCCGAGAAGCTCTGCGAATTTTGCTGCGTGCTCTGCTTCTTCGTAAGCTGCTTTTTCATAGTACAGACCTACTTCCGGATATCCCTCGCGGAATGCTACTCTGGACATTGCCAGGTACATACCAACCTCAGAGCACTCGCCCTCGAAATTGGCTCTCAGGTCATTTTTTGATATCTTCCGGAACATCGGATGCTACGCCAACTACATGCTCTGCTGCCCAGGTCAGATCCTCGCCCTGCTCAATAAATTTCTCTTTCGGTGCTTTACAGATCGGACAGACTTCCGGTGCTTCTGCTCCTTCATAAACATATCCACATAC
>ENA-OQHD01000673-OQHD01000673.1-human-gut-metagenome-genome-assembly--contig:-NODE-673-length-11704-cov-2.907230_pt1 | contig 11704 bp, 9 predicted proteins | sample MGYA00242560_ERZ504711 | MGnify/ENA primary metagenome ERZ504711 (study PRJEB26092, sample SAMD00036198) | human gut metagenome | host: Homo sapiens | study: EMG produced TPA metagenomics assembly of... | reverse complement strand
GCCCCACCATTCCTTTCTGCCTCTTGTTCGGTATTCCTGCCTGGACAGCTATCCTTTTGTGGTATCATCTGCAGATTGTGGCAGGCACTTCATTACAAACAGAAAAGTTTCACCGCCCCGAGGCAGAAAAGGCCGCTCCCCTGCCACAAGAAGAAAGTATTGACCGGATCACGGTAAAAGACGGCTCCCGGATTCACATCATCAAAGTGGAAGACCTATTATACATCCAGGCTTGTGGGGACTACGCAACCCTGGTGACATCAGACGGAGAGTACATCAAGGAACAGACCATGAAAAAACTTCGAGACACATTTGCCAGCAGATAACTTTGTCCGCATCCACCGCTCGAGCATTGTCAACGTAACCCAGATATCACGAGTAGAACAGTATGGAAAAGAGACCTACCAAGTGACGTTAAAAAGTGGCGTCAAGCTACGGGTAAGCCTCTCCAGATACCGGTTACTGAAGGAACGGTTGGGCATATAAATGCCGCAACCAGTCCTTCAGAATACTTCCTGCAGAGGAAAAAGACAATTAATCTTAAAATACAGCGGAATATATAACTTTGTCCAAAGTTATTTGTTCCTTTACCTTACTATGATGAAACATCTGTATTACATACTTATGTTTACCTTCCTCTGTCTGGGTTTGACTGCCATCTCCCAGGAGGAACAGCCGGACTCACGGAATACTACCATGAGTCCGGCGGGAATAGTTGTCGGAAGTCCGGCCTCCGAATGCTCCTTTACCGCCTACACACAGTGCGCATCGTACACAGCCACCCACCGTTCACTATTCAATGACGAAAATACCGACTGCTGGACCAACGAAGCGTTGTGTCCGAACAGCCTATACACACATAACCACGCCTCTCCGAAATTCCTGAAGATGAGAATTCTGAAACCAGCCGGGCAACTGGAGCATCTGCTTTCCAGCCATCTGTCTGCCGGAGAGAGCGCCAACCTTTCATTCAATCCCAGTGCCCTCCGCTATTCCTGCGGATACTACATCTATGCACTGCTGCATATCCTGATTTAGACTTTATCGGACTTATTGCAAACCATTACCGGAGGTGTACTGCATGTACATCTTTCGCTTTTTTAATTATCCATTTCATCACATTAATATCATAACTATGTCCGATTTATTCCTCCCCACCCTTGAGATGATGGGGCTCACTTTTGCAATCGGTTTCTTTGTGGCATTCATCATCAAACTGATAGCCAGCGCAGCCGATTCACTCGATTTCTACAGTTTCCCACCAGCAGGAGTTACTCCGCCTGCGCCGTATAAAGAAGTTCCGCCAGAAGATGGAACTGATGCTACACAACCCCCTCCATGCACGGAAACATCTTCGGCAACGACACGCGCGAAGACTACAGCCCGGGGTGTGGACCGTGAAAACGAAAAGCCTCGGGGCTATTACCACGGAGTAAGCCACGGTGTCTCCAAAAGAAACCTGGTAGACTACTTCTACCCAGAAGATACCCATATGATGTATCTGGAAGATGCCATCAGCCACCGTGACAACAAGAACAAGACTAAAAATGAACAACGACACCAAAAAGCAAAGACTAATCATGGAGAATATAGATTTTGCAACCTTGTTCCAAGGATTCGGAACAATGATGGAAAGCGGCTGGCTGCTCTCCTCTGCCCGTGTATTTTTAATAGCCCTGGGCCTGCTGCTCATATACCTGGGATGGAAAGGCGTACTGGAGCCTATGGTCATGATTCCCATGGGACTGGGTATGGTCGCCATTAATTGCGGCACCCTTTTCATGCCCGACGGTACATTGGGGAATCTCTTTCTGGACCCGATGCTTTCGGATACGGACGACTTGATGAACACCATGCAGATAGACTTCCTGCAACCGGTCTACACCCTGACCTTCAGCAACGGATTGATTGCATGCTTCGTATTTATGGGTATCGGTACCCTGCTCGATGTGGGCTTCCTGCTACAGAAACCGTTTGCCAGCATATTCCTTGCCCTATGTGCCGAATTGGGAACTTTCCTGACTGTACCCATCGCATCTGCATTGGGACTGTCCTTGAAAGAAAGCGCTTCCGTAGCCATGGTAGGAGGTGCGGACGGACCGATGGTGCTTTTCACTTCCTTGGCCCTGGCCAAACATCTGTTTGTACCCATCACAGTAGTGGCCTATCTCTATCTGGGACTGACATATGGCGGTTACCCCTATCTGGTGAAGCTGCTGGTGCCGAAACGCCTGCGCGCCATCAAGATGACGAGCAAGAAGCCGCCCAAAAAGCTATGATGCCAAAGTAAAACTGGCTTTCTCGGCTATATTGTGTGCTGTACTGTGTTTTCTGTTCCCGGTTGCCTCACCGCTGTTCTTCTCCTTGTTCCTCGGAGTGGCAGTACGCGAATCGGGGATGAAGCATATCTACGATTTTGTAAGCGGTCCGCTGTTGTATGGTTCTACTTTCATGCTCGGCCTGTTGTTGGGCGTACTTTGCGACGCACATCTGCTGCTCGACCCTAAAATTCTTAAATTGTTGGTATTGGGCATGGGCGCACTGTTGCTCTCCGGTATCGGCGGAATCATTGGAGGATACATCATGTACTTCATCAAGCGGGGCAATTACAATCCGGTCATCGGAATTGCAGCCGTGAGCTGCGTGCCTACTACGGCGAAGGTTGCCCAGAAGATAGTAAGCAAGGACAACCCCAATTCCTTCATCTTGGGAGATGCCTTGGGGGCTAATATTTCAGGAGTAATCACTTCGGCCATCATTACGGGTATCTATATTACTATAATTCCCTATCTGTAGCCTGCGTAGTGGGTTTAGGTGACGGAAAGAGGTTGTGGCAATCACAATCTCTTTCTTTTTATGATACATGGGGCAAGCTGTTGCATTTCAGATAAAATCCTTTACCTTTGCCGGCAAACACATTTATCAAGATATCAGGATGAAGAAAGTATTTAAATTGGCCGGAGGATTCATGGTCGGGGCATGCATCGGCTTTGTAGGAATAATAGGTGTAAGAGTCCTGGTTTTGGGAGACTCGTTCGACGGTTTACACAGCAAGTTTGCCGAAACCGGCATGCTGGAGACAGTAGGAGTTTCCTTGTTAGCCATACTGATTCTGCTGTTCTCCATCTTCCTGCAAGTGCTTCTGCACGAAGGCGGGCATCTTGTCTGCGGACTGGCAACCGGCTACCGCTTCGTCTCCTTCCGCATCTTCAACCTTACCTTCATACGGAAAGACGGGAAATTATGCATCAAGCGTTTCAGCCTTGCCGGAACGGGAGGCCAATGCCTGCTTACCCCACCCGAAAGGCCTCTTGAAGATATCCCAACCACCTTGTACAACCTGGGTGGAGTGCTTGCCAACCTGCTGACCGCCATCCTTGCCTTCCTGCCCCCTGCTGACCGTAGACGGGCTGCCTTACCTGCTGAAATTCTTCCTTCTGATGCTCTCTTTGATTGGCATTCTCCTTGCAGGGATGAACGGCATCCCCATGAAGATGGGCGGCATCGGCAATGATGCCGACAACATGCGCCTGCTTCTCAAGGACAGCAAGAGCAAGCAGGCACTGGTCACCCAGCTGCGCATCAACGCATTGGTGCAAGAGGGCATGCGTCCTAAGGACATGCCTGCCGAATGGTTCAGCCAAACGGAAGACATCAACTACAAAGATGCCCTGCAGGTCACCATAGCCTTGATGAGCGCCTCGCGCCTGCTCGACTGCGAAGAATGGGAAGCCGCCTACAATGCATTTGAGAAAATAATGAGCCACCGGCACGAAGTCATCGGACTTTTGATAAAGGAAAACGCTTGCGAGCTGCTCTTCACCGCACTGGTGACAAAGAGGACCGCACGGGCAGAAGAATTATATACCGATGAGCTGGATACCTACATCCGGCAATATAAGGATGTGACGTCTTCCAAACAGCGGCTGCTCTGCGCCCTGGCACTCTACCGGGACAAGGACACAGCAAAGGCAAAGGAGATTTACGAAGCCACCTGCCAACGGAAAAACAAATACTTGATGCAGGGAGAAGTCAGTTCGGACATAGCTTTGATGAAATCAATCCTTACCGCCAAGAATGCCTTGTAAGATGGAACGATATTTCTTTTACTTGTTATATCTGCTGCTTGGCTGCTCACTATGCGGTTGTAGCAGAAAACAAGCGCCAAAGCAGACACAAGACCCGGATACGGAGACCACCATCCCGTACGCCGACACCATAGCGGCACCCGTCCCTCCGGCTCCGGCCAAAAGCCGAACAGCCCGCTACCTGGACTCCCTCGGTTTCGTCAGCATCGCCGAAGCGGACAGCAGCATCGCCATCGACTTGATGTACACCCGTGCCGACAATTTCACCGGAACCCTATTGTACGAAGACCTGAAAGAAGCCTACCTGCACCCCGATGCCATGAAAAGCCTGAAGCGGGCACAACGCCTGCTGAAAGAACAGTACCCCGGCTACAGCCTTATCGTCTACGACGCAGCGCGCCCCTTGTCCGTACAGCAGAAGATGTGGAACGTAGTGAAAGGAACCTCCAAATACATCTATGTCTCCAACCCCTCACGCGGCGGCGGCCTGCACAACTACGGGTTGGCAGTGGACATCAGCATACTCGACGATAAAGGAACCCCTCTGCCCATGGGCACCCCGGTAGACCATCTGGGCAGGGAAGCCCACATCACAGAAGAAGCCGTGCTCGTGGCACAAGGCAAGCTGACGGAACAAGAACGTGAAAACCGGCTGCTGCTCCGGCAGGTAATGAAAGAAGCCGGATTCCACCCGCTACCCAGCGAATGGTGGCACTTCAACCGCGTCAGCAGGCAGACGGCAAAGGAGCGATACCGGGTCATCCCTTAACTCTCACCCCCAGCTTGTTCGGAAACTTAAATTTGCTATCGCTTTGACGCAGATGACGCGGACTTTTTAATATTCTTAATCTGTATTATCAGCGTCATCTTTGTCTGGAAAAATAATCAGACAGAAAGCTGCGAATTTATGCCCCACTTTGTCCATTTTTGAGATAACTTTGCATCAGAATAAATAAGCCAAGCCATGCCTTTATCCCAAGACACCCTCCGCTTCATCCGCGAGCATCGCCGCGACGACGTGCGCAGCCTTGCCTTGCAGGCACGCCGCTACCCTTCGGTAGACATGCCCGCCGCCATCACACAGATTTCCGGCTGGCAGATTGCCAAAGAGAAGATACCCGCATGGGCCGAGAACGAGCATATACTCTACCCCGCCCACCTTTCTCTGGAACAATGCTCCTCCCAAACAACGGCACAGTATAAAGCGGAGATTATAACTAACCTGCTACATACAGAACAAGAACATCCCGCGCAGAACAGTACCCCCGCATCAGCCGGCACCTTTACCGACCTCACCGGAGGTTTCGGCATCGACTGCGCCTATCTCTCCTCCCGCTTCGGGCATGCCACTTACGTCGAGCGCCAGGAAACCCTCTGCCAGATAGCCGCACACAACTTCCCTGTCCTCGGCCTGAACCACATCTCCGTCTGCCACGCAGACAGCGTCTGCCATCTGCAAGAGATGGAGCCCGTGGACTGTATATTCATAGACCCTGCCCGCCGCGACGGACACGGTGGAAAGACCGTAGCCATCGGCAACTGCGAACCCGATATAGCCGCCCTCGAAGAACTGCTGCTGCGCAAGGCAAGACACGTACTGGTAAAACTCTACCCCCATGCTCGACCTCACCCTTGCCCTGAACGATTTGAAGCATGTCCACCAGGCACACATCGTCTCCGTGGGCAACGAATGCAAGGAACTGCTGCTCTTGCTGGGACAAGGCGAAGGAGTGCCGGCAGACGACATCCCCATTCATTGCGTCAACTTCACCGGTGTACCGGCTCCCCAAGCCCTCGTCTTCACCCGCCGGCAGGAGAAGGAGCGTGCATGCCCCTACACCCCTCAACTGAAATCATACCTCTACGAACCGAATGCCTCCGTGCTGAAAGCCGGTGCATTCCGCAGCCTCTCCTCATTGTATAAGGTGGAAAAACTGCATCCCAACAGCCACCTCTACACCTCGGACCACTTCCTGCCGGACTTCCCCGGCCGCAAGTTCCGGATTACCTCCTCCTGCGGCTTCGGCAAGAAAGAAGTGAAAGAGATGCTGGCTGCCGAGAAAAAGGCGAACCTCACCGTGCGCAACTTCCCCGCCACCGTGGCCGAACTGCGCAAACGACTGAAATTGGCCGAAGGGGGAGGCACTTATCTCTTTGCCACTACTCTGGCAGACGAGAAGAAGGTACTTATCCGCTGCCAGGCTACGGGATAAGACACCAACCCCTATACCTTCCCCTGCACGAGATGTACATCTCATGTTGCTCGAGATGTACATCTCATACAGTCCGAGATGCACATCTCGTGCATCTTTAGCATCAGTCTGCCAGATGACGGCAAAGGGAGATACCGCCGAAAAGGTACTACCTCCAAGAATTTATGTAACCTCATTGTAACTGAATCGTTATCTGTTCTTCAACGCTCCGCAACCTCCACGTAACGGCAACCCTCTAGATTTTGCGGCAGATTATTAACAGATAATAACAAGTATGAAACAGACTTTTGAGAGCATTCTTATTCTTACTCCTATTCACCGCCACCGTCAATACGGCCATTGCCGACGAAAAAGCAAATGTCACGAAACAAGGAACTGTACGTGGACGCATCATCGACGCCACTAAACAAACTCTCCCGGGCGCATCCATCTACATCGAGAAACTACACACTGGCGTGACGAGCGACGTCAACGGCTTCTACACTTTCTCTAACCTTGACCCGGGAACCTATACAGTAAAGGTGAGCTACGTGGGCTACTCTCCCGTAGAACTGAAAATCACCATCCCCGCAGGCCGTACACTGGAAAAAGACGTCGTACTGAACGAAGGCGTGGAGTTGCAGGAAGTGGTGGTAGGCGGCGCCTTCCAGGGACAGCGCCGTGCCATCAACTCACAGAAAAAACAACATGGGGATTACGAATGTAGTCTCTGCCGACCAGGTAGGCAAGTTCCCCGACTCCAACATCGGTGACGCCCTTAAACGCATCTCCGGCATCAACGTGCAGTACGACCAAGGCGAGGCACGCTTCGGGCAAGTGCGGGGCACGAGTGCCGACCTCAGCTCCGTCACCATCAACGGCAACCGCGTTCCCTCTGCCGAAGGCGATACGCGCAACGTACAGCTCGACCTCATTCCGGCAGACATGATTCAGACCATCGAAGTGAACAAGGTAGTAACCGCCGATATGGACGGCGACGCCATCGGCGGCAGCATCAACCTCGTCACCAAGAACTCCCCCTACAAGCGTACCATTGCCGCCACCGCCGGAACCGGCTACAACTGGGTGAGCGAAAAGGCGCAACTGAACCTTGGCTTCACCTACGGCGACCGCTTCTTCAACGACAAACTCGGCTTGATTGTATCGGCCTCCTATCAGAACTCACCTTCCGGTTCCTACGACACCGAATTTGTATGGGAGCAGGATGACAACGGCAAGACGTACGTCAACGACTACCAAATCCGCCAATACTACGTCACCCGCGAACGCCAAAGGCTACTCCGCCGCACTGGACTGGGACATCAATGCCAACCACAAACTGACCTTCAAAGGCATCTTCAACAACCGCAACGACTGGGAGAACCGCTACCGTACCACGCTGAAAGACCTTGACCCCGACGGCAACGCCACCGTACGCATACAGACCAAAGCCGGTACGCCGGACAACCGTAACGCCCGCCTGGAACGCCAGCGCACCATGGACTTTGCCCTCGGCGGCGAACACCTCTTCGGCGCCCTCTCCATGGACTGGCACGCCAGCTATGCCAAAGCCAGCGAAGAACGTCCCAACGAACGCTACATCGACTTCCAACTGAAGAAACAGAAGTTCGACATGGACCTGAGCGACGAACGCCAACCCTTTGCCAGCCCCAAAACAGGCTCTACCATGACATTGAACGATGAATTCAGCCTGAAAGAGCTGACGGAACAGCAGGAAGACATCAAGGAGCAGGACCTGAAGTTCTCCGCCAACTTCAAACTTCCCTTCAAGAACGGCAACAAGCTGAAGTTCGGCGCAAAGGTAGTGCGCAAGACCAAAGATAAAGAAGTGGACTTCTACGAATACTCTCCTCTGGACGAGGATGCCTTCATGACGAACAGCCTAGCAAATACAGTGGACCAGACCAACAAGAACTTCATGCCCAACAACAAATACCAGGCAGGCATCTACGCCAGCAAGGAATACACCGGCTCTTTAGACTTGAACAACGCTTCCCTCTTTGAGAAAGAGCAGGTACAGGAAGAACTTGCCGGAAACTTCAACGCCCGCGAAACCGTGACTTCCGGCTACCTCCGCTTCGACCAAAAACTGACAAAAGACGTGGAACTGATGACCGGACTTCGCATAGAGAACACCAACCTTGCCTATACGGGACGCACCTACGATGCCGACGAAGACCTCACCAGCAAGACCGACCGTCAGCGCAACAGCTACATCAACTTCCTGCCGTCGCTGCTCGTAAAGTGGAATGTAAACGATGACTTCAAAGTGCGCGGTTCGTTTACCCAAACCTTGTCACGCCCCAAATACTCGGCCCTCGTGCCCAGTGTGAACATCAAGCGTTCCGACAACGAAATCACCATCGGAAACCCGGAGCTGAAACCTACCGTCTCCTACAACTTCGACTTGAGTGCCGACTACTACTTCCGCAGCATCGGTCTGATAAGTGCCGGCATCTTCTACAAGAAGATAGACGACTTCATCGTAGACCAGGTGAGCACCAACTACGAATACCAGGGTAACACCTACACCCGCTTCACCCAACCCAAGAATGCGGGCAACGCCAACCTGGTGGGTGTAGAGCTGTCCTACCAGCGCGACTTCAGCTTCATTGCTCCCGCTCTGAAATGTGTAGGTTTCTACGGAACGTACACCTACACCCACTCCCGTGTGGAAGACTTCAACTTCGAAGGTCGCGAGAATGAGAAAGACTTGAGCATGCCAGGCTCTCCGGAGCATACCGCAAATGCTTCCCTATACTTTGAGAAAGGCGGTCTGAATCTGCGCCTGAGCTATAACTTCGCTTCCGATTTCATCGACGAAATGGGAGAAAGCACCTTCTACGACCGCTACTACGACAAGGTGAACTATATGGACGTAAACGCCAGCTATACCTTCGGAAAGAAGTTCAAGACTACCTTCTACGCCGAAGCCAACAACCTGCTGAACCAGCCGCTACGCTACTACCAGGGCACAAAAGACCGTACCATGCAGGCAGAATACTACGGCGTGAAAGTGAATGCGGGAGTGAAGATTAATTTTTAAACAGCGAATTCTATCTCAACAAGTTATCAACATTAACTACTCAACAATTTAATAATGACAATGAAGAAAATATTCCTTTTACTGTTTATTGCCCTACTCGGCAACGCAGCCATTGCCCAAATCACCGATTACTCCATCTTCGACAAGAAGTTCAACTTCTACGTAGCCAACGACCTCGGCCGTAACGGCTACTACGACCAAAAGCCCATCGCCGAACTGATGGGACAAATGGCAGAAGAAGTAGGCCCCGAATTCGTTCTTGCCACCGGCGATGTACACCACTTTGAAGGCGTACGTAGCGTGAACGACCCGCTTTGGATGACCAACTACGAACTTATTTACAGCCACCCGGAGCTGATGATAGACTGGTTCCCCCTGCTGGGCAACCACGAATACCGCGGCAATACGCAGGCTGTGCTCGACTACAGTAATATCAGCCGCCGCTGGACCATGCCCGCCCGTTATTATACCAAGACGTTCGAGGACAACGGCGCTACCATCCGCATCCTTTGGGTAGACACCGCCCCGATGATTGACAAATACCGCAACGACAGCGAGACCTATCCCGATGCCTGCAAGCAGGATTACCAGCAACAACTTTCCTGGATAGATTCCGTACTGACTGCCGCCAAAGAGGACTGGGTTATCGTTGCCGGACACCATCCCATCTATGCCGAAACCCCGAAGGACGAGAGCGAACGCGCGGATATGCAGGCACGTCTCGATCCCATCCTGCGCAAGCACAAGGTGGATATGTACATCTGCGGGCACATCCACAACTTCCAGCACGTACGCGTGGCAGGCAGCGACATCGACTATATCACCAATTCTGCCGGTTCGCTCGCCCGCAAGGTGAAGCCCATCGAAGGGACCGTATTCTGCAGCCCCGAACCGGGTTTCTCCATTGTATCGGCCAGCAAAAAGACACTGGAACTGCGCATGATTGACAAGAAAGGGAATGTATTGCACACGGTGACGCGCAGCAAATAATCCAAGCCGGCACGCAAGCAGGCGCATTCCCCCGAAGCCCTGCCGAACAACCACTTTCCTCCCACGAAGCAAAAGACCATGTTTCGTAGGAGGATTTTCCATCTCATACGACAAAAACAAAGCCTATCCGCAGGAATACAAGAAAAAGCCCTATATTTGCATTTGTCAATACATAACTATGATGAAGAAGATACACTTCCTGCTACTAATCAGCCTGCTACTTGCCGCTTGCAGTGATGACGACAAAGAGAAACAACCCTGCTTTTGTGATCAATATCACCATATCCGATGCCGGAAAGACCTTCAATCCCGGTGATGCCGTGACCGTCAAAGCCGACGGCTTGCAGAGCGGCGACCAAATCATATTGGACATCTACTGGCCGATAGCCGACAATCCTCTCTTTCCCGAAGGGTATTCACGCTACACACGCGCCGTTACCACGGAGCAAACCACCAACAGCATTACTTTCCTTGCCCCCTGGACACTGGCCCGCCTCACGGGTAGAAATGTTCCTGGAACGGGCAGGACAGCTTCAGCCTCTCGGCCAGATTTCGGTAGCCGACGGACAATCCCCCGAAGAACCATATCTCTACGGTATCACCAACTCCCACGCCATTTACACACCGACCGTTCCCCGCGGCATCACCCGTATCGACCTGGTAACACAAGAAATATCGGAAGTAATCCAGTTCCATGACGACGAAGATTTCCACCTTGCCGCCAACATCCCCGGCACCAACATCCTCTGCGGGATACGGGAGAAAGACGGCAGTAGTTTCATCGACGGATACGACCTCTGCATGCACTATTGGTGTAACCCGGTAGAACGTAACGCAATTACCATCTGCTCGGACTTCAACAACACTGTTTCCCTGGAAATGGCCGGAGATAAGCTCCTCACCTACTGTAGCATCTCTTATCCGGTATATACCCGGTTGAATATGCCACCGATACATACTCCCGAAATACCATTACCGGATGGACTGAAGCCCGAATCCCTCTCACGCTATCCGGGCGTGATAGCCGACGCCCACATGCTGCTCTCGGCCAACAACGGCGACGGCACCTTCTCGCCCGTCGTGATAGACATCGCCAAAGAAAAGATGCACTGCTACGACCCCATCAAGGCCGAAGCCTTGATACCTTTCCGGATTATGGAACCATACCCCCGAAAACCCAAACAGCCTGCAATGCAAAGGAGGCTATATCGTTTCCCGTGCCAATGGTGGAGATACGCAATTCTGCTTATGGGATACTACTGCCGGAAACTTGAAAGAGCCTTTCGCCACCTACCCCAACGCCGTACGCTCCGCTGCCATGTACTACTCCAAGGGCGGGTCAGACAAGGAAACTCTACGTGCAGTTT
>ENA-OQHD01000672-OQHD01000672.1-human-gut-metagenome-genome-assembly--contig:-NODE-672-length-11710-cov-3.610550_pt1 | contig 11710 bp, 13 predicted proteins | sample MGYA00242560_ERZ504711 | MGnify/ENA primary metagenome ERZ504711 (study PRJEB26092, sample SAMD00036198) | human gut metagenome | host: Homo sapiens | study: EMG produced TPA metagenomics assembly of... | reverse complement strand
CTTGCCGACCTCGGCGTATCTTCCCATCACTTTGATGACAGCGAACGGGGATTCTCCTTCCGCTTCGACGGGGCACTGGATATGCGTATGAACAAGCGTGCCGGCCTGACCGCTGCCGACATCGTGAATACCTACGAAGAAGAAAAGCTGGCCGATATTTTTTATCTGTACGGCGAGCTGAAGAACAGCCGGAAACTGGCATCTGTCATCGTTAAGGCACGGGCTACGCAGAGAATTGCCACCATCGGCGATTTTTTCGGAAATCGTCAAGCCACTCTTCGGCCGCGAACGCGAGAAGAAAGAACTGGCAAAAGTATTCCAGGCATTGCGCATTGAGGTAAACCAGGAAATGGAAGCACTGAAAGAAATGCTGTATGCGGCAACAGAAGCGCTAAAGCCGGGAGGCCGCCTGGTGGTGATAACCTATCACTCCCTGGAAGACCGTATGGTGAAGAATATCATGAAAACCGGTAACGTGGAAGGCAAGGCCGAAAAAGATTTCTTCGGGAACGTATTGACCCCGTTCCGGCTAGTCAACAACAAAGTGATTGTACCGGACGAGGAAGAGATAGAGCGCAATCCGCGTTCGCGCAGCGCCAAGCTGAGAATTGCAGAAAGAGTAATGAATGATTAGTGACTAGCAATGGAAAAGAAGCAAGAAGAAAAGAATACGGAAAAACGGTGAAAAATCGCACCTCACTGAAGAACATTATCGGAGGCGACATTCTGGCCACAGACTTCTTCCGCCGCCAAGCCGGATTGTTGTTCCTTATCATGGTGCTTATCATTATTTACATCAACAACCGTTACGAATGCCAACTGCAACTGATAGAGATAGACAATCTTAAAAAGAGCTGATAGACATCAAGTACGATGCCCTGACACGCAGTTCGGAATTGATGGAGCGGAGCCGCCAATCGCGCATCGAGGAATACATCGCCACCAAAGAAAGCGATTTGCAGACTTCCACTAATCCACCGTACTTACTAAAATAATGGAGAATTGAGGATTAAAGTAATTTCAATAGTACATCGTAAATCGTTAAATCGTAAATAACATTGGCTGTAAATAAAAAAAACATAATGACCCGTTACTTCTTCGTCGTCCTACTCATGGGGTTGGTGGGGATAGCTATTGTTGTGAAAGGCGCCATGATTATGTTTGCTGAGCGACAGTACTGGCACGATGTAGCCGACCGCTTCGTAAAAGAGAATGTAACGGTGAAGCCCAACCGGGGAAATATCCTGTCCTCGGATGGCAAACTGATGGCAAGTTCGCTGCCGGAATATAAAATATATATGGACTTCATGTCCGGCGAAAGGGACGAGAAGCGCCGCAAAAAGGACCAGCAGCGCAAGGATTCTATCTGGAAAGCCAATTTCGATTCCATCTGTATCGGGCTTCATCAGAATTTTTCCGGACATCAGTGCCGCCACCTTCAAAAGCCATCTGCGCAAGGGGCGGGAGATGAAGAGCCGGAACTACAACATTCTTCCCAACCGCAACCGGCGCATCTCTTACATTCAGTATAAGGAAGCCAAGCGGTTACCCGTATTCAAGATGAACAAGTACAGAGGCGGGTTCCACGAACAGATATACAACCAGCGTAAAAGCCGTTCGGTTCTTTGGCAGCCCAAACCCTGGGCCGTCTCTATGCCGATACAGCCATGGGAGCCCGTAACGGCATTGAACTGGCCTTCGACACCCTGCTGAAAGGACGAAACGGTATTACCCACCGTCAGAAGGTGATGAATAAATACCTGAATATCGTAGACCTTCCCCCGGGTAGACGGTTGTGACATCATATCCACCCTCGACGTAGGCATGCAGGACATCTGCGAAAAAAGCCTTGGTGGACAAGTTGAAGGAAATCAATGCCAACGTCGGGGTAGCCGTACTGATGGAAGTGGCTACCGGAGAAGTAAAGGCCATTGTCAACATGATGAAAGCCGGAGACGGCAATTACTACGAAATGAACAGTAATGCCATCAGCGATATGTTGGAACCGGGCTCCACCTTCAAGACAGCCTCCATTATGGTGGCACTGGAAGATGGCAAGATAACCCCGGATACCGAGGTAGACACGGGCAACGGTATTATGAATATGTACGGCAGTAAGATGAGGGACCACAACTGGCACCGGGGAGGTTACGGAAAGATAGATGTGACACGTATTCTGGAAGTTTCTTCCAATGTGGGTGTCTCCTACCTCATCGACAAGCACTACAAGGATAATCCGCAGAAGTTCGTGGACGGTTTGAAGCGCATGAGCATCGACCAGCCGCTTCATCTGCAAATACCCGGTGAAGGGAAACCCAACATCAAAGGGCCTAAAGAGCGTTATTTTGCCAAAACGACTTTGCCGTGGATGAGTATCGGTTACGAAACCCAGGTACCTCCCATAAACATACTGACCTTCTACAATGCCATAGCCAACAACGGAGTCATGGTACGCCCCAAATTTGTGAAAGCAGCGGTAAAGGACGGTGAGGTAGTGAAAGAATATCCTACGGAAGTAATCAATCCCAAGATATGTTCCGACCATACCTTGACACAAATCCGCGAAATCCTTCGGAAAGTGGTATCGCAAGGATTGGCAAAACCTGCCGGCAGCAAACAGTTCTCCGTATCGGGCAAGACGGGTACGGCACAGATTTCTCAAGGAGCCGCCGGATATAAGTCGGGACGGGTGAACTACCTTGTAAGTTTCTGCGGATATTTCCCCTCGGAAGCACCCAAATACAGTTGCATCGTTTCCATCCAGAAGCCTGGGTTACCAGCTTCAGGCGGTCTGATGGCAGGTAGTGTCTTCGGGAAAATAGCAGAAAGAGTGTATGCCAAAGACCTGCGTTTTGACATACGCAGTGCCATAGACAGTACCACCAATGTGATTCCTCCCGTGAAAGCCGGAGAGATGAACGAAGCACTCCTTGTACTGAATGATTTGAAAGTGCCCGTTCAGAAACAGTTCGCCGGACAAAAGAAAAAGGAACAGGTGGGGCATACACAAGCAGCTCCGTCGGCAGTCATCCTGCAAGACCAGGAACCGGCCTCGGGCACCGTGCCCAGCGTGGTCGGTATGGGAGCGAAAGATGCTGTCTACCTTTTAGAGAGCAAAGGACTGAAAGTAAGGCTAAACGGCGTAGGACGGGTGAGGAACCAGTCCATAGCAAGCGGTAGCCGGATAGTGAAAGGACAAACCATAGCCCTGACACTACGTTAACATGAGAATAAACAAGATTTGGATATACACTATATATAATAAGGTATGAGATTAAGTGATTTGTTGCAAACAATACAGCCGGTCCGGATTGCCGGAAGTACAAGCATGGAGATAACGGGGGTGAATATAGATTCCCGCCTGATAGGAACCGGACATCTGTTCATGGCCATGCGTGGTACGCAGACCGACGGGCATGCCTATATTCCGGCTGCCATCAATAAAGGGGCTGTTGCAGTATTGTGTGAAGAATTGCCGGAAGAGCTTAAGGCCGGCATCACCTACATTCAGGTGAAAGACAGTGAAGATGCCGTAGGGAAAGTGGCTACCACTTTCTATGGCGACCCTACATCCAAGATGGAACTCATCGGCGTGACCGGAACCAACGGAAAAACAACCGTTGCCACCTTATTATATAATACTTTCCGCTATTTCGGCTACAAGGTCGGACTGGTTTCCACTGTATGCAATTACATCGACGACCAGCCCGTACCGACCGAACACACCACCCCGGACCCGATAACCCTGAACCGCCTGCTCGGAGAAATGGCCGATTCCGGCTGCAAGTACGCCTTCATGGAAGTCAGTTCCCATTCCATTGCCCAGAAGCGCATCAGCGGTCTGAAGTTTGCCGGCGGTATTTTCACTAATCTGACCCGCGACCATCTGGATTATCATAAAACGGTGGAGAACTACCTCAAAGCCAAGAAAAAGGTTCTTCGACGAACTGCCAAAAATGGAGCTTTCAGCCTGACCAACCTGGATGACAAGAACCGGACTTGTGATGACGCAGAATACCCGTTCGAAGGTATACACCTACTCTTTGCGTAGTCTTAGCGACTTCAAAGGCAAAGTCTTGGAGTCTCATTTCGAGGGAATGTTGCTCGACTTCAACAATCACGAACTGGCAGTACGTTTCATCGGAAAATTCAATGCCTACAACCTGCTGGCGGTATTCGGTACTGCCGTATTACTTGGCAAGAAAGAAGAGGATGTACTGGTTGCCCTCAGCACGCTGCATCCGGTAACCGGCCGCTTCGATGCCATCCGTTCACCGAAAGGCTACACCGCCATTGTGGACTATGCGCATACTCCAGACGCCCTGGTCAATGTATTGAACGCCATTCACGGAGTGCTGGAAGGAAAAGGGAAAGTGATTACCGTTGTGGGCGCCGGCGGCAACCGCGACAAAGGCAAGCGTCCCATCATGGCCAAAGAATCCGCCCGCTTGAGCGACCGGGTCATCATCACCTCCGATAACCCGCGCTTTGAAGAGCCGCAGGACATCATCAACGACATGCTGGCGGGACTGGATAAAGACGACATGCAGAAAACCATCAGCATCACCGACCGCCGCGAAGCCATCAAGACAGCCTGCATGCTGGCACAGCCGGGAGACGTGATTCTCGTTGCAGGCAAGGGGCATGAGAATTATCAGGAGATTAAAGGCGTGAAACACCAATTTTGACGACAAAGAGATATTAAATGAGATAATGTGCTAATATGCCAATGTGCTAATTGCCATGCGTCATGTAGGATATTCATTCCTTTACCAGCAGATATACCAGACATCAATTAGCATATTGGCACATTAGCACATTAAACAATTAAATAATTAACATCATGTTATACTATTTATTTCAATGGTTAGACAAATATGACTTCCCCGGTGCGGGCATGTTTGGCTATACATCCTTCCGTTCGTTGATGGCAATCATTCTGGCATTGCTCATTTCGAGTATCTGGGGAGATAAGTTCATCAATCTACTGAAACGCAAGCAGATTACCGAAACGCAACGTGATGCCAGCATCGACCCGTTCGGCGTAAACAAGGTGGGAGTACCCAGCATGGGCGGTGTCATCATTATTTTTGCCATACTCATTCCTTGCCTACTACTGGGCAAATTGAACAATATTTATATGATATTGATGCTGATTACCACAATCTGGCTGGGGTCGCTGGGCTTTGCCGACGACTACATCAAGATATTCAAGAAGGACAAGGAAGGCCTGCACGGTAAGTTCAAAATCATCGGTCAGGTAGGCTTGGGACTTATCGTCGGACTGACTCTCTACCTCAGTCCGCAGGTGGTTATCCGCGAGAACATAGAAATAGAGAAACCGGACGGACAGATAGAAGTGGTGCATGCCGCCAAGGAAATCAAGGCAACACAGACCACCATCCCATTCTTCAAGAGCAACAACTTCGACTATGCCGACCTAGTGGGCTTCATGGGTGAACATGCCCAGACAGCAGGTTGGATACTGTTTGTGATTATCACGATTTTCGTAGTTACCGCCGTCAGCAACGGAGCCAACCTGAATGACGGAATGGACGGAATGGCGGCAGGGAACTCTGCCATTATCGGACTGACCTTGGGAATACTCGCCTCGTATCGAGCCACATTGAATATGCCGGCTACTTGAATATCATGTACATTCCCGGCTCGGAAGAACTGGTAATCTTTATCTGTGCCTTCATCGGTGCACTTATCGGCTTCTTGTGGTACAATGCCTATCCGGCCCAGGTATTCATGGGCGATACGGGCAGTCTGACCATTGGAGGAATCATCGCAGTATACGCCATCATTATTCACAAGGAACTGCTGATACCCATCCTTTGCGGTATCTTCCTGGTGGAGAACCTTTCGGTCATCCTGCAACGCCTCTACTACAAGGCAGGCAAGCGGAAAGGCGTGAAACAACGCCTCTTCAAAAGAACACCGATACACGACCACTTCCGCACTTCCATGAGCCTGATAGAGCCGGGATGCAGCGTAGTATTCACCAAACCGGACAAGCTGTTCCACGAATCCAAAATCACCATCCGCTTCTGGATTGTGACGATTGTATTGGCAGCGATAACGATTATAACATTAAAGATTAGATAATAATTATTCAATATGCTAATGTGCCAATGTGCTAATTGCCATGCGGCACGACAGCGCAGCTCATTAGCACATTGGCACATTAATCATATTAGTACATTATGAGAATTGTAGTATTAGGAGCTGGCGAAAGCGGCGCAGGCGCTGCCGTACTGGCCAAAGTGAAAGGATTCGACACGTTCGTCTCCGACATGTCCGCCATCAAAGACAAATACAAGGAACTGCTGGATAAATACGGCATTGCCTGGGAAGAGGGGCACCACACAGAAGAGCTGATTCTGAATGCTGACGAAGTAGTGAAAAGCCCCGGTATCCCCAACGACGCTCCGCTCATTATAAAATTAAAGGAAAAAGGTACGCCCATCATCTCTGAGATAGAGTTTGCGGGACGGTACACTGACGCAAAGATGGTCTGTATCACCGGCTCGAACGGAAAGACTACAACCACCTCGCTCATTTATCACATCTTCAAGAGTGCAGGCCTGAACGTCGGCCTCGCCGGCAACATCGGCAACAGCCTGGCCTTGCAGGTAGCCACGGAGCAGCATGATTACTACGTCATTGAGCTGAGTTCCTTCCAGCTGGACAATATGTATAACTTCCGTGCCAACATTGCCGTACTGATGAACATCACACCAGACCACTTGGACCGTTACGACCACTGTATGCAGAAATATGTGGACGCCAAATTCCGCATCACCCAAAACCAGACACCGGAAGACGCTTTTATCTTCTGGAACGACGACCCCATCATCAAGCGCGAGCTGGACAAGCATGGCCTGCGCGCCCATCTCTACCCGTTCGCTGCCGTGAAGGAAGACGGGGCCATCGCATACGTGGAAGACGGTGAAGTGGAAATCAACGAACCGATAGCCTTCAATATGGAGCAAGAGGAGCTGGCGCTGCACGGCACACACAACCTATACAATTCGTTAGCCGCCGGCATCTCGGCCAATTTGGCCGGCATCCGGAAAGAATATATCCGCAAAGCCTTGTCCGACTTCAAGGGAGTGGAACACCGGTTGGAGAAAGTAGCCACCGTACGCGGCGTGAGCTTCATCAACGATTCCAAGGCTACGAACGTAAACTCCTGCTGGTATGCCCTGCAAAGCATGACCGGCAAAACCGTACTTATCCTCGGCGGTAAAGACAAAGGAAACGATTACACGGAAATCGAAGACCTCGTACGCGAAAAGTGCTCTGCCCTGGTCTATTTGGGATTGCACAACGAAAAGCTGCACGCCTTCTTCGACCGTCTGGGACTGCCCGTAGCCGACGTGCAGACCGGCATGCAGGATGCCGTAGAAGCAGCCTTCAAGCTGGCAAAGAAAGGTGAAACCGTGTTGCTCAGTCCTTGCTGTGCCTCCTTCGACCTCTTCAAGAGCTATGAGGACCGCGGCAATCAGTTCAAAGCATGTGTCAGAGCACTATAAGATACGGATGCCGCAACAGTCCTATTACGCATCCCGTAACAAGAACGGCAACTTTTAATTCTTTAATTATTAATTTTTAATTTGCGAAGCATTGGATTTATTAAAGAGCATATTCAAAGGCGATAAAGTGATTTGGATTATTTTCCTTTTCCTTTGCCTCATCTCCATCACAGAGGTATTCAGTGCTGCCAGTACGCTGACCTACAAGAGTGGCGACCACTGGGGACCGATTACGCAGCACAGCATCCTCCTGATGGTAGGCGCCGTCATTGTAGTACTGGTACACAACATCCCCTATAAATGGTTTCAGGTGTTCCCGGTATTCCTGCTTCCGATATCCATCGGACTGCTGGCTTTTGTGATGCTGATGGGATTCATTACCGGCGACCGCGTAAACGGCGCAGCCCGCTGGATGACCTTCATGGGCATTCAGTTCCAGCCGTCAGAAATAGCGAAGATGGCCGTTGTCATCGTTACCGCCTTTATCCTCTCGAAAGGGCAGGATGAAGACGGTGCAAGTCCGAAAGCCTTTAAGCGCATCATGATTATTACCTGCATTGTCTGTGGCCTTATCCTGCCAGAAAACTACTCGACGGGAATGCTGCTCTTCGGAACGGTCTACCTGATGATGTTCATCGGGCGGGTATCTGCCAGGAAACTGCTGATACTGGGAGGAGGAATTGTGGCATTCGTAACAGTCTTTGTCGCCTTCCTGCTGGCCACGCCAGACAAGACATTGGAAAATATACCGATGGGGCACCGCTTCACCACTGTAAAATCCCGTATTGCAGACTTTACCAACAAGGAGGAAGTTCCTGCCGCCAAATTCGACATCGACGGCGACGGGCAAGTGGCACATGCCCGTATTGCCGTAGCTACGAGCAACGTTGTAGGCAAGGGTCCGGGAAACTCCGTACAGCGTGACTTTCTGAGCCAGGCATTCTCCGATTCATCTATGCCATCATCATCGAGGAACTGGGACTGGTAGGCGGAATAGTCGTTGTGTTCCTTTATGTCTGCCTATTGGTGCGAGTGGGCCGTATCGCCAAAAAATGCGACCGCACTTTCCCCGCTTTCCTCATTACCGGAATAGCCTTGCTGCTCGTCACGCAGGCGCTGTTCAACATGATGGTTGCCGTAGGTCTGGCACCCGTCACGGGACAACCGCTTCCACTCATCAGCAAGGGTGGTACATCCACTTTCATCAACTGTGCCTACATCGGCATGATACTGAGTGTCAGCCGCTATACAGCCAAGCTGGAGGAACAGCGGATGCATGATGCGCAAGTGCCGATGCTGATAGATGCCGGAAATGCCGAGCACCCGGAACAACCGGCCGATAGCGAAGCACAGACAGCCGCCGAGCCGACAGCAAAGGTACTGAACAGTGATGCGGAGTTTGAATAACAGCCTCTCCCCCAACTCCTCCCCCGTAGGGAGGGGAGAAAAGAATAATAGAGTAATGGAGAGCATGCCAATAATACAAAAAGTAAAAAATGAACAAGAATATGAGTAAAGAGGCGAACAACTATACAACCCAAAGTAACTCTACCCCTCTCCCTACGGGGAAGGGGGTGAGGCTTATCATCAGCGGCGGCGGTACCGGAGGACATATCTTTCCGGCCATCTCCATCGCTAACGCCATAAAAGAGTTGTGTCCCGACGCGGAGATTCTCTTCGTAGGTGCCGAAGGAAGAATGGAAATGCAGCGTGTTCCAGATGCCGGTTACCGGATTATAGGCTTACCCGTTGCCGGATTCGACCGTAAACATCTGTGGAAGAACTTCTCCGTACTGCTGAAACTGATACGAAGCCAGTGGAAAGCACGGAGCATCATCAAGGAGTTCCGCCCGCAAGTAGCCGTCGGTGTAGGTGGCTATGCCAGTGGTCCTACGCTGAAAATGGCGGGCATGATGGGTATTCCCACGCTGATACAAGAACAGAATTCCTACGCCGGTGTCACCAACAAGCTGCTGGCACAGAAGGCATGCAAGATTTGCGTGGCCTACGAAGGTATGGAAAAAGTTCTTCCCGGCAGAAAAGATAATCATGACAGGTAATCCGGTGCGCCAGAACTTGCTCGGACATTCCATCCTGCACGCAGACGCCGTAAAGTACTTCGGATTGAACCCGGAAAAGAAGACTATCCTCATTCTGGGCGGCAGCCTGGGAGCCCGCACCATCAACCAGACACTGACCGCCGGCCTGGATATCATTCGTACCCACCCCGACGTACAGTTTATCTGGCAGACTGGCAAGATATACATTGACCAAGTCAGAGAAGCCATTACAGCCACTACGGGAGAAGCCGTACGTAACCCGCATATCAGTGCCATTCCGAATCTGTATGTGACGGACTTCATTAAGGATATGGCAAACGCCTATGCCGCTGCCGATCTGGTGATTTCACGTGCCGGAGCCGGTTCCATCTCCGAGTTCTGCCTGCTGCACAAGCCGGTCATCCTGGTTCCCTCACCCAATGTGGCCGAAGACCATCAGACCAAGAATGCGCTGGCGCTGGTGGATAAGGATGCAGCTATCTATGTGAAGGATGTGGAAGCGAAAGAGAAGCTGCTGCCGGTGGCGTTGGAGACAATCGCTAACCCCGAGAAGCTGCAAGACTTGAGCAAGAATATCGCCAAGCTAGCGTTGCCGGACTCGGCGACAATTATTGCGAAGGAGGTATTGAAGAGCCTCTCCCCTTGTCCCTCCCCCGGTAGGGAGGGGGGTAATAGATAGTACTGCTATCGTTCTTTTTATAATATCATACTTTTGGAAGAAGAGTTTGAAGAAAAAAGTTTGAATATGAATAAAAATATAAGCAATAGTAACTCATCTCCCCTCCCTACGGGGGAGGGGCAGGGGGTGAGGCTTGAAGCCATTCGCTCCGTTTATTTCGTCGGTGCCGGCGGCATCGGCATGAGCGCTCTGATACGCTATTTCCTCTCTAAAGGAAAGACAGTAGCGGGCTACGACCGTACGTCGAGCGAACTGACAGAACGTCTGATTACGGAAGGAGCACAGATACACTACGAAGAGGATATCAACCTTATTCCGGAGGAGTGCAAAGACAAGGCAAGCACGCTCGTGGTCTATACCCCCGCCGTGCCGCAAGAGCATGCAGAACTGACCTATTTCCGTGAAAACGGTTTCGACATACATAAGCGCTCCCAAGTATTAGGCATTATAACCCGCAGCAGCAAAGGCCTGTGCGTGGCAGGTACGCATGGCAAGACTACCACCAGCACCATGGCTGCCCACCTGCTGCACCAGTCACACGTGGGCTGCATCGCCTTCCTCGGAGGTATTTCGAAGAACTACGGTACGAATCTGCTGCTTTCCGCCACCAGCCCTTATACCGTTATCGAAGCGGATGAGTTCGACCGCTCCTTCCACTGGCTATCGCCCTGGATGAGTGTCATTACTGCCACCGACCCCGACCACCTGGATATATACGGCACCAAAGAAGCCTATCTCGAAAGCTTCCGCCACTACACCACGCTTATCCAGCCGGGCGGCGCCTTGATTCTACACAAAGGACTGGAAATGCAAGCCGACGTACAACCGGGCGTCGCCACCTATACCTACTCGCGCAACGAAGGCGACTTCCATGCCGAGAATATCCGCATCGGAAACGGTGAAATCTTCATCGACTTCGTGGCGCCTGACACCCGCATCAACGATATTCAGTTGGGTGTTCCCGTCAGCATCAACATCGAGAATGGTGTTGCCGCCATGGCACTCGCCCATCTCAGCGGTGCCACCGACGAAGAAATCAAGCAAGGCATGGCAAGCTTCCGCGGAGTGGACCGCCGTTTCGACTTCAAGCTGAAGAATGACCGGATTGTATTTCTCAGCGACTATGCCCACCACCCGGCGGAAATAGCCCAAAGCGTGAAGTCCGTCCGCGAGTTGTACCAAGACAAGAAGATAACCGTCATCTTCCAGCCCCAACTTGTACACCCGCACCCGCGACTTCTATCGTGACTTTGCAGACAGCCTTTCCCTATCCGACGAGGTGATTCTGACAGAGATATACCCTGCCCGCGAGCAACCGATTCCCGGCGTGACGAGTCAGCTGATTTATGACAACCTCCGCCCCGGCATCGAGAATGCATCTGTAGGAAAGAAGACGTCCTCAGCCTCCTCACCCAAAGCACAACCGAAGT
>ENA-OQHD01000671-OQHD01000671.1-human-gut-metagenome-genome-assembly--contig:-NODE-671-length-11733-cov-4.040324_pt1 | contig 11733 bp, 13 predicted proteins | sample MGYA00242560_ERZ504711 | MGnify/ENA primary metagenome ERZ504711 (study PRJEB26092, sample SAMD00036198) | human gut metagenome | host: Homo sapiens | study: EMG produced TPA metagenomics assembly of... | reverse complement strand
GTCACGAAAAATTAAAAAGGACTGAAGATTATTGCAGAGCGTTATGGAATATTAAATGTTATTGATTTGATATACAGATAAAACTGTAAAACATACTTGACAAATATGACATAGCGGTAATATAATAAAACCAATTCATAAAACCTATCAAAATAATAGGAAATATAAGGATTGGTTTTTATTTTTAGTTAAGAACGGAAGGGAGCGTGCAGGATAATGACAAAAGAAAAGCGAATGTGGGGACGAATGCGATGTTGTTGCGCTTGCGCGCATGTAAAATAAAATATAAAAAACATACTAAACATAGTTGACAAATAGGAATTATGGTAGTATAGTAAATTCATCAAGAAACATACCAAAAAGTAAGGAAAGGTAGGAAGCAAAATGTCAAAGATTTATAAAGGAACATTAGGACTGATCGGAAATACACCACTGGTGGAAGTAGTAAACATAGAAAAAGAACTTGGTCTGGAAGCAACACTTCTTGTAAAGCTTGAGTACCTCAATCCGGCAGGAAGCGTCAAAGACAGAATTGCAAAAGCAATGATCGAAGATGCGGAAGAAAAAGGAATCTTAAAAGAAGGTTCTGTGATCATTGAACCAACATCCGGTAATACAGGAATCGGTCTTGCATCTATTGCAGCAGCAAAAGGATACAGAATCATTCTTACGATGCCGGAGACGATGAGTGTGGAAAGAAGAAACATCCTGAAAGCTTACGGTGCAGAGATCGTACTTACCGAAGGAGCCAAAGGAATGAAAGGTGCTATCGCAAAGGCAGATGAGCTTGCAAAAGAGATTCCGAACAGCTTCGTTCCTGGACAGTTTGTAAATCCTGCTAACCCAGCAGCACATAAGAAGACAACAGGTCCTGAGATCTGGAACGATACAGACGGAGCAGTCGATATCGTGATCGCAGGTGTCGGAACAGGCGGAACACTTTCCGGAATCGGTGCTTACTTAAAAGAGCAGAAACCGGAAGTTCAGATCGTAGCATTGGAGCCGGCTTCTTCACCGGTACTTTCAGAAGGAAAAGCAGGTCCGCATAAGATTCAGGGAATCGGAGCCGGATTCGTTCCGGATACATTAGATACCAAGATCTATGACGAAATCTACAAAGCAGAAGCAGACGAAGCATTTGAGACAGCAAAACTTCTTGCTAAGAAAGAAGGAGTTCTGGTAGGTATTTCATCAGGAGCTGCACTTGCAGGAGCTATCGCACTTGCAAAACGTCCGGAGAACAAAGGTAAGACGATCGTAGCATTACTTCCGGATTCAGGTGACAGATATTATTCAACACCATTATTTACAGAATAAAAAGATATAGAATCCAAGACAGAACGGACAGTATCAAGAAATAACGATAAAATTATGAAGAAAAAGGAGATCAACCCAATGAGCGAAAAAATCACAAGAGAGAATAGAGAGTTAAAATTTGAAACATTACAGTTACACGTAGGACAGGAAAGTCCGGATCCGGTTACAGATGCAAGAGCAGTGCCGATCTATCAGACATCTTCTTATGTATTCCGCAACAGTGATCATGCAGCAGCACGTTTCGGACTGGCAGATGCAGGTAACATTTACGGACGTCTTACAAACCCTACAGAAGACATTTTCGAAAAACGTATTGCAGCACTGGAGGGCGGAGTTGCAGCACTGGCAGTAGCATCCGGAGCAGCAGCAGTAACATACACGATCGAGAATCTCGCACAGAACGGAGATCATATTGTAGCAGCTAAGAATATTTACGGTGGATCTTTTAACCTGTTAGAGCACACACTTCCACAGTACGGAATTACAACCACATTCGTTGACATCTTCGATTATGATGCAGTAGAAGCAGCAATCCGGGACAACACGAAAGCACTCTATATCGAAACACTTGGAAATCCAAACTCAGACGTTGTAGATATTGAGAAGATTGCAAATATCGCACATGCGCATAAGATTCCGCTCGTTGTAGATAATACATTTGCAACACCTTACCTTGTAAGACCGATCGAGTACGGTGCAGACATTGTTATCCATTCAGCAACAAAATTCATCGGTGGACACGGAACAACAATCGGCGGCGTCATCGTTGACAGCGGTAAATTCGACTGGGAAGCATCAGGAAAATTCGCTTCTCTTACAGAGCCAAATCCGAGCTACCATGGAATCAGCTTTACAAAAGCAGTAGGACCTGCAGCATTTGTTACAAAGATCCGTGCGATCCTTTTAAGAGATACAGGAGCAACCATTTCTCCGATCCATTCATTTATCTTCTTACAGGGACTCGAGACATTATCATTACGTGTAGAGCGTCATGTTGAGAATGCACTGAAAGTAGTAGATTACCTGAACAACCATCCACTGGTAGAGAAGGTTAACCATCCGGCTGTATCTGATGATCCGGAGCAGCAGGCATTATATAAGAAATATTTCCCAAATGGCGGAGGATCTATCTTCACATTTGAGATTAAAGGTGATGCTCAGAAAGCAAAAGATTTCATCGATAATCTGGAACTCTTCTCACTGCTTGCTAACGTTGCAGATGTAAAATCTCTGGTTATCCATCCGGCAACAACAACACACAGCCAGTGCACAGAAGAAGAATTACTGGATCAGGGAATCAAGCCTAATACAATCCGTCTGTCAATCGGAACAGAGCACATTGATGACATTATCCAGGATCTGGATGAGGCATTCAAAGCCGTAGAATAAGAAATAATGAAGGAGTGTGGAGATATATATGAAACTTTCAATGAAAAGCAGATATGGTCTGAGAGCGTTGATCGACCTGGCCATCAATTCAAAAACTGAACAGGTGGCGCTCAATAGCATTGCAGAGCGGAACAAGATATCTCCACAGTATCTGGAACAGGTATTTGCAAGTCTTAGAAAAGCAGGAATCGTAAAGAGTATAAAAGGCTCCCAGGGCGGCTATTTCTTAAGCCGTCCACCACAGGAGATTACCGTTTCTTCTATTATAGAAGCTTTGGAAGGTGACTACCGCATCGAAGATGAGGAACTTCCGAAAGAAGGAAAATATACCGGGAGTGTCAAAGCAATCCAGAAACTGGTGATCGACAGGGTAAATGACAACGTGACAGAGATCCTCCAGTCAGTAACCTTGCATGATCTGGAGAAAGAGTATCAGGAATACATTGATTATGGACAGGATATGTATTATATATAACATCAGTTCACACAAGCGTTGAAAGACTTGCAATTTGTGCTTGCACAAGGATTGCAGGTCTTTCTAACGCTTGGAGGGAGCGCCCGCTTATGAGTAAAAAGTAGCTGAGAAGCAGCGGAAAGCACCGAAGGTGCGGTTTTACGAATGGGCGCGGAGTGAACGTCCGGAGAAAACAACAAAACATACTGTATTAGCGGGAAACCACTGGTACAGTATTCATTTTTGGTGGTAAACTTTTCTAGCGTATATTTGAAAGATAAAGTTTTTTAAAAACACATTTCTAAGTCCTTGACAGACAGGGGAAAAAACGTCATATAATACCAGATAAATAACAAAACCTATCTGGTTAATAGGAATAGCTGTTGCATGAACAGCAACTCACAAAGAGAGGTTAAAAGATATGAAGACAATCACGATAGAAGAGTTATTACAATTAGATCAGGATACAATTACAGTGCTGGACGTCCGTCCTGCAGATGCATATACCAGAGGCTCTGTACCGGGGGCGGTCAGCATCCCGCTTGCAGAAGTAGAAGAACGTATGGAAGAACTTCCGAAAGAAAAGCCGGTGTATGTATTATGCCATACCGGTGAATGGAGTGTCGATGCTGTTTATGAACTGGAAGCAGCCGGATATGATGCGGCGAATATTGAAGGTGGATATCGTTCCTTTTTAAGAAAGAAACTAAGTGAGTTCGTGCAGGATGAAAATACTACCGGAGAGAAGCAGAAAGAGATTGAACGCAGTATCATCAAGAAATTCCGCAAGGGAATCTGGAGAAAGTTCACGAAAGGAATCAGAGAATACGATCTGATCCAGGACGGAGATAAGATTGCAGTCTGTATTTCCGGCGGAAAAGATTCCATGCTGATGGCAAAGCTGTTTCAGGAACTGTTAAAACATGGAAAAGCGAATTTTGAATTAGTATTTCTGGTAATGAATCCGGGATACAATGAAGATAACTGGAAGATCATTCAGGATAACGCCAAAGTACTTGGAATTCCGCTTACGGTATTTGAGACACAGATATTTGATACGGTAGCAGATATTGACAAGAATCCATGTTACCTTTGCGCGAGAATGAGAAGAGGCTATCTATACTCTCACGCAAAAGAACTGGGATGCAATAAGATTGCGCTCGGACATCATTTCGACGATGTGATTGAGACGATCCTTATGGGGATGTTCTACGGCGGAAAGGTGGAGACGATGATGCCGAAGCTCCATAGCCAGAATTTCGAGGGTATGGAGCTGATCAGACCAATGTATCTGATCAAGGAAGATGACATTATAGCATGGAGGGATTACAATCAGCTCAACTTCATTCAGTGCGCATGCAGATTCACAGAGAACTGTGTATCCTGTGGCGGCGGAAGAGGTTCCAAACGTGACGAGATGAAGGAGCTGATCAAGGAATTCAGAAAAACAGGGAGATATTATCGAAAAGAATATTTTCCGGAGTGTGCATAATGTCAACTTAAGAACGATTATCGGATACCACAAAGATGACATGGAATATAATTTCCTGGATGATTACAATGAAAGAGGTAAATAAATAATGAATTACGGATTTGAGACACGATGTATACACGGAAACGGAACAGATGAAAAGACACATTCTTACGGTTCAGTAGCAGTACCGATCTACCAGGCAGCGACATTTGCCCATCCTGGTATTGGACAGTCTACCGGATATGACTATACGAGAGAGAGCAACCCGACAAGAACAGAGCTTGAGCATACGATGTCGGCACTGGAAGGTGCGGTAGATACTGTAGCATGCGCAAACGGTATGGCTGCGGTAGGTCTTTGTCTGGAGTTATTTGACCGCGGGGATCATATCCTTTGTACAGATGATCTATATGGCGGTTCTGTCAGAATGTTTGAATCTGTCGGCGGGAAGAGAGGGTTGGAGTTCTCTTATGTAGATACTGCAGATGCAGATCTTGTAGAAGCAGGTATCCGGGAGAATACAAAAGCACTTTATATCGAGACACCGAGTAACCCGACTATGCGTGTCACAGATCTCAGAAAGATGAAAGAAATCGCAGATAAACATGATCTGAAGATTATTGTTGACAATACATTTCTTTCACCATTATTTCAAAGACCGATTGAACTGGGAGCAGATCTGGTTATCCACAGCGGGACAAAATTCCTTGGTGGACATAATGACACACTGGCAGGATTCCTGTGCTCGGCGGATGAAGAGACAGCGAAGAAGATCCGTTATATATATAAGACAGTCGGAAGCTGTCTTGCACCATTTGACAGCTATCTGATCTTGCGTGGAATTAAGACATTGTCTGTAAGATTAAGAGCACAGCAGGATAATGCGATGAAGATTGCGAACTGGTTAAAATGGACATGAAAAATGTAAAAGCAGGTCTATTATGTAGGATTGAAAGAGCATCCGGGGCTATGGAGTAAATGCATCACAGGCAAGCGGATTCGGAAGTATGATTTCTTTTAAAGTAGACAGTGAAGCAACGGCAAGAAAGCTTCTGGAAAGTGTAAAACTGATCGCTTATGCAGAAAGTCTCGGAGGCGTAGAGTCACTGATCACTTACCCGATGCTTCAGACACATGGAGATCTGCCGGTAGAAGTAAGAGAGAAACTTGGAATCACAGAAGATTTCTTAAGATTGTCAGTTGGAATTGAAAATGCAGATGATCTAATCGCAGATCTTGAGCAGGCACTTGCGTAGGAGGATGCACAGATGAAGTTCGATTTTGATAAAGTAGTGGACAGACACGGAACAAAATGTCTGAAATATGATTTTGCCAAAGAAAGAGGAAGAAGCGACGACATGCTTCCGCTCTGGGTAGCGGATATGGATTTCCCGACAGCACCGGGAATCCAGGAAAAGTTAAGTGAGGCAGTGGCACACGGAATTTACGGATACAGCGAAGGAAAAGATGATTACTTCCAGGCAGCAGCCGGATGGTATGAGAAGCATTTCGGATGGAAAGTAGAAAAAGAATGGCTGATCAAGACACCGGGCGTGGTGTTCGCACTTGCGATGGCAGTGAAGGCTTACACAAAAGAAGGTGATGCAGTTCTTCTGCAGCAGCCGGTTTACTATCCGTTCAGCGAAGTGATCACAGACAACCACAGGAGGCTGATCAATAGTCCGCTTCAGCAGATAGACGGACATTACGAGATTAATTTCGAAGAATTCGAGCAGAAGATTGTCGAAGAAAATGTAAAATTATTTCTGATGTGCAGTCCGCACAATCCGGTCGGACGTGTGTGGAAGGAGTGGGAACTTCGTAAGATAGGAGACATTTGTCTGAAACATAACGTGCTGGTAGTCAGTGATGAGATCCACAGTGATTTTACATATGGAGAGAATATACATCATGTATTTGCATCCTTAGATGAAAAATACGCTGCAATCACTACAACGTGTACCGCACCAAGTAAGACATTTAACATTGCCGGACTTCAGATTTCCAATATATGGATTTCAAATCCGGAACTTCGTGCGAGATTCCGGGCGGAAGTGACAGCAGCCGGTTACAGCCAGGTGAATCTGATGGGACTGGTTGCATGTCAGGCAGCTTATGAGACCGGTGAAGAGTGGTTAAAAGAATTGAAAATTTATCTGGAGGGAAATCTGGATTATGTCCGTACATTTTTAAAAGAGAATCTTCCGGAGATTAAACTGACAGAGCCGGAAGGTACTTATCTTTTATGGTTGGATTTTAAGAGTCTCGGCATGAAAGAAGAGCAGTTAAAAGATCTGGTGGAGAACAAAGCAAAACTCTGGCTTGACAGCGGAGCAATGTTTGGACCGGACGGAGAGGGATTTGAGCGTATAAATATTGCATGTCCACGAGAAATTTTAAAACAGGCATTGACACAACTGGCTGAATCAGTGCATGATAGGTAAGTGAGAATACGTTAAAGAAGGGAATTTGACCGTACGATGGACGGGAAGCCGTCATTTTGTTCAATGAAAAGACGAAGCTTACGGAAGAAGAGACCATCGAATACTTTATTTAGAGGTGAATGTTTGAGATGAACGAAGAAATCCAAAAATGAAATCCGAAAAACTGCAAAAAGGCAAAAAGATGCTGTAATCCTGGCACATTATTATGTAGATGGGGAAGTGCAGGAGATTGCAGACTATGTAGGAGACTCTTATTATCTTGCAGAGATTGCAACCAAAGTTCCGGAGAGCACGATTGTTTTCTGTGGAGTCTCTTTCATGGGAGAAAGTGCGAAGATCCTGAATCCAAAGAAGAGAGTCGTAATGGCAGACGGTCATGCAGACTGTCCGATGGCACACATGGTAGATGTAGATAAGATCAGAGAAGTAAGAAAAGAATATCCGGACGTATCCGTAGTCTGTTATGTGAACTCGACTGCCGAGATCAAAGCAGAGTCTGACGTCTGTGTAACTTCGTCGAATGCACTGAAGATCGTGAAGAATCTTCCGAATAAAGATATCTTCTTTATCCCGGATGAGAATCTTGGTCGTTTCGTGGCAAGTCAGCTTCCGGAGAAGCACTTCATCTTTAATGATGGATTCTGCCATGTACATAAGAGTATCCATAAAGAAGAACTCCAGAAAGCCAAAGAGGCACATCCGGAAGCGCTGGTACTGACACATCCGGAATGTACAGGCGATATTCTGGAATTATCCGACTTCATCGGAAGTACATCACAGATCATTGATTATGCGACAAAGTCAGAAAACAATACATTCATTATTTGTACCGAGATGGGTGTGTTCTATGAACTGCACCAGAAGAATCCGGAGAAGAAGTTCTACTCTGTAGGACACAGACAGTTCTGTCCGAATATGAAGATGTACGTCTGGAAGGTGTAAAAGAAGCACTCGAGACTATGCAGCCAGAGGTGAATCTCGGTGAAGAGATGCGCCAGAAAGCGGCGCTTCCGCTGGAGAAGATGCTGAAGCTGGCAGCGCAGTAGAAGATTCTTTGAATACGAAATTATGTGAAAAGATACCATCAGGTTCCGAGAATGGAATCTGGTGGTATTTTTTCTTGCTATGTGTTCGGAAGACTTTGTTTGAGCTGTTAAAAACAATGAAACAATTAAAATAATGGTTTTTGATGATTAAAAAATCAATCATTTAATTACTTTGCTTTACGAATAATAAAGTTTGTGATTTAATAAAGAAAAATCGGGTATCATAAAAACAGAAGGTGAGGTTATGAAAGAAAGATTATTTATAACACCAGAATATACAACAGCAAAGGAAATCAAGAGAATCCGGAAAGAATTACATCTGACACAGAAAGAATTTGCGGAATTTATCAACTGTTCAAAACCGACAGTAGAGCGTTGGGAGAGAAGTGAAGAAGTTATCCGTGGGCCAATTGTTCCATTTCTTAGGATGCTGCAAAAATATCCGGAATATGAGCAGGAAGTCAAAGTTCCGGAAAAGGTATGGCCGCTCAGGATATGGTATATGTATGGTCAGGATGTATGTACTTTAATTGATGTGAATGAGTGGGAACGGAAAGTAAAATAAAAATTATACAGATAAGATTATGTTTCGAGCATTTGGGGTTATGGAAGAGCCGGATTATAATCAGTATATGGAATTTCTGGAATCCAGATGTTTTCCGAAAAGCAGAGATAAGATGAAACTGATATTGAAAGAGTTGGAACTGCCGTTTTATGATCCAATCATGATCATAGAGAAAACGGAAGGACGGATGGCGGAGGATGACTTTTGGATCCGTATAGAGAGGTAAATGAATGATAGAACTTTTTGAACAGAACATCAGGACAAATAGGCGTCAGTCGTCAAAAGGAAATCAGTTAAAATGGGAGAATGATGGGATCTGGTACAAAGCCGATTATACAGGATATGAAGGACTGACAGAGTATATGATATCGCATCTTCTGAAAAAAAATCTACGCTGGCTGAACAAGAATTTGTATGTTATGACCTGGAAGAAATAAAATACGGAACGGTAATTTATAACGGAGCAAAAAGTAAAAATTTCCTGAGTGAAGACTGGCAGATCATAACTTTAGAGAGGCTGTTTCATAAATTTTTTTGGAGAAAGTTTGTATAAAAGCCTGTATAGAATACCAGATCATGAGGAAAGATTACGTTTCTTAGTGCAACAGGTAGAACGGATGACGGGACTTCAGAATTTTGGAGTATATATGAACAAACTGCTGACGATAGATGCATTTTTCCTGAATGAAGACCGACATATGCACAACATAGCTGTCTTGATGAATGGAAAAGGCGATTATGCATACTGTCCGATTTTTGATAACGGCGCAGGACTTTTGGCAGATACGACGATGGACTATCCTTTGACAGGAAATATTTATATACTTATGGATAAGGTTTGGTCAAAAACAATATGCAGTGCATTTGATGAACAATTAGATATTTCCGAATCTTTATATAAAATAAATTTAAAGTTCTGTTTTACCAAAAAAAGATGTGACGGAATTGCTTGCAAATGCAGAAGAATATCCGGAAGAGATAAGACAACGTGTGGAAACGATTATATTTGCACAAATGAGAAAATATCCGTATTTGTTTTTGAAAACATAGAGGATTATAATAAATGGAGGCATATTACGAAAGAGAGGTAGTAATGAATGAAAATTGTAATTATTAACGGAAGTGCAAGAAAAGGCAACACATTAACAGCAATCCATGCATTTATGAAAGGAGCAGCTGAAAAGAATGAGATTGAAATCATTGCTCCGGACAAATTAAAGATTGCTCCATGCAAAGGATGCGGTGTCTGTCAATGCTATAAGGGATGTGTAGACCAGGATGATACCAATCCAACAATCAATAAGATTGCAGCTGCGGATATGATTCTGTTCACAACGCCGGTCTATTGGTGGGGAATGTCTGCACAGATGAAACAGATCATTGATAAATGTTACTGCAGAGGAATGCAGTTAAAGGAGAAAAAGATAGGAGTGATTGTCGTTGGTGGTTCTCCAACTGACAACATACAGTATGAACTGATCCGCAAACAGTTTGAATGCATGGCTTCGTATCTGTCTTGGGATGTATTATTCCAGAAATCTTATTATGCAAATGGAAAAGATGAACTTGTGAAAAATGTGGAAGCAATGGAAGAACTGGAAAATATTGGAAAAGAGATTTTATAGCTGATCAGAGCAGTGTATGATAGAAGGAGAAATGGAAGGTATGATAAATGAAAGAATCGAAATATGGAAAAAAGGAGGAGTACCATTATCCAGGCAGCACATGGTTTCATACCGGTGATGTTCAGCTATATCCATGAGGATGAAAAGAAGCATCCTGCAATGGTCATTGCGCCGGGGGGAAGCATATCGTGAAACATCCCCGTCGGAAGCACACTTGCCAGCTATGGAATTCTATCAGGCAGGTTACAATGTATTCGTTCTGGAATACACAGTAAACCAGCTGGATGAAGCACCACTGAAGCTGCAGCCGTTAAATGACATATCAAGAACCATCCGGATGATCCGTTTCCGGGCAGAAGAATACCATATCAGACCGGATCAGGTTGCAATCTGCGGATTCTCGGCAGGAGCGCATCTGTGTGGAAGTCTTTGTGTACATAACAAGGATGTAGAAGATCCGGAAGAAGCATACCAGAACATATCCAACCGCCCAGATGCGGCGATTCTGTCTTATCCAGTCATCACTTCAGGAAAATATGCACACAGAGATTCATTTGTCGCACTGTTTGGAAAAGAGCCGTCAGAGCAGGAACTGGACTATATGTCGCTGGAAAATCATGTGACAAAAGATACACCGCCATGTTTCCTGTGGCAGACCGTAACAGATCAGACAGTTCCGGTGGAGAACAGTTATCTCTTTGCACAAGCTTGTGCACAGGCTGGTGTACCATTTGCACAGCATGTATTTTCAGAAGGAATCCATGGACTATCTGTGGCAACCGAAGAGTGGTTAGAGCAGAATATAGGACAGGAAGAAGGAAAAAGATATACACAGGAACAGGTGCAGATGCTTGCAGAGGCAATCGAGGCCGGCGAGACTCCATTTCCAAAGGAAAAAGGAGAGGAACTTCTGGTGAAGTTCGGTATCGGACGTAAAAAGCCGGCAAGATGGACGGAAAAGCAGAAAGAGGGAATCCGCAAAACGCTGAAAGAAGTACAGAGCTGGACGCAGCTTGCAGAAGTGTGGATGGAGAAATATCTGAAAGTGGAATAGAGGAGAATAAAGGGTACAGGCATTTCAAAACAGTGTGGCAATCGAATCTATAAACTGGAAATTACTTGTAGTACTAAATTGATAATTGTATAATAGTGAGAAAAGAAGGAACAAGAAAACTTGATATAGGATAAGAGATAAAACTGGAGTTATACAATGGACGCCCGGAAGACACATCCGGACGAAAAGAAAATGAAATAAAAGTTTACGATATACTGGACAGTCTGCATATCCCCTACATCAGAGCGGATCACGAACGCGGTCATGACAATGGAAGCCTTGTGAAGAGATTGATAAAGCGCTGGGAATGGAGATCTGTAAGAATCTGTTCTTATGTAACCGGAAGAAAACGTCATATTATCTGC
>ENA-OQHD01000670-OQHD01000670.1-human-gut-metagenome-genome-assembly--contig:-NODE-670-length-11753-cov-2.752967_pt1 | contig 11753 bp, 20 predicted proteins | sample MGYA00242560_ERZ504711 | MGnify/ENA primary metagenome ERZ504711 (study PRJEB26092, sample SAMD00036198) | human gut metagenome | host: Homo sapiens | study: EMG produced TPA metagenomics assembly of... | reverse complement strand
TGGAATTTTTCCGGCTTTTCTTCTGCCGGCCCGTATCCTTTTCCTTTTTGGTAATTACATGAAGCAATACCGGTCCTTCAATCTTTCTTGCCTCTTTAAATGCACGTACCATCGTCGGGATATTATGCCCCTGGATCGGCCCTAGATAGGTGATTCCCATGTCTTCAAAGAACATCCCCGGAACGATCAGCTGTTTGAGACTGCTCTTGGTCTTGCGGATACGCTCGATCACAGGATCTCCCACGACCGGAACGTTATGCAGTACATTTGTTACACCGTTTTTTCAGATCTGTATAGAAGTCCGCCGTACGCAGCTTTGCCAGATAATCCGACATTCCTCCAACGTTTTCCGAAATAGACATATGATTATCATTCAATACAATGATAAAATTCTTTTTAAGCGTGGATGCATTATTCAGTGCTTCATATGCCATCCCACCTGTCAGCGATCCATCTCCGATTACCGAGATCACACTGTAATCTTCCCTCTGCAGATCTCTTGCGCACACATACCCAAGCCCCGCCGAGATAGAAGTAGAGCTGTGTCCGGTGTCAAATGCATCGCATGCACTTTCTTTTCTCTTCGGGAATCCGCTCATCCCGCCATATTTTCTCAGGTCATCAAATCCGTCTTTTCTTCCGGTCAGGATCTTATGTGTATAGGACTGATGTCCTACATCCCATATGATTTTATCCTTCGGCAGATCAAAGACCAGATGCATTGCCATTGTAAGTTCTACTACGCCGAGATTCGATGCCAGATGTCCGCCGGTTTTACTGATCTTCTCGACCAGGAACTTTCGGATCTCCTGTGCCAGTTCCGGAAGTTCTTCCGGCTTCAGATCTTTTATATCATTTGCTTTTTGAATTCTTTCTAACATAACAAGGTATCCCCTTTATCTGTCTCTGTGAATCAGCTGTATCAGTAACTGTTCCAGATACGCATTCTCCCCTGTAAACTGATGAAGCAGTGCAATTGCTTCATTCGATAATTCTTCCACTTTCTTCTGTGCCTGTTCAATTCCCAGAAGTGTTACATAAGTGGTCTTCTGATTCTTCTCATCACTGTGGATCGGCTTTCCAAGTACCTCTTCTGTACTCGTCACATCCAGAATGTCATCCTGGATCTGGAATGCAACACCTACATAATGTGCAATCTTTTCTACGCTCTGTATTTCTGCATCCGAAGCACCACCGAGGATTGCGCCGATCATCATTGCACATTCGATCAGAGCGCCCGTCTTCAGTTCATATATGGTATCCAGCACATCTTTTGAAACCACATGTCCGGTCTCTTTTACATCGATCACCTGCCCGCCGATCATTCCATAGATACCTGCTTTTCTCCCAAGGACAGTAAGTGCACGCCCGATCTTAAGACTGTCTTCCGGAGACTGCTCAAATGCCCGGAATGCTGTCTCAAATGCGTAATTCAAAAGTGCATCTCCTGCCAGGATTCCCATATCTTCCCCGTATACAATGTGTGTCGTCTTTCTGCCTCTGCGGTACTCATCATTATCCATTGCCGGAAGATCATCATGCACCAGTGAATATGTATGGATCATCTCAAGTGCTGCCATAAAAGGCTTTAATGTCTCCGGTTCTTCTCCAAAAATGTCTGCAGGTCTCCTGCATCAGCATCGGCCGGAGTCTTTTCCCGCCTGCCATCAGACTGTACTCCATTGCCTCCATGATCCCCTTCTGATATCCTTCTGCCTCCGGAAGATATCGTTTCAGGATTTCTTCGATCTCTGCCACTTTCGTTTTCATCTGTATTGTAAATTCTTCTTTAGAATTCATGTTCCTCACCCTCTTCATCTAATAACAGCATCTTCTTTTCTACTTTATCGATCTTGCTGTTACAGGCTTTCAGCATATCCATGCCCTGATGATACAGCTGAAAAGATTCCTCCAGTGAAATCTCTCCTTCTTCCATCTTTTTTATCGTCTGTTCCAGATCTGAGAATATCTCCTCAAGGCTCTGTTCTTCCAAAGATTGTCCTTTTTTTTGCCGCCATTTGTTTCTCCTGGTATCTGTCTGTTCTATTTGTTCCGTGCTTTGCACCGGCATCATTTATATCTCATACGTCTTATTCTGCACAGCTTCTACGGATGTCTGAATCAGTCCGTCTGTCACATACACCGTCAGTTCATCACCTTTTTTTAACTTGCCGGATACTCTTTATCACACTGCCATCCTCTTCTTCTACATAAGAAAATCCCTGATTCAGCTTCCGGATCGGAGACAATCCATTCATCTTCTCGATCTGGATTGCCAGACGGTATCTTGTTTCCTTCACACGGTCATTCATCATCTGACGGAGTTCATCTTCCAGCTCAGCCAGCCTCTGCTGCTGTTCCTGTAACTTATGACGCGGATGCAGATAAGAAAGTCTGGTCTCCATCTCTTTCATCCGCAGCCGGTTCATACGGACGGCTCCTGCTACACTCCGATTCATGCGCAGACGGCATTCTGCCAAATAATTCTCCACCTGTCTGTAATCCCACACTGCAAGCTCCGCAGCCGCCGAAGGTGTCGGGCACGTAAGTCTGCCACGTAATCTGCGATTGTCACGTCTGTCTCATGACCTACCGCCGATATCACCGGAACCGTACAGTCGAAGATTGCCCTTGCCACTTCTTCTTCATTGAAGGCCCACAGATCTTCGATCGAACCGCCGCCTCTTCCAATGATGATCACATCTACTTCTTTCATCTCCAGCATACGGATTCCCCGCACAATGGACTCTTTGGCGCCTTCTCCCTGCACCTGAGCCGGATAAAGAATCAGCTGTACATACGGATTGCGTCTCGCAGATATATTCATGATATCCCGGACTGCAGCTCCCGTCGGCGCAGTCACAACACCGATCCGCTTTGCATATGCCGGAATCTGTTGCTTATATTCGGGTGCGAACATTCCCATCTCTTCGAGTTCCTGCTTCAGCATCTGGTACTTCTCATAAAGTGCTCCTTCTCCATCCAGCCGGATCTCATTCGCATAAAGCTGGTAAGCGCCGGTTCTTTCATAGACATTTACGGAACCAAGCACAATGATCTGCTGTCCTTCTCTCATATGAAAAGAGAGCCCGCCTCGCTGCCCCGCAAACATGACACAGGCAATCGTTCCGGACTCATCCTTTAATGGAAAAATATATATGTCCCGATGTGTGATACTTACAGTTAGAAACTTCTCCCTTTACATAGATACGGTTCAGCATAAAGTCCTGGATGAACATATTCTTGATATATGCATTCACCTGTTTTACTGTATATACATTTCGAGCCATTTCCTACCTCTGATTAATCTGCAAGCTTTGCCAATACTCCATTTACAAATGATGCACCGTCTTCACTGCTGTATTTCTTCGCAAGATTGACAGCTTCGTTGATTGCAACACCTGTCGGGACATCCTCGTCCCACTTCATCTCATAAACCGCAAGTCTCAGGATTGTAAGATCTACCTTGTTCATACGTCCTGTCTTCCATCCGGTCGTATGCTCATTGATCATTGCATCGATTTCATCAATCTTCTCTACAACTTTCTGCGCTTTTTCACTGATATACTGCATATCTTTTTCTGTGGCGCCTTCGATCTGTTCAAAATACAGTTCTGCCTGTGTTCCCTGTTCTGCTTCTTCGTTAAAATCAGCACCAAATATCAACTTAAAGATATGTTCTCTCTGCTCTGTTCTCTTCACTTATGCTTCCTCCGGTATCTCGACTCCGGCAACGCGGATGTTCACATCTGCCACCTCAAGTCCTGTCATATTCTCAATTGCAGTTTTTACCTTTTCCTGCACTTTAGAAGTGATGTCTTTGATGCTGTAACCATAATTCAGGTTCAATGCCAGGGATACCGTTACGATCCCGTCCAGCACATCTACTTTTACACCTTTGGATAGAGACTTCATTCCAAGCTTGCTGATCAGTTCTCTTGTCGCATTTCCCGCCATAGAAGCAACACCTTCTACTTCCATTGCAGCAAGACCTGCGATGATCGCTACAACTTCATCTGCAATCTTGATCTCTCCAAGATTTTCATCTGTTTTTAATTGTATACGTAATTTTTTTCTTCTTTACTCATATTCTAAGCGACCTCCCGTCTGGGTTTTTCACTGTCTTTTATTATAACAAACTTATATACATTTGAAAACCCCCCAGTCATCCCGGGAGTTTTATTTCTGCTGATATTTTTATGATCTGCCGAACTCGGTCAGTTTCAGTCCTTCATTTCTGTCTACCGTCATACGGATGCTCCATTCATTGACAAATAACAGAAGCGGACGTCCCTTCAGATCTTTTACCTTTTTCATATCCGAAGTTCCGGTCAGTTTATCCAGATCAATTTCTTCATTTTCAATCCAGCGGATGTACTCATACGGCAGATTTTCCAGACGGATCTCCACGTTATATTCGTTCTCCAGACGGTATTTTAACACATCAAACTGAAGCACTCCGACAACACCGACAATGATCTCTTCCATACCGGTATTGTATTCCTGGAATATCTGTATTGCACCTTCCTGGGCAATCTGGTTGATTCCCTTAATGAACTGCTTTCTCTTCATAGTATCAACCTGGCGCACACGTGCAAAATGCTCCGGCGCAAATGTCGGGATCCCTTCATATGTGAATTTATCCTGTGCGGTCGTCAGTGTATCTCCGATTGAAAAGATTCCCGGATCAAATACACCGATGATATCTCCGCCGTAAGCTTTACTGATCATCTTACGCTCGCTTGCCATCATCTGCTGCGGCTGGGAAAGACGTACTTTCTTTCCACCCTGCATATGATATACATCCATGCCGGCTTCGAATTCTCCGGAGCAGATACGCATAAATGCAATCCTGTCCCGGTGCGCTTTATTCATATTCGCCTGGATCTTAAATACAAATGCCGAGAAATCTCCTTCTTCCATCGGATCGATCGGACCTCTGTCAGATGTTCTCGGAAGCGGTGATGTCGTCATCTGAAGGAAATGCTGGAGGAATGTCTCCACTCCAAAGTTGGTAAGCGCGGATCCAAAGAAGACCGGTGAAAGTTCTCCCTTGCTTACCAGTTCCTGGTCGAATTCTGCTCCGGCACCATCCTGAAGTTCAATCTCTTCTTCCAGCTGCACTCTCTGATCATCTGTGATCAGCCACGAGATCTCCGGATCATTGATATCTACCTTCTTTACTTCTCCCTGCGTCGTTCCCTTTTTTGTATCCGAGAAGATTTCCACCTTTTTACTTGCTCTGTCATATACACCTCTGAACTCTTTACCTGAGCCGATCGGCCAGTTGATCGGGCATGTTGCGATTCCAAGTTCATTTTCAATATCATCCAGAAGTTCAAATGTATCCATTGCTTCACGGTCCATCTTATTGATGAATGTAAAGATCGGGATATGGCGCATCGTACATACTTTAAACTAGCTTTCTCGTCTGTGCCTCGACACCCTTGGATGCATCGATAACCATCACCGCAGAATCTGCTGCCATCAGGGTACGGTAGGTATCCTCCGAAAAGTCCTGATGTCCCGGTGTGTCCAGGATATTGATACAGTATCCGTCATAATTAAACTGCAATACGGAAGAAGTAACCGAGATACCTCTTTCTTTCTCAATCTCCATCCAGTCAGAAACCGCATGTTTTGCAGTCGCTTTTCCCTTAATCACTCCCCGCCTGGTTGATCGCTCCTCCGTAGAGAAGGAACTTCTCTGTCAGTGTCGTCTTACCTGCATCGGGATGTGAGATAATTGCAAATGTTCTTCTTTTCTTTATCTGATTCTTTACTTCATTCGTAATCTGTGACATATATTATACACTCCTAATTTATAGTATATCCGTTTATAGGCACTGTTAATCAGTATAACATATGTCTTTAAAATGCTCAAACATATTTTCCTGTATTTTCAAGGTTTTCTCTTGTTTTCTGCAGCTTACTTCGAATCCGCATTCACCGGATTGATCACAATATTCTGTGCTGCCACCCCCGTCTTTCTGGTCACAATATCTTCGATCTGCGCACGGTTTGCATCACTTAACTCGGAAGCTCCTACGATCACATCTGCCTGATCATCCGTGATGCTCACAACGGAATTATGAAATCCTTTGGCTGCCAGGAGTGACTCTGCAGCCGATTCTTTTTCTGCGGTCTCCGTCATCTGTACCATCTGGTTCACGGCTTTTTCTTTTTCTTCGGCGCTGAGATTCTTATTATCGATAATATTCTGTAATGTTTCTTTATTCTTAGAGCGCACCTGTTCCCTGCTCACCTTTGCCTGCGACACAACCGAACTTACCGATCCATTTGTAAGGACTGCTTCTCCGGGTGTTCCGTCTACACTTCCGTCATCTGTACTTCCGGCATTGCTGTCTGCGCCGCTGCCGGAATCCCCCTCCTGACTTTTCATATCTCCGGATGACACCGATGCATCTTCATCGGAAATATCCAGCAATTCCTTGTTCGCAAGTTCAGAATTGGTCTCCTGTGTCTTCGTCTTGTTCGGAAATAATTTGCCCGAGTAATTCATATACCCTGCGGCTGCGATCATCACTGCCAGTGTTGCGATCACAATCTGATTCTTCTTTGCAATCTTTTTCAATGTTATGCCCTCCTGTCCGTTTTACACTGCTTTAATTCATCTGCTTTTTCATTATTCTAATCTTATGCGGTTCGATATCAAATAATGCCTGGACCGCACTGCTGATATTTTCTTTCACCACTGCATTCCCGCCGCCATCTGCAATCACGACCACACCTTCGATTTCGGGACTTAATTCTTTGCTTACATATGGAGATCCGCTACCCTGAGTAGTGCTGTCACTGTCACTTGCATATACTGTATTTTCTTTTTTGGATGCCTTTGACGACTGTCTGGTTCCTCCCTGGCTGTCTTCTTCCGTCACCGTTTCCTGATCCGATTCTGTATCCTTATCCAGCACCTTTTCTGCTGAAGATTTCAGTGTGATCATCACCTTTACTTCTCCGGCTCCTTCAATCTGCGATAAGATCCGGCTCAGGCGGTCTTCCAGATAGGTAGTATACGCTTCTTCGTCTGTCCCATCAGATGTCCCCCTTACAGTTTTTCCTGTATTGCCGTCTGATGCGGACGAAGCATGTTCTTTCGTCTTTCCTGCCGGAACTGCGATCACCATCAGAAGAATTCCTGCAAGAAGCAGAATCAGGAGCTGATCGTTTTTTTAAACTTTTTAAACGAAAACTTTTTCCAGTTTGTAAGTTTGTTCGGAAACAATTCACTCAGATTCTTTGCCGATTTCAATCTGCTCCACCTCGATTCTTCTGTTCTGGCTTGTATTTTCATCATTCTGTCCGTCTATCCTGAGAATCTCTTCCTGAACTTTCTGACCTTTTTTTCTTCCAGTTCACTGACCTGAATCTTATATACACTGTTATGATAAATTTCTTCAAATGCGGTTCTCTTATCCAATAATTCCAATACCGGAACAACCAACATTGCTGTCAGAATCAGTCCCAGAACGAAACGGACATACTTTTTAAAACCCATGATCCGGCAGCATCTGTAAGATCATGCTTCCAAGCACTGCAAAAAATGATAACTTTAAGATCCAGTTATAGATAAACTCCATCTGTCCCGCTCCCTTTTTGGTCATGCATTCGTCACCGCCGCCACGATTGCGATCGTCAGCAGAAATAACACTCCCACAGTAAATACAATCTGCATCAGTATCTGACATCCTTCTCCTACCGCTTCTACGCAGCCCGTGACACGTTCATCCGACACCGGCTGGATCATGGCAGCCGCAAGCTTATAAAGAAGAGCTGTTCCCGCAGTCTGGACTAACGGTATGACACACAGGGCAATACAGATCACCGCTCCTGCCATCCCGATTCCATTCTTTACCAGTACTGCCGTTCCAAGCGCCACCTCCGTCATTCCGCCCAGAAGATTGCCTATTCCCGGGATTGCCTCTGCGCCTTTCAGTACGGTGCTTCTTTTTACCGTATCGATCGCAGGACTGATCATTCCCTGGATCAGGTTCGCACCGATGACACACGCAAGTGCTGTCTTAAGCGTCCAGCGGATGACAATTTCCAGAAATTCCGATAATTTCTCCAACATATCTTCCGGTCCCAGAAAATTCAGGATACGGATGATCATATACACTCTCACCATCGGCAGCAGTACATTTCCGATTATGATCTCAACCGCATAGATTAAAAACAGAACAAGATTGTAAAATGCCACCCCGGTCACACTTCCCTTCGCCACCGCAACCGCCAGAAAATAAACCGGATAGAATACTCCCATAAAAGCAGTGATATTCCGTATCCCGGATTCCACCCACTTAAGAACCACATCAAAAGCAGCGACCGTCAGTGCCGCCAATAACATGTAAATCATATAGAATCCGACACTTGCCACCTGTCGGTTCTGAAGGGTACCTGCAAACTGATTCATGAATGCTGCAATCATTGCAATCAGCAATATATGTATCAAATTCTTTTTGCCCGTCTGAAGCAGATAAAACATCTGCTCCCTGACGAATTCTGAAAGAAGCTTTGCAGATGCCTTCAGATTTCCGGTTAAGATTTCCGATATTACTTCTTTAAATATGATCCGTTTTTCAGGGAACAGAGACTGTAAGGAATCGTCAATTTTGCCGTATTCAAATTCTGAGAGGATGCTTTCTTTTATTTTCTGTTGTTCCTGTTCTGGATCCGCCGCATAACAATATGTAACTCCGATATGCCCCACTACCGGAAACAATAGCAAAAATATCAAAACACACCCGATATAAACGCCCGTTATTTTTTTATATCCCGCACTACATCTCATACCAGAAATCCCCGTATCGTCTGCAAAAGCGCACTTAACACCGGAAGACTTAACACCAGGATCGTAATCTTGGCGAACACTTCGATCTGTAATGCAATCGTCTGATACCCCGCATCTTTACATATTGCCGAAGAAAATTCGGCCGCATATGTGATCCCAAGAATCTTCCACAATGTTTTCCAATAATCATTGCCAGGCCCGGCAACGCTGTTGATCTCATTCAACACATCTTTGATCAGGCTGATCTTCCCAAGCAAAGTGGCAAAGATCAAAAGACCAAGGACAATACTGATATAGATGCCATATTCGGATTTACCACTTTTGAACTGCAAAGCCAGAAGAACTCCTGCTACTCCCAAGTATTCCGATCTGCAGCATACTCATATGTTCCGCCTCCCATCCCATATAGCACATACTTCTCAGACATCACACATTTTATAACGAAAACAGATCCTGGATGGATTCAAACAGATCATAGATATATGGCACGATCCAGAATAAAACCAGTAAAAGTCCTGCCAGACTGGTCAAGAATGCCTGTTCTTCTCTTCCGCTGTGCTTTAACACCTGACAAAGTATGGATACAAGAATCCCTACCGCCGCAATTTTAAATATCAGATTCACTACTCATATACTGCCTCCTAATTTTTTACAGGAGGATAATTGCCAGAAATATGCCTCCGGTCACTCCGACACACTGGTACAGACGGATTCTCTCCTTCTGCTCCGTTCTCATGTCCTCCATTTTCTGTTCCATTTGTTCCAGGTACAGATCCAATGTCTTCACCTGCATCTCGATATCGATCGTCCCCAATTCACTGCCAAGGCGTATCAGACTCTCCATCATATCCTGTGGGATTCCGGTTTCCGCAAGATATTTCCTCGTCTCTTCTTCCCATATTCCCGCCAGACTTGTACCCTGTCTTTTCGTCAGCCTCTCGCACAAAGAAAGCAGCCACATCTTATACGGTTCCTGCGCTTCGCTCCCTACATGCAGAAACGCTTCCGGAAGCACCTGTCTGGAATAACGGATCTCACTTCTGATCCGAAAAATCAGTTTCCTCAGATATCGCATCTGTCTGTAACACTCTTCTAATTTTTGCAGCCTGCAACATTCCCCAGCCCCCGCCTGCAAGAATGACCATGACTGCCCCGATTCCTTTTATCATTTCGCCATTTCCATCATTTCTTTGTATAGAAGGCTTCCCTGTTATCAAAGATTCCTTCGATCTGTCCACGTGTGCGTCATTTCCAAGTAAAATATACCGTTCGAACCTTCCTTCTCCGATCATCCGGTTTGAACAGTGGTTTTTTGCCTAAGTTCTTCCATTGACTCTGCATGTACGGTCGCCAGCATCTTACATCCACAGTGCATGGCATATTTCTATAGCATGTACATCTTCCGGTGTCCCAATCTCATCCACAGCGATCACCTGCGGTCCCATTGAACGGATCAGCATGATCATCCCTTCTGCTTTCGGGCACCCATCCAGAATATCCGTACGGATTCCAAGATGATTCTGCGCCACACCCATATAGCAGCCGCCAATCTCCGAACGTTCATCCACCACACCTACCGCAAGTCCCGGAAGCCAGGAATTTCCTTCCGATATCTGACGGATCAGATCTCTTAACAGTGTCGTCTTACCACATCCCGGCGGCGATACGATCAATGTATGACATAACAACCGGTTACATACAATATAGGGAAATACCGCATCGGCGCATCCGATCATCTCATGTGCCACACGGATATTCACTGAAGAAATGTATTTCAGATTCTTTACCTTCCCATTTTCCATAATAGCCTGTCCCGACAATCCCACTCTGTGTCCTCCTTCGATCGTGATAAATCCCTGCCGCATCTCCTGCTCGCACGCATATAGGGAATAATTACTGATGTATTCCAGCATTTCGCGGATATTATCTTTCGTCACCAGGTATGGTCGTCTGGCTTTCGCTCCGGGAATAACTTCTGTGTCATGATACAGGAAGATCAGCGGCTTTCCCTCTCGGAGACGGATCTCCTGTAAGTATTCGAACTCCAGCTTTTCCTTTTGTATAATACTTCTGACATCCCATGGCAGGACTTTTAAGATTGTATCTTCTTTCATGTTCATCACCTCTTTACACCCATGTATATGTGGATGAATAGAGATTATGACTGGTATTTTTCTAGGAACGCAAAAAGATGATATGAAATTTGGGTTTTTATTTCATATCACCTTTTAATACCAAAGTATGTAAGAGAATCTGCCAGTGGCAGGTTCTCTGTACAAATATTCTATAGTCCGAATTCTTCAAACAATTTTTTCTGATACGCCTTGTCTGTAGCTGCTTTCAGGATATCTTCCGTTCAATGAAGTTCAGATAATTTAACATTTTCTAGATTCTTCTTTGCTATCTTCTCAAAATCCTGGTTAATACATTTTTTGTTTAAGCATTCCCCAATTATTGGCTTTTGAATTATTCTTCTAAATCCATTGCCATATACATCGGAATACATTTTATCTCTGCTTACTTTCTACAGAAAAAGTGCATGTCCAGAATCCAATTCATTAAATCCGTTCTATATACAATGATATCTCATAGTTGACATAAGTTATAAATGAAAATCCAACTTTTTCTTTCTGTATTTCTCTTATTCTATTTAAGCATTCTACCAAAAAAATAATCAGAAAACTTTATTTTCATTACCTTCAGAACTCAATTCCTGTAAGATTCCTTGATACTGCTCTGTCAAAGCAAAACAATTAATATGTACTGCTCCACCTATTTTTCTCACTTGATTTTCTTCTACACTTTCTAAGTACCCTGTACTTAAATTGTAATATCCGATAATACATTTATTGTTTTGTGATAACAAAACATACGTTTTTCCATAATTTTCATCTAAAGCAATATTTTGTCTTAAAAATTGATCTAAATACCAGTTTCCAGA
>ENA-OQHD01000668-OQHD01000668.1-human-gut-metagenome-genome-assembly--contig:-NODE-668-length-11763-cov-2.372894_pt1 | contig 11763 bp, 17 predicted proteins | sample MGYA00242560_ERZ504711 | MGnify/ENA primary metagenome ERZ504711 (study PRJEB26092, sample SAMD00036198) | human gut metagenome | host: Homo sapiens | study: EMG produced TPA metagenomics assembly of... | reverse complement strand
CAGCCAGTTCCTGACTAATCGGTTTTTCATAAAAATGTGTTTTCATTTGGTGGATCTGTATTATGGTTTCACCGTCTTTTTCAATCAGGCAGTCTGTCCTGAGTGTCAGTGTATCTGACATTCTTGTTCCAAGCATTTGATGAATAAGCATAAGTCTCGCCGTCTGCACATCCACTTTCGTAAGGAAAGCATTAAATCGCTTTAATTCCTGATCGGAATAAATTTTGATTTCTCCCCTTATATCTGGTGGAATATCCCGATTCAAAATTAAATCCTTTACCTGCGGATATTGATAGACGTCAGCTACCATATTCAGCAATGCCCGCAGTCTCGTCAGCTCCGCCCGATATCTTTTTGTCCCGGTATCTTCTGTTTTCATGTATATCAAATACTCTTCCATGATTTTCCCTGTCCAGCTTTTGAGCAGGAATCTACTTCTTTATTGTTTTCCTTCAGATATCTTGAAAACCTTCGAATGGCAGTCATTTCTTTTTTTCACAGTACCGATGCTTTCTGTTTTCAGTTGAAAATAAATTGCCTTTTTTAACTTCCTCTCTGAGATCCTGTTGGGAGATTTCCTTAAAAATTTATAATTCTGGTCGTGCGCGTCAGATCCTGTTTCACTTGTATATCAAGTTTTTCAAGTTGCCAGACATCCTTTGTCATCTCATCTACATCAGCATCTCTTAAATCAAGGAAATAATCTATTAATCGGTCAATATAGTGTAATGTCTTTGCCTGTGATACCGTTTCATTCCCACAATGGGATTTTGAAATTTCTGTCAGGGGCAATCCCTGCTGTAAAAGCCATATTTTCATCTGCTGCTTCCATTTTTCTTTGTCCCAGTCCAAAAAACTTTCCGGTCTGTCTCTTCTGGTTTGCAGCATTTTACATAAATGATGGTAAAATCTTCTCTCAGTATAAAATTTTTCCGCCCCAAGCTGTTGTCCTCTGTATTTCAGGAACTTCCTCATTTCTTTCTGCATCTGTACAGACGGCAGTAAATCAAGGTCATACGAAGGTTCTGTTCCCATTCGTATTTTTGAAATTTCACTTGCTTTCTCATAGGAGTCCAATTTTTTTGATGTAAAATTTATTTTCCACGTTTGCACTTCTTGATTCCTGATGCCAGGCTGTTTTCTCCTTTCTTGAAAAACTCCTGATTCGCTGCTGAAATTTTCTTTGGCATAAAATCCACATACTGCTGTGTCATCTCTTCATAATCATGTCCCAGATAGTCCCGGATACTCTGAAGAGGGACTTCGTCATCATATAACAGAGTCGCTATCGTATGGCGGAAATCATGTGATTTAAAATCATACCCTTTGAAAATATCCTGCCTCTTATTAAACAGTTCTTTCATTTGCCACTTAAACGAACCATACTGATATGCCCCTCCCCGTTTGTTTTGAAAAAACATAATCCTCACTTCCAATATGATATTTTTCCAAATATCTTTTCATAATCTTATAAAGAACATCTGGAATCGGTACTCTTTTGTATGTTCGCATTTTCATCTGATAAACCTGTATCCACGCATCTCTTCCCTGCCAGGAATAAGCATCCCCTTTCAGGGTGCATACTTCACTGATCCTTAGTCCAATCAGCATAGAATGTAAAAGGATCAATCTTGGAATTTCAGGGAAATTTTTTAAATTCTCTCAGAATCCTCTCATATATTTCCATCTCTACGCTTCGGTTATTATGACAATGTATTTCTTTTTTCAAATAATACTCATAACGAAATGGTATCCTGTCTATGATTTCTTTCGTCTGCAGATATTCATATAGCTGATAGATTGCTATAACAATATCATTAAAATAAGAAGCTTCTTTTAACTCAATTTATCTGGAAATATTTTTTTTGATTTCGGTTTCTGATGCAAGTTTCAGCTCCATCGCGGTTTCTTTTCCATCCACATGACAAATGCCAGAATCCTGTAGAATTCGGCTTGTATGCCACTCATTGCCAAATGTGTAACACCCAGACAGTATTTCATGTATTCCTGCAAAATTTCCCGGGTTCTCTCTTTTTTTCCTATGCCCATAAAGGAAAATTTTTTTCCACAGGATTGGATGGGTTGACTCTATATTGTTCCAGATGCAGTCTTTCCAAATACCAGACTGTTGAATCCCATAAAATATTCTTGGCATGGCAGAAAAGATATTTCTGACATTCTCGGAGTTCTCTTTCTGCAAGCTCTTTTGCATATGCCGTATCTGCATATTTTTCAAGTTTATCGGCCTGTACCTGTGTAATATATCTTAAATCCTCAATATGTTCCTGCATACAAAATTGATATACCACCTTCAAACCGTTTAACCGCATTGTGCATTCTCTCAGCATTATGTCACGCAGTACGACATCTTCGATAATTTCTAAAAGCTGACGCTTGCATAGCTCTGAGCCGTTTACACGAAAATCCCAAACTAATTTATTAATGGCAACTTTGCAGTCATATCTTTCTGCGATTGCCGGATTTGGGTGATATGGTAAAAAGAGCAGTTCGTGGATTAAATCTGTATTCTTTGCTATCTCCTGCTTTCCTTTTAACGTATTGGCATGCTTTCTGATTGCATATAATTTTGCCTTATCCATTCCACGTAAATAACTGCGTACTGCTGAATCAGAATAAGTGCTTTTCAGATATTTCCGATAATCCACTCTAAGCTCATAATCGATGTCTGCTATATGCCACACTTCATTTTTTAACCAAGTATGCTTTCAGACAGCCTTTTCCAGAGTTGCTGTCCATGCTTTCATCTAATTCCCGGCTCAGTTCTTCTATCTTCTTTTCCCGTTCTTCACTTGATGTCCATTGTTCTTCCGGCTCCCAAGCAAACACCCTTCTTGCCGGCATCTATCTTCACCTCCTGCTTTCCAAAAACTGTTCTACTCCGTAAAGTTTGGAATATCGGCGGTAAAATTCCTGACTTGCTGTTTTCAGCTTGTCATCTAAAACATTCAGATATCGTATGGTTGTATCGAGATGCTTGTGTCCCAGTGCCTGGCTGATCATTTCCAGCGGCCAGTCTGCTTCCCACCTCGTATTTGCATAATATCTTCGAAGCATGTGCGGTGTGATCTTGATCCCAGTCTTTTTCTCCATGCGTTCAAACATATCGTAGACGCTGTCTACTCTTAACGGCTTCCCTATGGTATCCCCTTTGATGTTAATAAACAGGTATTCCTGTTTTTGCAGGATATCCCAGTATTCTCCGATATAATAAAGCAGGAATTCAAAGGTATCATCGCTCACCCGTCCTCTTCGCTCTTCGGCATTTTTTGCTCTTGCATCGTTTTCATTATCATCCCGGAAGTCTACCCGGATCTCATGGTTTTCGTAATCGATGTCTTTGGTATAATCAATTCCCAAAATTTCACCGATGCGGAATCCCAGTTCCGATGTCAGTAAGATCAACACCTGATCCCTGCAATTTGTACAGGCTTCTAAAATCGTTACGATTTCGTTCCGTTCGGCTGCCCGGACGTTTCGTTCCTCTTCTTTTAAGTATCCTTTAAATGACCGGGAGCGGATGGTTCTTCTGACCCCGATGGCATTTGCCTTTGTGATCGGCTGATTATAGGATAATACCGACAGGCAGGAACCGTTATTTCTGACTACTTCTGAAAAAAGAATAAAACCTGAACACTTCGTTTTAAGTAAGCGTTACAGGTTTTATTCTGCGGTTCTTTATCCAAATTGTCGGTATGTTTCCCAGCTTTCAGCCATTTCAGATATTCTGCGCAAAAAATCATATTGCGTTTCGTAATCCATTCCATAGACATCTTCTGCTTCATGTTCTTCTTCCAGCAGATATTCCCAGTAGTAGGCAAGGGCAAATGCATTTCTCCGTATAGTATTCGGGGAACGGTTTGCCCGCACCTGATGCATTAGATACTTGCTTGGCAGCAACACAATTTCCAGTGTTTCCATATCCCGTATAAAGAAATATTTTACGGAACCTTCTCGCTGCATTTCCACTTTATATCGCTTCATGTTGTCTGCCTCCTTTCCTCTAACGCTATACACAGTATACCCAACTCATGCCAATAAAGCTATCACCAATACCACCAATTCGCTCCAAACCGCCCCTGAAATACCACTAAACTTTTTTGTCCTGTCTGCTACCCGGATCTGGGCAGAACCAATAACGCCACGGATGTTCTCAGCTATAGTACCGCTCCACTTTCCGGCTTCGGATAAAATTTTCTACTTCTTCGATCCGTTCTGCCATCTGGCACTTTGGCAGTGCTTCCAGAACATCACTCCGATACCTGCCTTTCTTTGCTGTCCGGTGATCCAAAATGGACACAACGCAGGTGTCCTGCTCCGTGCGGATTGCCCGGCCGAATCCCTGCCGCAGCTTCTTCTGCATATCCGGGACTACGATGGTCTGGATGTAGGATTCCAGGGATCGGTACTGCTCCTTTTGTGCTTCATGGATGGGGTCCGGAACAGAAAATGGCAGTTTTACGATGATGAGAGACGATACCATGTCCCCCGGAAAGTCCACACCTTCCCAGCAGGAGCCGGCTGCGAACAGCACTGCATTCTCCATCTTCTTAAACCGTGCAATCTCTTCCTGGGAGTTTCTCCATACCTGCACCATCGGGAACGGGATCTGATCCCGCAAAAGCTGATGCACATTTCCCATCAGGGTATAAGATGTGAACAGTACCAGCGTATGCCCGTAAGTGGAACACACCAGATCACGGATCTGCCCGGCAAGCTGCTCGGCCTCTTCCCTGCTTCCCTTTTTTCATAGGTCTTAAATGCTCCGGTATGTAAAGCAGACAGTTCTCTTTGTAACAGAATGGGGATTCTGCCACACACTCCCGGACGCCCGTTTCATTTTTTCCAGCCCGGTCATCTGTCTGGTTCTTGTAAACCCGTTCCCGGCTTTTAAGGTGCCGCTGGTTAAGATCGCCGGAAATCCCCGGCTCCATAACGTCGCATCCAGATACTTCGGGATCTCCCGGTTGACTGCCATAAAGGTTAAATGTCCCCGGCTGTCCTGCTGTCAAAAACAAAATATATCGCTTGTCGTTCTTTAAAAACCATCCGAACAGCTCTTCCATCTCTTCCATCCGCCGAAAGATCCAGTAAGGAATATTCCCGGCAAGCCTTTTGATCATAAGCTGAAGCCTTTCCTGCATCTGGGCTAAGGCTGTGCCAGCTCCCGGCGGAAAATAAAAACTTTCTTTTCCAGCCATGTCCTCTGTGCCATCTTTCCGATGCTTTCGGATCTCCGCCTGAAGTGCAGAAAACCCTTCCATCAGCCGTTTTCCATCCGTGCCTTTATGCTCTCTGCCTAAAAAGTAAGCAATCTCCTGCACATCTTCCCTTCCAATGCTTCTTCCATACATCTGGCTGGCGGCTTCCGGGAGTTTATGGGCCTCATCCACAACCAGAGCCCTGTAATCTGCCAGAAGCGGCCGGTACCCATTTGCCCGGTGCATGGCATCTGCCAGAAGATAATTGTGATTGCAAATCTGTAAAAAATGTCCTCTTTCCTGGAACTATCCAGATGCTTCTGATAACGGCATTCTACTTTTCCCGGACACTCCCTAGGGCAGAATTTTGGTACGCACACCAGCCTGCGGTCAAAACCGCTCAGGTTATGTACGGAATCTAAATCAAAGTTATGCCGGAGGGACTTCAATGCCTCCATCTGTGCCTGATTTTTATTCTTGTCCCGGACTGCCTCTAATCTCTGGGCCAGCCTGTAATCGCATACAAAATGTTCCTTTCCCTTGCGGACGACTGCTTTTAATTCTCCCTGAAGCAGATCTGCTTTTAACAGTACATCCGATAAGAAAGGAACATATTCCTCTATGATGGCTTTCTGTAAGGCGATACTGGAAGTGGATACCACTACAGACCGCCTGTCACATCCCGAATAACCGGAATGCAGTACACTATATTTCCGCATCAGGATGCAGGCTGTCAGATAGGCATAGGTCTTTCCGATGCCGACGCCTGCATCACAGAGCGTGATTTCATTTTTCATAAGGGCATCCAGCATTTCATGGCAGAGACGGATCTGTTCTTCCCTTACATGAAGCCCGGCTTCCGGGAGAAGCTCCCGAAAGATCTGTTCCACTTCGCCATGTGCCCTTTTCTGATATTCATTTTTATAACACATTACTTCTCCTTGCCAGAAAGCTTATCTTACCGTACCCTTACGGACGGGTCTGGTCGCTTCCGGTGTATTCTGTCCCTGTTCCTGCATTTTCTTTATGGCAGCATTCCCTCTTGCCATCATCCTTCGGATATCCGTCCGGGAAACATTCCATGTCCTTACTTTCTGAGGAGCTTTCCTTACCTGCTCGGACAAATGGCATTCACAGAGTTTCGGATATACCACCATTGCTTCCGGTAATTCCAGCGGATACTCGATCATGGGATGGTACACAATATCCCGGATCACCTGCTCATAACATTCCATCTGCATTCTTGCCGTACTGTCCTGATAGATATTTTTCCCTTTCATGGCACTGTAGACCTGCGATGAGATGTATCCCAACGCTTCAAAACTACAGTACCCATACAGAGTCACGCCGGAAAGGGGTAATCCGGATCTTTTAAGGCTTCAGATAAACTTCTTTTCCCTGGGCGATCAGCCACATCCGAAAATCGGAAAAATCTGTCATCACTGCACCCTGCTTCCATCATAATACCTGCCGCTGTCCATAAGCCGTACTTATAAGCCGCATCCCGGTAACTGTAAACAAGATTGTGGAATTGGAGGACATCCTCCGGTGTCATATAGAAGAGCTGCTGCTTGATCCACACTGCCGAAGCATCCAGATCGGTGCCGCACACTTCCTTTGCTTTTTCAATCAGATTCCAGAATTGATCCTTGCTCATTCCACTTCTTTTGTTTCTTCCATCTGTTCTCTCCCCTTGATGTGACGTTAATACCACAAGAATACGGCTGTAGTCTCCTACAGCCGCATGGTATCTGATATCAACGACACACTTCTTCATTGATTTCTTTTTTATCTTGCTGTTCCGCATTTGACCTCGCACCCCGGAACTATTCCTGTATTTCTTCTGGGAAAGGGGACACTACAGGCGGGCGGCTGGCCTGCCGCCGCTCACAGATGTCCTAGGGGTCTTTCTGATTACAACCCGGAGTCCATCTTCCGCTCTCTGGCTGGTAACGTGTATCATTATCCCCCATCCGTGATCCTGGCGAAAGGCTGCCACCGCCTTATTCACAGCTATGCTTTCTCGCTCCAAGTCTAAGAATCTTTACCCTATACTTAATCATGGCGCTCATACTGTCACGCTTCTACGGTTGGGAACGTACCTGTAGTGCCGATATTCACTTGCCAAAGAACAGCCGAGGGATGTCCCTCTGCTTACTAGCCGATGGCAGTGTATTTTTTATTCACTTCACAAAAAATATTTTATCTTGCATCCCCGGATCTGTTTTTCTTCTTTGCCGGATTCTTTTGTTTTGCATCGTTCTTCCGGCTTTCTTTCTGTTCTTTTTCTTCTTCCGGCGGCATCTTCATCACATGGAGTTCTCCGTTAAACAGAGTAAAAATTTCCGGTGACTGGTATTTTTCTTTAAACTTTTCAATCTGTTCCGGTGTCAGCGAAGTAAAATCATCTTCTGTCAGCCCTACTACAAGGAAAGTCCCGGCTATCGCATCATAGACCTGTCCATGATCATCATATAACGCCCGGTTCAGTGGCAATCCCTCAAATTTTCCATTGCCGTTTAAAAGGATTCCAACTTCATCATCAAACGGATAGGTCATTTCAATGTCACCGCCTACCGCCTGCTGCAGATCCTCCAGCTCATTTGGGATGTGCTTGACATAGGGGGCCTTCATCGGCTCGACTACCAGTACCGTCATCATTTCTTCCTGCATTTCGGACACTTCTTTCTCATCCATCGTATCAATCCTCCTGTCTGTTCGTTCTAATAGTCAGCCGATGAGAACCTTTTGTTTTATTCAAATTTCATGGACTTTTGATCTTTTCCCTTAATCTCCGCAGTCTTGTATAAACCGTCTGCTCCGGCAGTTCCATGTGATGACTGATCTCTTTTGGTGCATATCCCATCATCTTCAGGACAATCATCTGAAGAGTTTTCTTATCAGTTGATAACAGAATCTGAAGCAGTTCTTCGTTCTCCACGGTATCCAGCAGGGCTTCTACGCTCTCCGGCTGGGACTCTTTGGTTTCTTTTTCTTCCAGGAGCAGTTCCATACAGTCCAGAAGCGAGGTCTGGTGTTCCCGGAATCTCCGCTCGGCATTGAAATCGTCCCAGTCATACTCCCGAAGCTTCTGGATCGTCTCTTCATCCACGCCCTGTTCACGCAGGATCTTCTCTTCCTCTGCTTTCCACTGGTTCCATCTATATTCTTCTTTTGCTTTGTTATAAGCCACTTATGTTTTCCTCCGATCTGAATTTTTGCGAAATCAAATCGGAGTGTGGCGGTGCTCTGGTCCGTTCTTCCTGTCTACAGGAATGTCCGGCATTTCTGCTGTCTCCCTGCAAACACGGATCTCCTTTGTAATCATATCTTTACAAAGGCACAGTGTATCGGATGCACCTGTCAGTTAACGGTCAGAAAACTGTCAATTGACGGTCAGTTTTTATCACCTTCTTTCCAGAATAAATAAAATAAGACGAATAATCTTTTTACGGATCATTCGCCTTACTGTTGTTCGTTTTCTTTATTCAATTCAAATTTGTAACCTATATCCCTGACACTGACGATACAATTCCCAGCACCATCTTCAACAACATTCAGCTTTTTTCTCAGTCGCTTTACCAGACACCAGATGATATTTTTAATATCACCAACAGGATAATCTTTCCAGACAAGCTGGTAAATCTGTTCAAACGTGTATACTCTCATCGGTGTCGCTGCTAATAAGTATAAAAAATTTATATTCTTGTCGTGTTAAATGTAACGCTACATCATTCCAAAATTACTTTATGTTTCTTATGATCCATTACAAGTTTTCCCCTTATCAATCATCGTTTCGGATTGCTTTTGAGTTATTTTTTAGTTTATTATTTCGTCGTGCCAATGAAAAAATTCTGCAGATCTACTTCTTCTGTAGTGCTATTTATATCCATTACACAGTCTGCACCAGCGTATATTAATTCTTTTTTCCATGACATACACAATAAAGAAGAAGTATCCGTCAAAATAATAATTGGTATCTGCGTTATCTTTCTAATAGCAGATATAATATTACTTATGTTCTCTTTATAAAGGATCACTCCTATTATAAGCACATCATAAGAAAATAAACTCAAATTATGCAGTAAAATTTGTAGATTTTCTGCATAATCTGAGTTTATCTCATTGAATAGTTTTCGATATGATTGATTGTCAAAATATGCTAATATCTTGTATTTTGTGTCTTTCATATTTAATCTATTTTAGCAAAGCAACATTTTCTACTTCTTCACAGGAAAATCATCAAATGTATTGTCAATTTTTTGTGAAGCAATCTCTCTCATCGCATGCTCTTTCAGTTTTTGAAAACTTTCATCACTGACTGCATGTTCCATGCGACAAGCATCAACTTCTGCAATTTGTGGATTAACTCCAACGGATATAAGTTGATGAGTAAAAAAAGCAATGGCGTTCGTAAATTTTTTCCAGCCACATCCCAGCCAAGGTCGGTCAGGTGTATATAATGGTTTTCGTCTGTTGTCAAAAAGCCACCCTCTCGTAAAGTTCCTACTGCGTAACATACGCTGGGTTTTGAAACTTCCATGTACCGGGCAACATCCACGGAACGCACCATACCGAGTTTCTTTTGAAGTATAAGCACGGCCTCCAAAATAATCCTCTCCGGCAGTATGAAGTTTCATAGGCAGCTCCTTTCGCTATTAAGCAAGACTCCAGCCAGCCGCACTCTTTCGGATATTGACAAAATCCTGATAGATACCAGGCTGTTTCAAAAGTTTCTCATGGGTTCCTTGCTGTGCAATCTGGCCGTTGTCTATAACTAAAATCTGATCGGCGTTCTGGATGGTATTTAGGCGGTGAGCAATTACAAGCAGGGTCTTTCCCTTCACCAATTCGGAAATAGCCTCCTGAATATAGCTTTCATTGTCCGTATCCACACTCGCGGTAGCTTCGTCCAAAATGACGATAGGCGCGTCTTTCAGGATACAGCGGGCAATCGAAATACGCTGCTTTTCGCCACCAGAGAGTGTCGCACCGCCTTCGCCAACCACTGTCTGGAACCCATCAGGCAGAGCCATAATGAAATCATAGCAGCGGGCTTTTCTGGCAGCCTCATAGACTTCTTCTTCCGTGGCATCCGGCTTTCCCATGATGATATTGTTGTAAATGGTGTCCTGAAACAGATACACGCGCTGGAATACCATGCTGATCTGATTCATCAATTCCGACAGAGGTACATTGCGAATATCCACACCCCTTATCGTCACATTGCCGGATTTTACATCCCAAAGCCGCGCCAGTAAGTTTGCAATGGTGGACTTACCACTACCGGATGGCCCAAACCAGCGCGGTCATAGAATTTTTCCTTCATGGCAAAACTGATATGGTGCAAAACCTCTTTATCCTGATAAGCAAATGTAACATCGTTGAACAGGACTTCCGGCTGTCCCGGCTGTGCCTGAGCCGGAATATGCTGCTTGGCCGTTGTCGGAAAGTTCCGGTTCATCCAATACTGCTTCAATACGATCAAGGGCAGCGTTCATAACGGTTAGTCTGGATGCTTCTCCATAGAGAGCCTTCAACGGGCCAAAAGATCAAATACAAATAGCAGAACACCCAACACATAAGCCAAAGAAAGCGCACCGTTCTGTTCCAACACAATAGACAGGCCAAAAATTGCCGCAATACCAATACCGTAAAGGATATTCAGCCCATTGTCCACGGGGTCATTTTCCGTTCAAAGTCAAGCGATGTATTTCTGGAACGTTTGAAATTGCCGGACAGTTCTTCGGATTTTTCTCCAAGCAGGTTATAGCTCTTAATAACACCAATGCCCTCCACAAAAGACAGCACCGCATCGGTCAGCCGTTCACTCTGCTCCTGACGGCCTGCTGCTTCTCGTAGGGAAACTTTGTTCATTCCCTTAGATACCAGCCATGCCAAAATAGTAACTATCGCAGCAATCAAGCCAAGCTGCCAATTCAGATAAAACATGAACGCCAGCAAAACCAGCGAGGACAGCAGATAGCTCATCATGTTTCCCAGCGTACTCATAGCGACTTCTTCAATGAACACCATGTCGGTACTGAGGACAGAACTGATCTTGCCAATATTGCCGGAAGTGAAATATCCCATCGGAAGTTTCCGCAGATGGCCGCCCAATTCGATACGCTTGTCAGCGAACATCAAATATCCCGCTGCACTTTGCAGGCTGTCACTAAGATAGTGGACGAGCATCTGAACCAGCACAATAGCGGCAAGGCCAAGTCCCACATAAAGGCAAGTCTGCCCGGTAATGGTCGTGTTTGCAAAGCCACTCAAAACCACAAAGGCCAGAAAAATTGGCATTTTGGACAAAATGGATTCCAGAAACGCACAAACAAATGCGCCCTGAATACGGTTCTTATAACGGCCGGAAAGTTTCAATATTCTTGAAAACAAAGCAAACATTTATTTTCCCTCCTTTGCAGTGTGTACTTTCCACTCGGCGCTGTCTTGTGCCGCTTTCCACAACTTTTGATATTCAGGGCAGGACTGGATCAGCTCTTGATGTCTGCCCGTTGCAACCAGGTTTTCCGTGATCCAT
>ENA-OQHD01000667-OQHD01000667.1-human-gut-metagenome-genome-assembly--contig:-NODE-667-length-11767-cov-4.412457_pt1 | contig 11767 bp, 14 predicted proteins | sample MGYA00242560_ERZ504711 | MGnify/ENA primary metagenome ERZ504711 (study PRJEB26092, sample SAMD00036198) | human gut metagenome | host: Homo sapiens | study: EMG produced TPA metagenomics assembly of... | reverse complement strand
GTTCCTCAAATACCCCTTTATCAAAAGTGAGTCCCTCTTGATGTGCCTGTTTTTGAAAATAAGTTCTAAGCTCTGTATCCTTTAAAGAGTTAGCTTCAAGTACCAAAGCATCACGTTTTAGGAGTTTAACCAACCGACGCTTCCCATCGAGCTTTCCAGAAGCCATTAATACAAGACGTGTTGTTTCTACAGGTGATTGAAGATAATTTTCAGACGTTCAATGCTTTTTCATCTAGATAAGACTTTTTAGCAGTCGTCATATCTGCGAAATGATCAAAAATAACTACCTTTTCATCTGCAAAAAATGGCATACTTTCCAAATCGAGTTCAGCATCCTGATAATCAGTCTCGGACATATCAAAATAGGAATAGGTCAAGTCGCTTGAATCAAATCCAATTTGTTTTAAAAACTTTTTCTTTAGCTTGACTATACTGACCTAAATCCTCGCCAGCCAAGACAGTTATCTTAGGAAGTTTTTCTCTGCTCAGCTTTTCAATCGTTTCCATAGCAATCATGGTTATATTATACCAGAATTTTCATTATAACAAAAATGCTCACCACCGAAGCGATGAACTTTACTTTATTAACCAGAGTTTCGAAGTCCTGTTGCAATACCATTGATAGTAATATGAATAAGACTAATTTCGTCATCAGTCAGCTTATTATTACGAAGCCGTTTAATCAATTCAATTTGGATGTAGTTCAAGACGTTGAAGTATGGCAATCGGAAACCCAAACTCGCTTTAAGAGATGGGCTTTCTTCAAGGAAGTCATCATGTTTTTCAATCGCAAGAATGACATTCTTAGTCAGCTGCCACTCATCCAAAATGATGTTAAAGACGCTACGAACTTCTTCACTCTCTGCCAACTGTGCATAGTGGAAGGCAATATTCATATCTGATTTTGAAAGCACCATATCCACGTTAGACAAAAGTGAACGGAAGAATGGCCATGTTTCAAACATGTGTTGAAGTTTTTCAAGGTTTCCTTCTTCAGCTTCAATATAGTGATTAAAGGCAGAACCCACACCATACCAACCTGGTAACATGATACGGTTTTGTGACCATGAGAATACCCAAGGAATAGCACGAAGTCCTGAAATATCAGTAATAGTCTTACGAGCAGCTGGACGAGAACCAATATTTAAACTTGATACTTCCTTGATTGGACTTGCTTCAAAGAAGTAATCATAGAAATGTTCATTTCCGAAGACAAGATCTCGATAAATACGATTAGAATCTTGAACAATACTATCCATAATTTCACGGAAATCAACCAATTCATCAGGATCAGTAATTTGGCGTGTTACCATGCGATCAAGCGTAGCTGAAACTAGCATTTCAAGATTGTAGTAAGCTGCATCCTTATTGCCATATTTATTACCGATAACCTCACCTTGCTCCGTCAAACGGATACGGTCTTTAATAGTACCAAATGGTTGAGAAGTAATAGCATCGTAAGATGGGCCACCACCACGACCAACTGTACCACCACGGCCATGGAAGAAGGTAATTTTAATGCCACGCTCTTCACCAATCTTGGTCAATTCGTTCTGAGCCTTGTAAAGCGTCCAACCTGAAGACAAGTAACCACCATCTTTGTTTGAATCTGAGTAACCCAACATGATTTCTTGGTAGTTATTGCTATTCTTAATCCATCGTTTAACAATATCATAACCAAGGTATTGTTTCATGATTTCATTAGAGTTTTCCAAGTCTTCGATGGTTTCAAACAGTGGAACGATTTGGACACGCGCACGCTCAGTATCAACTAAACCAACTTCTTTAAGAAGGATGGCTAACTCAAACATATCTGAGACGCTCTCAGTGTGAGAGATGATATGTTGTTTGATGACTTCTTCACCAAGATAGTCCTTCAAAAGACGAGCAGTACGGAAGATAGCTAATTCCTTTTTCAAGCGTTTCAGACTTAGATACATTTGTTGATGATAAGGTACGTGGATCTTCTTGCAATTCTTTGAGAAGAACAGCAACCTTTTCAACCTCTGTCAATTCACTGTAGTTGTCAACAATGTTTGCAGATTTAAGCAACTCTGCCACACAAGCTTCATGAACGCTTGAATCCTGACGCATATCAATTGTTGCAAGGTAGAATCCAAAGACCTCAACAGCTTGAAGAAGCTCTTCGAAATCACCGGAAATCAAGACAGAATCATCATTTTCGAGAAGTGAATTTTTAATTGCCAAAAGATCATCATGGAATGCTTCAGCTGTTTCATAAAATTCGGTAGTTTGTTGTGAGACAGCTTGAAGACTTTGGCTGAGACGGTCATGCACAAAATCAGCTACTACTTCACCTGTTGAGACTGAGCCAAGACGAACATTTTCAGAAAGATGCTTAGCAGCTCTTTCCTTGCTAAAGTTACCTGCTTTGAAGAAAAGAAGCGTCTGAATCAATTTAGATTGAATGTAACTGAAAGCACGACGGTATGGTTCGTTTTCACGGTAGACAGATGTATCTGGAGAAAGTTTCGCCATTTCTGCTACTGTTTCTGAAACTTCAGTCAAACGTGATGAGAGTGAGAATGAGCGGTAAAGATTATCAACTTTTTCAATATAGTAATTGAGGATAACTTCACTTTGTAATGTCGCAGAAAGTTTAAGAGTTTCTGCCGTTACAAATGGGTTCCCGTCACGGTCACCACCAATCCACATTCCCATTGTAATAGGTGTTGGATTATCAAGTTCGATACCTTTTTCAACCGCTAAACGTTTGAATTCATGCGATAGCTTGGTAATCGCCTTAATCAATGAGGAGTTGTAATACTCCATAACGTTAGTGATTTCGGTTTTTAACTTTAAGTTTCTTCTCACGAATGATATCCGTTTTCATCATAATCTCTACATAACGACGCAAATCCGCATACCATTTATCCTTATTAATAAGACCATCCTTAACGTCACGATGCTTACGGAGAAGTTCGTGAATGTGGTTAGTCAATTCAAGCATGGTTTTACGTTGAACCTGAGTTGGGTGAGCTGTCAATACCGGCACGACATTAACATTTTCAAGAATGTCACGCGCATTGTCGCTTTCAGCGACAACATCAAAGGTTTCAGACAACTTACCTAAATAAGATTCATCAATATTATTTTTGCGGTTGACTTCATAAGCCAAATCCACGTCCTCAGAGATATTAATCAAGAGAGGTAACAAAGAGAAATAACGTGATGCAACGACCATATCATCATTTGTCATTTCTGAAATGGCTTGTGTAAGGGCCTCATAGTCACCTTCATCATAAAGTTCAACCAAATGTTGGATAGTCGTGAGGCCTTGCTCACCAGCCATGCCTCGTGTTGCATCATCCAACAATTCTTTCAAGATACCAACTTCTTCAGAGATGATTTCCTGGTTGTTACTGCTTTCCAATTTGTTAAAAGCCAAACCGTATTCTCCTTACTTTATGTAGTACCCTTTTATGATATCACTTTTAAAACAAAAGTAAACTGTTTTTCTGTAAATCGTCAGCTATTTTTCAATTTTCTGACTTTTATTAAAAAATTATTAGTCCTATTTCCGAACTTTATAAAAAAAGACTCTGAATTAGAGTCTAAAATCTTAATTATACTTTTCTTGGTAGAATTTGATTTCATCACCATCTTGAACTTTAAGTTGATTAGCAGCTTTCTCACCGACTTTTTCCATTGACATCAAACATCCAATAAATCCCCTTCTCCTTGTCTTGAGAAATTCCATCAATTTCAGTAATAAAACCATCAATTTTCTTGAACAGGATATATTTCTTTTAAAACATCAAGGACCGTATCATCCATTTTTTGAATTCTACGGACTTTTTTCTTACTTTCCTTTTCAGTTTTTAAAACCAAAGTAACCTGACCTTGACCCTTAGACTGATGATTGTTTGTGCTACTAGTAGGTTTAGCAGACTCATTTTTTCCACAAGCACCTAAAGTAACAAGAGAAAAGGCAAGAGCTAAACATATCAATAATTTTTTCATTTCAAAAGTCTCCTAAAAATAGACTGAATAAATGGATAGAATAGAAGCGTCGATACTGCATGATAAGTATCATAAAGAAGGCCAGAAACAACAAAGGTAAGACCGCTCTTAAATAGGAGGCCATAACTATAATCCAAGAGAACTCCGTAGAGAAAGGATAAAATAGTTACTAAAGCAATCTGCCAAACAAGTGATAACCTAGGTGCAATCAAGCTCCAAAGAGCCATCAAAATGCCGAAGGCCAAGATTTGATTAAAAACCCAGGGACCAAACCCAAAGATGAATCCTGAGATTGACATGGTCAAAGCCATAATCAAGAAACCATCTACTAACCCCAAATAAAGGACAGACACAAAAAACATAGCTGTGATAGGCTGAATATTTGGCAATCCTATAAATGCTGACCGCAATCCTACTGCCAGTGCTGACAAAATGGCTATCCGAGCCATTCGTTGAATCGTTAGTTTCATATATCTATTATGCCAGAAATAAGTTGAATTGACTAGGTATGATACTTATTTATTTAATTAAAAAAGAAAATAACCGCTAAAAGAAAGAGGCCAATCACATGATTAGCCTTCCTTGAGTTACATTTGTTTCAAGCGTTCCACCCGTTCTGAAATTGGTGGGTGAGTATAAAAGAGCTTCTGCAAACCAGATTCCTTTTTAGGGTCATTGATAAAGAGGGCTGCGCTAGCATCATCCACGTGATGTTGCATTGGCGCACTATTATCAAGTTTGAGCAGAGCGTTAATCATACCTTGTGGGTTACGTGTCAATTCGACGCTAGAAGCATCAGCTAAAAATTCACGCTGGCGTGAAATAGCCAACTGAACCAAGGTAGCTGCCAAAGGCGCCAGGATAATCGCAATCAAAGAAAGAATGAGAAAAACAATTTCCAAACCGCTACTTCCATTACGGTCATCATCGTTTCTACGACGACCTCCACCCCAGAACATCATATTACGAGCCATCCCAGCTAGCATGGTGATAGCCGATGCTAAGGCAACTGCTATGGTAGAGATTCGAATATCGTAATTGCGAATATGACTCACTTCATGTCCGATAACCCCTTCAAGCTCCTCACGATTCATAACCGCAAGAAGACCTGTTGTAGCAGCTACTGCCGCATTCTTGGGGCTTGATCCAGTCGCAAAAGCATTCATAGAAGGATCATCGACAATAAAGACACGTGGCATCGGTATTTGTGCCACCATAGCCATATCCTCAACAACATGATAAAGGTTCGGAGCGGTTTGTTCATCAACCTCTCGTGCACCGTTCATAGCCATAACGACATTAGTTGATTGGAAAATCATGGAAACGGCATAGATAAAACCAATAACTAGAGCAAGAATCAGACCACCGAAGCCTGAACCTAACCAAAGATAGCCAACACCGTAACCAACAAGGCCCAACAAGAGGAAAAAGACAAGGAGCAGAAGCCAAGTCTTTCTCTTATTTCGAGCAATTTGATCAAATAACATATTAGTTACCTAGTCCACTGAAATCAACCTTAGGCACAGCTTTTTCTTCTTCTGGTGTTTCAAGGAATTCAGCAGCCTTAAAGCTAAACATCTTGGCAATAACATTGCTTGGGAATGTTTCCAATTTCACATTGTAGTTACTTGTTACACTGTTATAAAGTTGGCGTGAATAGGCAATTTTGTTTTCAGTGTTCGTCAACTCTTCTTGAAGCTGGCTGAAGTTTGCACTGGCCTTAAGGTCAGGGTAATTTTCAGCAACCGCAAAGATTCCAGAAACCTGGCGTGTCAATTCATCACTAGCACGCATCGCTTCTGCAGGTGAAGTTGCAGCTGCTACTTGATTACGAAGTTCTGTTACCTTTTCAAGCGTTGAACCTTCGTATTTTGCATACCCTTTAACAGTTTCAATCAAGTTAGGAAGAAGGTCATTACGACGTTTCAATTGAACATCAATTTGACTCCACGCTTCCTTGGTTTGCATGCGGCTATTAACCAAGCCGTTATAACTTGCAATAACAAAAATCACGAGAACAACAATAATAGCAATAATAATCCAAATCATATTTTTTATTCCTTTCTTATACCTAAAGAAAGTCCGTACTACTTCTCTTACAAGTATCTTTAATAGTCTCAGTATATCAAATTTTCAGATAAAAGTGGTAGAATATAAGTCATTTTACAAAAAAGCTGGACAAGATGTCCAGCTTTTTTCATTACTCTTTAGTCGTATGCCGTTTACCTTGGGCTATGGCATCTGCTTCTGTCATAGTGACGACATTAGCCTTATTGGTATTGCTAGGCATACTATTGATGTCATACCAATAAACATCTGCTGTTCCATGACGCGCCACATAAACTGTTCTACTTTCTTCCTGTGTAGGTTGCACAGGCTCTGGCTCAGAACTCGGTTGTTCAGCCACTTGGGAACTCTCAGAACTAGGCTCAGATGGTGCTTCAGTAAATTCAGTTAACGTATTTGTTGCTGTCCCATCTGCATAATTGATTTCTGCATTTGGTGATTGGTTATCTAAGACAACATGTGTAACTCCCTGACTATCAAGAGTCTCCTTATCTCCACCAAGTTTAATTTCCAAGAGATTTCCAGAACTATCGATACCAACATACTGAAGTTCTACTTGACGAGGCAACAACTCGTCTCCACTGTAGATAGCTGTTACCTTATAATCTAACCAATAGTTAGGGTGGAGTGCCAGCCAGTTATCCAAGCGATTCTCGTAATAAAGCATGCCTGATTGATTATCTTCATCGGTTCCTTTATAATTTCCAGAGTTCAACCAGGCAGTCATAGGTACTAAATTCTTGCCCTCGTCATTGACACCAGAAAACTGATAGCCAATCAAATGTCCTCGATTCATTAACCAAGATTTTGATTTACCATTACCATAATAAAACTTATAGTTATGCCATCCTACAGGATCATATTTTATTTTACCGGGGCGTTTATTCTTTGGCTCGTCCTTATCTTGTAACTGTATATGAGCACTGTGGGCACGTCCTAACTGGTCCTTTTCCTCCATGACAAACTGTTTTTGACCATTAAAAGCTAATATAGCATTGTTCTCATCCGCTTTAGCGACTTGAGGGGGCACAGCCAATGATTGTTTGCTAGTATCTACTGAAAATCCAAAACCTAAAGTAAATACTAAAACAAGAAGAGCAAATAAACGAATCCTACTATTTCTTTTTTCTTTCATTATCTTAACTCCTTAATTTTTTATCACTTTAATTATATAGGACCAAATCAAAATATACGATTAAAAATAAAGAATAGTGAAATTAGGTATATTAAAAATCGGGGACTCCTCATCCGGCAATAAGGTCTTCTCCAAGATAGCTATGCCATAAACTGGCTCCATCTGCTCGTACATCTTGCGTGTCTGCCCTTATTGGCGTAATTGTTGCACATTTTCCACCATCTGGTTGGCCAAATAATAATGAAAACGATTGAAAAAATAAGGTTACTTACGCACCTGAATCTCAATAATAACCTCAGTTCCATCATTCAACTTAGCTCGAACATCCACCGAGGCTGAAAAGAGCTCATCCTCATCAAAGTCCTTTTTATGAAGCTGTGTCCCCTCCAAAATCTGGGCATCCACAGCATCCAAATCCAAAATATCTCAAATAAATGCCACCGTCACCTCAGGAAGACTGAAAATCTTCTTAGCCATGATATCCAAGGTCGGTGAGACGTGCTTGTGCTTTTTTTCCATAGACCTCTCCTTAAGAAAAATAGAGGGATGGCCCCACTACTCCTATCTATTTGGAAAAAGTAAATGAAATATGGAATTACCCTTTAAATGCTTCTACAAAGGCCTTGAGTTCTTCATCTGCTTCTTTGGTCGTTCCATGAAGCTGACCAAGCATATCAAGAAGGGATGCTGTCTGACTTTCGATCGTCGCATTAGTCTCGTTAATCTTAGCCACAATCTCAGTCAAGGGCTCCACTTCCTCTTCCTCAAAGGTATCCACATAGCGAGGAATATTAAGGTTGTAGTCATTTTCCACAATCTCTTCAAAGCTAGCCAGATTGGGCAAACTTGTCCATATCCTCACGGCTCTTATAGGCATTGAGAATCTTCTCAATATGAGCATCCGTCATGATGTTCTGATTTTTCCCCGTTATCAAACTCCTTAGAGGCATCGATAAAGTAAACATCACGATTGGTGCGGTTCTTTTTGAGAATGATAACCGTCGTTGGAATACTGGTGTTAAAGAAGATATTAGCAGGTAGACCAATAACCGTATCAATAGCTCCTTCTTCCAACAAAGCCTTACGAATAGTCCCTTCGGCATTACCACGGAAGAGTACCCCATGAGGTAGGACGATGGCCATAACACCATTGTCTTGTTTCAAGTGATAGTAACCATGCAAGAGGAAGGCAAAATCTGCCTTAGACTTAGGTGCTAGTTTCCCAAATGGTGAGAAACGAGGATCATCCATGAAACCTGAGCTAGCAGACCACTTGGCTGAATAAGGTGGGTTCATGAGAACCCCATCAAAGTTAGTCGGCTCTTGAGTTGGCCAATCCTCATCCAAGGTATCAGCATTGTGTAAAAACTGATTTTCAATCGGCACACCATGCAGAATCATGTTCATACGTGCCAGGTTATAAGTTGAGGTGTTCAACTCTTGACCAAAGTAAACCACTGTCTGTGGTTGACGTGAATAGCGTTTGGCATTAAGCAAGAGCGAGCCTGACCCCATAGTCGCATCATAAAGGGTAAAGCCTTGCTTGTCCTCACGTCCTAAAAAGGCAATCTGCGTCATGAGCTTGGCAACAGGTTGCGGTGTATAGAACTCACCAGCTTTTTTACCTGAATCCGTCGCAAACTGACCAATCAGGTACTCATAAGCATCACCAAGCATATCACCAGCATGACCTGCCACATCTAGAACCGCCAACTCCTTCATCACAGCCGCAACCGTTTGGCTTTTGCTTTTGAGGAGTCGCTCCGAGTTTCTTAGAGTAGAGGTCGATATCTTCAAAGAGGTTTTCATAAAGCTCATCACTCTGCTCAATATCACGGAAGCCCTGAGCCAAGTCCTCTAACTGAAAGCTTCCATCGTTCACTCGCTCCACTAAAGCCGTAAAGGTCAAGTCAGGATGAATGGCATAGCTCATCTCATCAGTGATGACTGCTAAGAGGTCCTCGTGAGTCTCCTCATCCTCGTAGTATTTACGATAGACTGCCAGTGCCTCATCCAAGCTTTCTGTCTCTTCCTCCATGGTCTCTGCCACGAAAAAGAGCATCTTGTCCGACAAATACTTGTAAAAGACCATGCCCAAGAGATATGACTTATAGTCGTTAGCATCCATCTTAGAGCGGAGCACATCCGCTGAGTTCCACAGGGCTTGGTAAAGCGACTGGGAGGTTTGTGTTGTTTCTGACATAATGTTTCTTTCTTTGTATTTTTGAATGTTATCCTATTAGTTCTAATAGCCTATCACGTTTGTTTCCACTTCCTTGATGACCTCATCTGAAATCTCAGAAAGAGGAAGTTGGTAAATAGTATTTTGACGTGGATTGAAAATGCCTAGATTTTTCAATAGTTTGAAACTCTGGATGAATCGAACGCCTACCCATGAGATAGTAACTCAGTAGCTGCAAGGTATGGTTCTTATTAGGCTTGCTGGTGGTGACTTTAAAGTCCCAAAGGGTATCTTTGGTCAGGAAATCCCCATCACCAGTCGTTATGGTAGCTGTATAAGCCCCTTCCATGGTAAAACCATCCGCAGTCACAGGGCCAAAGGCCTTGAAGAAGCTCAAACTACGCTCAACCATGATACGAATATTCGAAATGGTAGCTTGATCTGGGACAATACTCTCCACTGGACGATAAGCCAGAGGACCAGCACGAAAAGCACTATCAAAACCTGCCAACTGACAAGCCTTAGTAATCGACAAATCATCTAGCCCATTAATATCATCCAGAAGACAAAAGGCCTTAGCATCCATCCTCATGGCTAGAGCACCAAGCAAGGAAATCTTAAAAGCCTCCTCAACAGCGGTGCCATCCATGAAACGACTGAGATAGTCAACAGCAGTACCAACCAAACTAGCCGCAATAGACTCCTCAGCATTCAGAACCTTACCATCATCAAGCGTCGTCACTGTAAAAGTATTAACAGGAAGATAACCACCACGAGGCTGCTTAATCTGTTTAATACGTTGTGTTACTGATACCATGTTTGTCTCCTAGGTCGTAATAGTAATTTAACTAATCTTTCTCCAATCATCATCAATTTCATTCTTCGTGATAGTCCATGGATCCTTAACGTCAAATAGCTTACTTTTATGATACCTATTTTTAAAATCATAATAAGAAATCCAAACTTCATCAAATTCACAACCAACCGCATCGTAAGATATTCCAAAATCTAAATCATATCTTTTTTCAGCTCATAAGAATCTAATAAAAACGAATAAGCACCATTTTCTCCATATTGATAACTTTTTTCCATTTTGTTCAAATCCACTATACTGAATCATTTTGGTAACTGGTGTTCCCTTACTATAAAGAACCAAATTCATATTTCTAATAATTTGTCTTTTTGATTTTGTATTATGAATTTCAACCCATAGTGGGACATCAAACGTCAATCCAATTCCTGAATGATGAAATCCCCAAGGCTTATGAGATTAACCTTATTAAATACAGATTTAACAATAAACATTGACACTACCCCTACTAGATATGTAGTAATTGAACAAGCTGTACTGAAGTAAGAAGCCAATAAATGAACCAACTAATGAAAAAAGAGCCGAGTACATCACCAAAGTAACTTGAAAATTTTCAAATAAACTTGTCATCTTTATTCCTTCTAAATAAACATATCTTGTAAGAGTTTCTTTTTGAGTGTTCTAGCTGAGAAAATTTTTCTTGGTGAGAAGCGATGAGGTTATCGAGGTTAGAGAAGTAGGTGCCGATGGCTTGTTGTTCTTCGAGTGAAGGAGGAAGTGATACCTTGATTTTCTCTATCTGCCATAAAGAAAGCGAGGGTTGTGCTCCAATTGTTGAATCACTTTTGATAAAAGACTTTATTCTTGGACTTTTCAAAAAATTCAACATAAAAATCGCATCGTCTCTCTTCAATCTAATAATTGCAATTTGCTGATTTGTATTTGCAGGTAAATCATTTTTTATCAACTATCCCAACTACCCCAAGAGTACCGACAATTGAAAATAATACATCATCCTCTTTAAGTATAGAACGTTTTAGGTATCCTAAATGTTCATCTAAACTTGTAGAGGCTGTCCGGACCAAACTACCAGTATCTCTATTTATACTTTCGGTTTTAATATAGTTTACTTCTCCTTGCCAGCTTTTATCTTTCGGTGTGGTTCCCTTAGTTATAGTTTCAGCCCTTGATTTAAGTTCATATAATTTCCACTCACCTTCAAATCCATCCAAACGAATTTCAGGAACGGTCTGTCCAGCTTTGGGAAACATCTTGGAAAGCATGGTCGCCTTGAGAGATTGGTAGTTGGCGAGATTGTCTTTATAGCTAGCCAGAAGGTCGTCGAGGAGGCGGAAGAGGGAGCCAATGGCGGATTGTTCTTCAATTGTAGGAATGAAAGTTTTTATAGAATAAAAATTCACCATGGTTTAAGTCAGGTATAGTCGAATTTCCTGCTCTTATTAGTATTTCTTTTTGAACATCATATGATAGTAAAAGATAATATAAAAATCAATTTGGCGGTATCATTTTTTTTGCATAATGTAACCCTTAAAAAAAAGTTTATTTGAAAAGCACCCGAGACATTTTG
>ENA-OQHD01000666-OQHD01000666.1-human-gut-metagenome-genome-assembly--contig:-NODE-666-length-11773-cov-4.240168_pt1 | contig 11773 bp, 15 predicted proteins | sample MGYA00242560_ERZ504711 | MGnify/ENA primary metagenome ERZ504711 (study PRJEB26092, sample SAMD00036198) | human gut metagenome | host: Homo sapiens | study: EMG produced TPA metagenomics assembly of... | reverse complement strand
CCGACGAGGTCATGGCCCAGCTTGACGAGGAGTAATCCAGCGTGATTATTCTTGGCGTCGACCCCGGGCTGACTCGCTGCGGGGTCGGCGTGATTGAAGCCGGCGCATACCGCCGGCTTTCTTTTATTCATGTGGACGTGGTACGTTCCGATCCGAAAATGTCGCAGGACTTACGTCTGTTAGCCATCTATAACGGTTTGGTGGAAAAGATCGAACGGTTCGCACCGGATACGGTGTCCATCGAGCGTGTGTTTGCACAGGAGAATCGCAACACCGTACTGGGGACTGCACAGGCCGCCGGACTGGCCATGCTGGCTGCGGCCCAGAGGGGCATTCCCGTCGCCTTGCATACGCCCACTGAATCAAAAATGGCGATTACCGGCAACGGCAAGGCCGAAAAGATTCAGATGGAACGCATGGTCGCCCGTATTCTGGGGCTCAATACCTTGCCTAAGCCCGCCGATGCCGCCGATGCGTTGGCTATAGCGATTTGTCATGCGCTTCGCCCCGCAGGCGCGTTACAGGGGGGAGAGCGTGAACAACACTTGACCGATGCACAGCGTCAATGGCTCTGGCCTCACAGAAGGCGGCGCGACAACGCGGCGTCCGTAGGGGAATGTAGACTATCGAACAGATGTTCTACAGTTGTATGCGGGAGGTGACGGCATGATAGGCATGTTGCATGGCCAGGTCGATTTCATTGACGCCGCTTCGGCGATTATTGAGGTCGGGGGAGTGGGATATGAGACCCGTATGCCTTCGGCGGATTTGGCGTCCATGCACGCTGGGCAGACGGTGAAGGTATACACGTCATTGAATGTTTCGCAGGATGCGATTACATTGTATGGGTTTTCCTCGCTTGCTTCGAAACGCATGTTTTTGCAATTACAGAAGGTCAGCGGAATTGGTCCGAAAGTCGCGCTTTCCTTGCTTTCGACGTTGCCTCCGGAACGTTTGGCGAAAGCTGTGGCGGACGGGGATGCCACCGCGCTGGCGAAGGCGCCTGGTCTAGGCAAGAAGGGTGCGCAGAAGATTATTCTCGAACTCAAGGGGTCCATCGATCTCAGTCAGATCGAGGGGGCTTCCAAAGAGGTTCGTTCTGCGGAAGATGCCGGTTCGGAACAGGTCGTGGAAGGTCTGATGTCACTAGGGTGGCGTCAGCAGGATGCCTTGCATGCCGTGCAGACAGTCTGCGAGAGCAATCATATCAATGTTCCATTGAGGGACGATGATGTGCCCCGCGTGCTCAAACTTGCATTGGCTTCTCTTGACCGAGGTAGGTGAAACGCATCATCATGACGAACGACGTCGCATTCGAACAGTCGAATACCGGTGCCAATGAGGAATCGCTTCGCATGGTTTCCGCGTCGCCTGTCGGCAACGAGCCGGTAAGCGATGAGGAACTGCGTCCTCACGTCCTCGATGGTTTTATTGGACAGCCAAGACTCAAGGCGCAATTGCAGCTGTTTTTGGATGCTGCCCGTAAACGTGACGTTCCCCCATGACCACATCCTGCTGGCGGGGCCTCCGGGCTTGGGGAAAACCACGTTGGCCATGATTGTAGCCAACGAGCTTGGAGTGCCGATTCGAGTCACTTCCGGACCTGCTATCCAGCATGCTGGTGATTTGGCCTCGATTCTAAGCTCCCTTGACGCAGGGGAGGTGCTGTTCATCGACGAGATCCACCGCCTTCCACGAGCGGCCGAGGAGCTGCTGTATATCGCCATGGAGGATTTCCGTGTTGATGTGATGGTGGGCAAGGGGCCGGGTGCTTCCTCCATTCCCCTTACTTTGCCGAGATTCACGGTGATTGGCGCCACCACTCGCGAAGGCATGCTGCCATCACCGTTGAGGGCTCGTTTTGGTTTTACCGCGCATCTTGACTTTATCCGCATGAGGAGCTTGAAAAGCTCATCGAACGATCCTCTTCGGTGCTGGACATCAGTCTCGAAGAGGGAGCGGCCCATCAGCTTGCCATGCGTTCAAGGGGCACGCCGCGTATCGCCAACCGATTGCTTCGCCGCGTAAGGGATTGGGCCATTGTGCACGATTTAGAAACTGTGCATCCGGACGATGTCAAGGAGGCGTTGGCACTGTACCAGATTGATACCGAGGGCTTGGATCGTTTGGATATTGCGGTATTGAAAGCCATTGTCACCAATTTCAACGGCGGTCCGGTCGGTCTGAACAACCTGTCGGCCATGGTCGGTGAGGAATCGGAGACCGTGGAAACGGTGTGCGAGCCGTATCTGGTCCGAGAAGGATTCCTTGTGCGCACCCCGAAAGGGCGTGTGGCGACGCGCAAGGCATGGGATCATCTCGGCTTGACTTCTGACGAATCTCAGGTTGATGTCAGCAAGCTAGCTTAGACTCGGTGTTCTGGACATAGAGTCCTGTTCGAGCGTCCATCCCAAGGAGTTGTGCTTTGGATTACATGTTTCCTATCGTCATCATTGTCGTCATGTTTGGCATGATGTTCTGGCAGTCCAAGAAGGCTAAGCAGCAGCAGGCCGAGCGTCAGGATTTCCGTGCCAACCTGCAGCCGGGCACTGAGGTCATCACCATTGGTGGTGTGATCGGCAAGGTTGTTTCCGTCGATACCGAATACGAGGAGATCGTCATCGATTCCGAAGGCTCTCAGATTCGTTTCGGTTTCAACGCCATCAGCCGCGAATACGTGCGTCCTGCGTACGTACACGACGATGAGGTCGATGAAAACGGTAATCCTCTCACCGATTCCACAGACGAAGATCAGGCTGCTCAGGAGCCGATTGAAGGCGAAATCGAAGCGGCGCAGACTGAGACCGAGCAGAAGAACAGCTGACAAGCTCATTAAGGCATCGGCGAAAATCTCATTTTTGAGGTTTTCGCCGATTTTATTCCTGACGGAAACCTATAATGCAAAGTGCCGTAGCACTACAAAAGAAGGACAATACAGTCATGGCATCGTCGGATATTACCGTTTCCGGTCTTAGCAAGATTGGAAACGAAAACGCCGAGTACCTTGTTTCAAAGATTCGCACCATTCCGGGATTCCCCAAGGAAGGTATTCTTTTTCGTGATTTCATGCCTGTTCTGGCAGATGCGCGTGCCTTCGGATTGCTACTTGACGCACTCGAAGCCGCGTTGCCGGTCGCTGCCGATGAATTCGATATCATCGCAGGTTTGGAAGCCCGCGGATTCCTTTTTGGTCCTGCGTTGGCAGCGCGCCTGGGCAAGGGCTTCATCGCAGTGCGCAAGGCTGGCAAGCTTCCTCCGGAAACCGTTAGCGAAAGCTATGACCTTGAATATGGGCAGGCCACCGTCGAAATCGAGACGAATATCGTGCATGAGGGATCTCGTGTGCTTGTCGTTGATGATCTGATTGCCACTGGAGGAACAGCGCGTGCGGCTGCTTCGTTGATCGAAAAGTGTGGCGGCACGGTGGCAGGTTTCAGCTTCGTCATGGAGCTTGTCGGCATTGGTGGCATGGCATCGCTGGGAGACTGCCCGACAAGTTCACTGATCACCATGCCTGCGTGAGTTAAGTACATTCTTCGTAAATAACCAATAGCATCAAGGGAAAAGAATCCATGGATCTCTATGAGTACCAGGCTAGGGAACTGCTTGAAGAGCAGGGTATTCCAACGCCTAAGGCAGTGTTCGCGCAGAACTCTCACGAAGTGGCTGAGGCTGCCGAGCAGATTGGCTACCCCAACGTGATTAAGGCTCAGGTGAAGATTGGCCACCGCGGTCAGGCTGGTGGCGTCAAGCTGGCGAAGAATCGTGATGAGGCCATTCTTGCATCCGAAGACATCCTGCCGATGACCATTCACAAGCACAAGGTCAGCGGCGTGTTGGTGGCCGAGGCAAAGAACATTCTTCACGAGTATTATGTCTCTATTTCCGTGGATCGTTCGTCTCGCGAATTTTGACGTGCTCGCTACTGCGAATGGTGGAACCGAGGTCGAGGAGATCGCCAAGGAACACCCGGAATCTGTGAAGCGTCTGCATATCGACGCTCTGGAGGATTTCGATATCGAGGCTGCGACCAAGATGGCGGAAAGCATTGGCTTCTATCATGCCGACGTCAACCAGGCAGCACAGATTCTGCTGAAGATGTGGCAGTGCTTCAAAGAGAACGACGCCACGCTTGTGGAAATCAATCCGCTTGCCAAGATCGGCGATCCGGATGACGAGTCTTCCAAGACATTGTGCGCCCTGGACGCCAAGATTTCTTTAGATGACAATGCTGCGTTCCGTCATGATGGCTGGAAGCGCTTCGCTGACCCAGTGCATGTGGATCCGTTTGAGCAGAAGGCGCGAGAGCATGGTCTGCACTATGTGCACCTTCAGGGTTCCGTCGGTGTCATTGGCAACGGTGCTGGTTTGGTGATGAGTTCACTTGACGCGGTTTCCGGAGCTGGAGAAGATCAGGGCACCAATGTCAAACCGGCAAACTTCCTTGATATCGGTGGTGGTGCGTCCGCCGAAGTGATGTGCGGCAGTTTGGAGATCGTGCTGTCCGACCCGCAAGTCGAATCGGTGTTGATCAACGTGTACGGTGGCATCACATCCTGCGAGCAAGTTGCCAAGGGCATTCTGGAAGCCCTTGACAAGCTTGGCAGTTCCAAGCCTCTGGTAGTCCGTTTCGACGGCAACGCGGCGGCAGAAGGTCTACATATTCTGGCTCAGGCCGATCGTGTCAATCTGCATGTTGCACAGACCATGGAAGAAGCCGCACAGCAGGCCGCGCGTCTTGCGGCCAATGGCAAGGAGGTTCGCTGAAATGACGCTTTTCATTGAGGATGGCGCACCTGTCATCGTGCAGGGTATGACCGGACATCAGGGCATGACCCATACCGCCCGCATGCTGAAGGCCGGCACCAATATCGTCGGCGGCGTCAACGCCCGCAAGGCCGGCCAGGAAGTCAATTTCCCCGCGGCCAAAGACGGCGAGGATGTTACGTTGCGTGTGTTCGGCAATTGCGCCGAAGCCGTGGAAGTCACCGGCGCCCAAGCGAGCGTCGTGTTCGTGCCGCCGCGTTTCGCCAAGGATGCCGTGGTCGAAGCCATTGAAGCCGGCATCAAGCTGATTGTTGTCATCACCGAAGGCATTCCTGTTGCCGATAGCGCGTACTTTGTTGAACTCGCATTGCGCAAGGATGTGCGTATTGTCGGTCCGAACTGCCCTGGTCTGCTTACCCTGCCTTCTACGGAAGGTGTGAATGGTTGCAATCTTGGCATTATTCCGGACGGCATCGTCTCCCGTGGACCTTTGGGTTTGGTGTCTAAGTCCGGTACGCTCACCTATCAACTGATGGGAGAGTTGTCTGACATTGGTTTTACCGCATGTTTGGGTGCTGGCGGCGACCCTATCGTCGGCACTACGTTGCAGGAGGCGCTTGAGGCGTTCGAAAACGATGATGCCACCAAGGCTGTCGTGATGATCGGTGAAATCGGCGGTAGTGCCGAACAGGATGCGGCCAAGTGGGCATCCGAGCATATGACCAAGCCGGTTGTCGCCTATATTGCAGGCTTCACCGCGCCGGAAGGCAAGCAGATGGGCCACGCTGGTGCCATCGTTTCCGGAGGCAAGGGAACTGCGCAAGATAAGAAGGAAGCGCTCGAAGCCGTGGGTATTCGTGTCGGACGCACTCCGGGGCAGACCGCTGAAATCATGCGCGAGGTGCTCGCTTCCAAGTCGATATGATGGCGAACCTGAAGTATTGGTTGAAGGGGCTTGCCGTGGCGGCATTGTCCATGGTCGTCTATGCCGGTGCCCTAGGCTGCTACATTGCGCTGATGCTTCTGGTTATTTCCATGGAAGAAGGCGGCGACAATCTCTCCGCCTTCTCTGTTTCCTTGACCGAGGCGGTTGTGCTTCTCAGCCAAGGGAACGGTTTCAAAACCGGATCCATCACTTTGACGATTATGCCGTTGCTGCTTACGGTTTTGCTGATCGCTCTTATCGCATCGCTCGCCAAACGCGTCGGAACGAGTCTGTCCGGATGCATGGCAGGAACCATAGGCTGGGTGTTGATCAATGTGTTCTTCGCCAATAGCCTTGACATCAAACTCGTTGATACGACGGGCGTGGTTGCTGTGAAAACAGCGATCGTCTTTGTACTTGGCTATGCCATTGCCGCGATTCCCGAATCACCACTGACCAAACGAGATTTGGATTGGATCAGCGAGCATGTTTCGTCTCCGGTCCGTAAAACCGTCACCATTGGTGTTGCCTTGGGTGTGCTGTTGATCACGGTCTATCTGGTCATTGGACTGATTGTGGTCTTGTACTGGGCATTCAGCAACCAGTCGGCCATGGTGAAGTTGTATGAGCTATCGGGAATGCAGAACGGTTCTCGCATCCTCACCACGATCGCCATGATCGCTTGGATTCCAAATATCGCGATTTGGGCTATTTCCTGGGTATTCGGGGCCGGTTTTTCGATTGGCGATCTAGCGGAATTCACCATGTGGAGCGGTCAGGGGTCGGCATTGCCGTCTCTGCCGATATTCGGTTTGCTTCCTCAAGCGATTGAAACGAATTGGATTCGGATCGCGTTGATGTGCGTTCCTTTGGCTTTAGCTTGTGCCGCGGGCATGGTGGTCATGCTGTTCAACAAGGGCTTTCATATCAGAGTAGGCAACTCCGATCAGCAGATTGATGTCAAGAGGGTAGTGCTTGGCTTTGCCTATCCAGCGGGAGCGTTCTGCATTTCCTGCACCGTTGTATCGGTATGTTCGAGTCTGCTTTTTGCCATCTCCAGTGGAGCGTTGGGCTCAAAACATCTTGCGCACATCGGCGTCGACGTGATTTCATCGACCCGTAAGATTGGACAGCCTACTGCCGTGGGACTGTTTTCGTCATGGCTGCTGACTTTGGTGGCCGTATCCATGTTTTTTGGAATACGCTGGATAGTAAAGCGTGTCCGCGAGAGCAGGAGTGGTGCGTCCACTGCGGCTCTTGAATCAGATAATCGTGAGGTCGCCAATGCGGCCCGCACAGTGACCTCAACCATCAATAACAAGGAGGATCAGGGTGACAACAACGAATCGACCGATACGACGGGCTCTGGTATCAGTCTTCCATAAGGAAGGCATCGAGGTGCTTGCCGAAGCGTTCATCAAGGCCGGCACTGAAGTGGTTTCCACTGGTTCCACTGCGAAGCGTCTTGCGGAACTTGGCGTCAAGGTGACGGAAGTCTCGGAAGTAACCGGCTTTCCGGAGTGCCTTGACGGTCGCGTCAAAACCCTCGACCCGCATATCCACGCGGGCATTCTCGCTGACATGACCAATGAGGACCACGCGGCACAGCTGGAAAAGTTCGGCATCAAGCCGTTCGATCTGGTGGTCGTCAACCTGTATCCATTCGCCGATACGGTTCGTTCTGGCGCGGATGAGGCTGCCACCATCGAGAAGATCGACATCGGTGGTCCATCCATGGTTCGCGGTGCGGCCAAGAACAGCGCCACTGTGGCCATCATCACCGATCCGAACGATTACGCACTGGTAGCTGCGCGCATCGAAAACGGAGAGGGCTTCTCTCTCGAAGAACGTCGTTGGCTGGCCGGCAAGGCGTTCGCCCATACTGCCGCCTACGATGCCACCATTAACGAGTGGACTGCAAAGCACTGGCCGAAGCCTTTGACCGTTGAGCAGCCAACCGCCGAAGACGAGCCGGAAGTGAATGAGACTAAGTTCCCGGCCGCATTCACTCGTACTTGGGACCGTGCCCACGTGCTGCGTTACGGTGAGAATCCCCACCAGCAGGCCGCGCTGTATCTGGATCCGCTGAACCAGGATGGTTTCGCGCATGCCGAACAGCTCGGTGGCAAGCCGATGAGCTACAACAACTATGTTGATGCTGATGCTGCTTGGCGTGCCGTATGGGACTTTTGCTCCCCAGATTGCCGTCGCCGTGGTCAAGCACAACAATCCGTGCGGCCTCGCCGTTGGCGCCACTGTTGCGGAAGCGCACAAGAAGGCACATGCCTGTGATCCGATGAGCGCCTATGGCGGTGTGATCGCCGCGAACAGCAAGGTCACCATGGAAATGGCGGAAAGCGTCCGCCCGATTTTCACCGAGGTGATTGTTGCTCCCGACTATGATGCCGACGCTCTCGAACTGCTGCAGACCAAGAAAAAGAACCTACGCATTCTGAAGGTTTCCGAGCCGCCGAAGTCCAAGACGCAGTTCCGTCAGATCGACGGCGGTCTGTTGGTGCAGTCCACGGATCTTATCGATGCTCCGGGCGACGATCCGAACGCTTGGAAACTGGTTTCCGGCGAGCCTGCTGATGAGCAGACCGTCAAGGATCTGGTTTTCGCTTGGCGGGCCATCCGCTGTGTCAAGTCGAACGCTATCCTGATCGCCCACGATCAGGCCACTGTTGGCATTGGCATGGGTCAGGTGAATCGTGTCGATTCCGCGAACCTGTCCGTCGAACGCGCCAACACGCTGGCTGATGGCGCAAACCGCACCAAGGGCGCTGTCGCTGCATCCGACGCGTTCTTCCCATTCGCGGATGGTGCGGAAATTCTCATCAATGCAGGCGTTAAGGCTATCGTTCAGCCGGGCGGTTCCATTCGCGACGAGGAAGTGTTCGAAGCGGCTCGTAAGGCCGGCGTCACCATGTATGTGACCGGCACCCGTCACTTCTTCCACTGATACGCCGCCTCTCATGTGAGGGTATTGGTCAACGTGGCGTCCGATTCCGTATTGGTTTCGGACGCCACGTTTTATTATGATTACGGTTGTTGTACAGCAAGCAAGATGAAAGGCCCCGGAATGAGCCATCCTTACGTTTCCGAAGATCATGAGGGCAAACCGTGGTTCGAATGGATCGTCGCCGCGGTAGTGATTGTTGCGACGGTGCTTGCGGTCGCAGGATATACAAAAGCCGCCACCGCTGCGATTGCGGTGACGGCCATAGCGACTGGACTGGTCAGACTGGCATTGCGTGAGCGCAGTCCATGGAAGGTTCGGTCAGTTGCTTTCGACGCTTTCATCGGCATTGGCTTGGGCGTAGGACTGTTCATCCTGCTCACCATCGTTCCCGTCGGCAACTGACGCTTCGCCAAGAACGGTATTGCCTTCGACCTCATCGATTGTCTCGACAGTATCCGGCACGTTCTTCTTCGTACCAATCATGCCGGCGACGATGACGACGAGAGCAACAACTGCAGCGGCAAGAACAGGGCAAATCCAGAAGACCCACAGCTGTTGCAGCGGCTCTTCATTCAGTCCTTGATTCTGTGCGAAAATGGCAATGCCCGTGGCACGTGCCGGATTCAGTGCGGCTCCGGTCACCGGATAGGTGATAGCGGTGCCGATGCCGTAGGCAAGGCCCATGGCAACGGCGTGGTTTGTTTTGGACTCGCCGTGTCCGTCCGTGGTGCGCAGTGCGGAGGCAACGATAATGATACCTGCGACGACTTCAACGGCGATGGCCAGAGTGATGCCGAGGGTTACTCCATAATTGCCGAGGGTGGAGTAGGAGACGGAATTCTTATCGAAACCGTTGACCGTTGGTGTCATCCAGATCTTGAATGTCACCTGCTCGGAAGTCGGCAGAAGGAACCGGATAGCGGCACCCGCGCCGATACCGCCGAGCACTTGGGCAATGATGTACAGAATGCCATCAAGCACGTGGGTTTTGCCAGTGAGCATGGCGGCGACGGATACGGCCGGATTGAACTGTGCTCCGGAAATGGAACCGAAGATTACGGTGACGGCGGCGTATACGATGCCCGTCAACAGGGCGATGAACGCCATGTTAATGCCATACACCGCGGAACCAAGCGAGCAGATCGCATAAATCGCGAAGCAAATGATGAAGCTTCCCACAAGTTCCGCTCCGACACGAAGTGTCAACGGCTTGCTTTGTTCTTCCTTGGTTATGGGCGTTGCTTCAACAGCAGTCATAGTCTTTCCTCTGTCATATAGTGGACAAGTTGCGATTTTGGGAAATCGCCAAACGACTGCCATACTACCAGCAGTCCCTGTAAGTATTATCCGGCCACGTTGGGAGAACGATGCCAAACGCATATTCCCGCGCCGCGAAGGCGCACACACACGATAATGAAGGTATCCGTCTGCAGAAGCTTCTTGCTCAGGCAGGATTCGGATCCCGTCGCAAATGTGAAGAGATCATTACTGAAGGACGTGTCGAAATCGACGGCGAGCTTGTTACCGAATTGGGCACTCGCGTCGATCCGAAACATCAGGAAGTCCGTGTGGACGGCTCCCGTGTTCGCGTGAATCCCAATCATGTCACGCTCGCTTTGAACAAGCCGAAGCGTGTGCTGAGCGCCATGGAGGATCCGAAGGGACGCTACACCCTGAGTGATATCGTCGGCGACAAGTATGACCGCATTTTCCACATGGGCCGTCTGGATTATGATTCCGAAGGCCTGATTCTCATGACGAACGATGGCGAGCTCAGCCAGCACGTCATGCACCCCAAGTACGAGGTTGAGAAGACCTACATCGCCACGTTGGAAGGTCGCATCAGCGGTCAGGTGTGCCGCCGACTGGTCACTACAGGCGTGCAGCTCGACGATGGTTGGATCAAGCTCGACCGTTGCGCGATTCTTGATGCCAGCCGCGACAGCACGCTGGTCAAGGTTGTGCTGCATTCCGGCAAGAACCGTATCGTCCGTCGCATTTTCGGTTCGATCGGATTCCCGGTCAAGCGTCTGGTACGCACCCAGATCGGCCCGATTAAGCTTGGCGATCTGAAATCCGGATCGTACCGTGTGCTTTCGCAGACCGAGGTGCGTTCCCTGTCCAAGGCGGTGGGCCTGTGATTCGTGTAGCGATTGATGGACCTGCGGGTGTCGGCAAGTCTTCCACATCCAAGGCGTTGGCCAAATATTACGGTTTCGCTTACCTCGATACTGGTGCCATGTATCGTGCCTGCGCATGGTGGTGCATGAACAAGGGCATTGATCTTGACGCGGAGACGATCGATGAACAACTGGTCACCGAAACCGTGGGAGAGTTCTTTACCGAAGGTCATTTCGACATCAGCGTCGATCCAGACGATTCGAAGGTATATGCCGACGGCGAAGACATCAGCGACGTTATTCGTTCCTCCGAAGTGTCATCCCATGTGTCCAAGGTGTCGAACATCAATTCCCGTCCGTCACGTGCTGATTGCCGCTCAACGCGCGTACATCGCACGCGAAGCTGCGTCTGACTCATTTTTCTGAGGGTGCCGGAGTGGTCGCCGAAGGCCGTGACATCACTACGGTTGTTGCGCCGGATGCTGAAGTGCGTGTGTTGCTCACCGCCCGTGAAGAGGTGCGACAGGCTCGTCGTTCCGGTCAGTCAACTGATGGTGTCGGATCAGAAAATGTTGCGGCGCGAGATGCAGCTGATTCCAAGGTCACGAATTTCACATCTGCCGCGGAAGGCGTGCTGACCGTCGATAATTCCGATTTGAATTTCGGCGAAACGCTTGATGTGCTTGTGCGCATTGTCGACGATGCCATCGAAGAGCAGCAGTATCGCCAGTACGCTTCCAATCTTGACGATTATGAGTTGGATGAGGGCGATGAAGGACTGATCGATGGATCGTCGTTCGTTGGCGGCGAACGCCGGTCCGGCCCGAAGCCGGTTGGCGTGCTTGCCGTCGTTGGGCGCCCTAATGTCGGCAAGTCCACGCTGGTGAACCGTATTCTCGGCCGCCGCGCTGCTGTGGTGGAAGACACTCCCGGCGTGACTCGAGACCGTGTGAGCTACGATGCCGAATGGGCCGGCACCGATTTCAAGCTGGTTGATAC
>ENA-OQHD01000665-OQHD01000665.1-human-gut-metagenome-genome-assembly--contig:-NODE-665-length-11780-cov-3.615292_pt1 | contig 11780 bp, 18 predicted proteins | sample MGYA00242560_ERZ504711 | MGnify/ENA primary metagenome ERZ504711 (study PRJEB26092, sample SAMD00036198) | human gut metagenome | host: Homo sapiens | study: EMG produced TPA metagenomics assembly of... | reverse complement strand
GGATTGTAATTGTATACAACACGTCCGAGAAGAGAAGGAGAATGTGATGGTGTAGAATAGTTTTTCATCAGATGAAGGAAAAAATTGCAGCAATTCAGGAAGCAGGGGCAGTTGATCGAGGAAAGATCTTACCATACGCAGTATGGGGTATGGAGTTATTTTACAGCGGACGACGGACAGATCAATCTGAGACAGGAGGATTATCTGGTGATTGGGACGCTTGAATCCTATCGGGCAATGAAAGAGTATTTTGGAGCAGAAAGTCTGGTTCCTCTTTATATTGAAGTAGAAGACGGACTGCGGTTGACAAGGGCATTAGAGCGGGAAAAGAGACAGAGTCAGCCCAGGTATGATGAATTGTGCCGACGGTTTCTGGCGGATTCAAAAGATTTTTCTGAGGAAAATCTGAGAGCAGCAGGGATAGAAAAAAGGATTTCAGAATGTGGATCTGGAGGAGTGCATCGAAGCCATTGAAAGGGAAATTAGGGGGTGTGACTTCCTATAAGATTGTGGTATACTGAAAGTGTATAATTTTATGTGTGGCAGGTGATAGAAATGAGTAGTTTTAAAGATGTAGTAGGACATAAGAATATAATCAAGTATATTGAGAGTGCGGTCCAGGCGGATGCGGTTTCCCATGCGTATATATTGAATGGTGAACGTGGTTCGGGAAAGAAGCTTCTGGCGAATCATTTTTGCTATGAGTCTGCAGTGTCAGGATCGTGATGAGAACGGAGAGGCATGTGGAAAATGCCAGTCCTGTAAGCAGGCATTGCATGGAAATCAGCCGGATATTGTCCGTGTGTCACATGAGAAGCCAACCACGATCAGTGTTGATGATATCAGACAGCAGGTTAATAATGATATTGTAATCAAGCCTTATAGCAGTAAGTATAAAATTTATATCATCCCAGAAGCGGATCTGATGAGCGTACAGGCACAGAATGCTCTTTTGAAGACGATTGAAGAGCCACCGGAGTATGCGGTTATCATGCTGCTGACAGAAAATGCAGAGGTGCTGCTGCCAACGATCCGTTCGAGATGTGTTATGATGAAGCTGAGAAATATCAAGGATCAGCTTGTGAAGAAGTATCTGATGGAGCAGATGGAGATCCCAGATTATAAAGCGGATGTATGTGTGGCATTTGCACAGGGAAATATGGGAAAAGCAATCATGCTTGCCAATTCAGATTATTTTAATGAGATCAAAGAAGAGGTCGTTCATTTACTGAGAAATATTGACGAGATGGATGTCCCTGAATTGATGGATGCAGTGAAAAAGTGCATGACTTATAAGCTGGAGATCAATGATTATCTTGATATGATGGCAATATGGTACAGAGATGTACTGATTTATAAAGCGACGAAGAATGTGGACCGGGTCGTATTTTCGGATCAGCTTCGTTATATCAAAGCCCGTGCCAGCAAGAGCTCTTATGAGGGAATTGAAAAAATACTTGAGGCACTTGAGACGGCGAAGGCACGAATGAAAGCAAATGTAAACTTCGAGCTGGTGATCGAGCTGCTGTTACTGACAATAAAGGAGAATTAATTAGTATGATAAATGTAATAGGCGTTAGGTTTCGTACTGCGGGAAAGATTTATTTCTTTTCACCGGGACAGTTTGCTGTGAAGCAGGGTGACCATGTCATTGTAGAAACTGCCCGGGGTGTGGAGTACGGGCGGGTTGTGAGCGGTCCGAAGGAGGTAAGTGACGATTCGGTTGTTCAGCCATTGAAGTCGGTAATCCGAATTGCAACGGACGAGGATAAGCGGACTGTCGAAGAGAATCATCAGAAAGAAAAAGAGGCATTTAAGATCTGTCAGGAAAAGATTCGGAAGCATAATCTGGACATGAAGCTGATCGATGCAGAGTATACATTTGATAATAATAAAGTACTTTTTTGATTTTACGGCAGACGGAAGGATTGATTTCCGTGAGCTGGTGAAAGATCTGGCGGCTGTATTCAGGACAAGGATTGAACTGAGGCAGATTGGCGTGCGTGATGAGACGAAGATCCGTGGTGGACTGGGAATCTGTGGTCGTCCGCTTTGTTGCAGCACCTATCTGACTGAATTTGCAGCGGTTTCTATCAAAATGGCAAAGGAACAGAATCTTTCTCTGAATCCGACAAAGATATCAGGTGTCTGTGGCCGTTTGATGTGCTGTCTGACGAACGAGGAGGAAACGTATGAGGTTTTGAACAGCCAGCTTCCGTCTGTGGGAGATATGGTGACAACTTTCAGATGGACTTACGGGAGTTGTGCAGTCCTTAAGTGTTCTGCGTGGACTGGTGAAAGTGGTCGTAAATCTGGAGGATGATGAGAAAGAGATCCGGGAGTATAAAGCGACAGATCTGAAGTTCCGTCCTCGCAGGAAAAAGAAAAATCCTAAGAAAGATGGAGATTCAAAAGAAAATGGAAAGTAATCTGTTAAAGCAGGGCGAGAGGTTAGATGATCTTCAGCTTGGTGGTCTGGGACTGATCCAGGATCCGGACAAGTTCTGCTTTGGTGTGGATGCGGTTCTTCTTTCAGACTTTGCAAAGGTGCGTCAGGGAGAAACGGTACTTGATATGGGAACAGGGAATGGAATTATCCCTGTTCTTTTGGCTGGAAAGACGGAGGGAAAGCATTTTACCGGACTGGAGATTCAGGCAGATACGGCTGAGATGGCACAGAGAAGTGTCCGTTATAATCACTTGGAGGACAGAGTGGAGATTGTGACCGGAGATATAAAGGAGGCCGCAACAATTTTCAAACCGGCTTTTTTTGGATGTGATCACGACGAATCCACCTTATATGCTGGCAGAGCATGGACTCAGGAATCCGGATGACAGGAAAGCAATCGCAAGGCATGAAGTCTTGTGTACATTGGATGATATTTTGCGGGAGAGTATGCATCTTTTGCAGGACAAGGGCAGATTTTATATGATCCACAGACCGTTCCGGCTGACGGAGATCCTGATAAAGATGAGTCAGTACAAGATTGAGCCAAAGAGGATTCAGTTTGTTCATCCGTATATTGATAAAGAGCCGACGATGGTGCTTGTGGAAGGAATGCGGGGAGCGAAGCCGAGAGTGAAGATCGAACCGCCTCTGATTATGTACTCCAGGGATGGAGGTCTGCGGATGGAGAATGGATATGGGCATACAGGAGGTTGAGATGGCAGGAATCTTATATCTGGTGGCGACACCGATCGGAAATCTGGAGGATATGACGTTCCGGGCAGTCCGGGTTTTGAAAGAAGTTGATCTGATCGCAGCAGAAGATACACGGAACAGTATCAAGCTGCTGAACCATTTTGAGATACAGACTCCCATGACGAGTTATCATGAGTTTAATAAGTATGAAAAGGGCAGAAAGCTGGTGGAGAAGCTGCTGGATGGTATGGATATTGCTGTGATCACGGATGCAGGAACTCCGGGAATTTCAGATCCGGGGGAAGAGTTGGTGAGAATGTGCTATGAGGCAGGAGTAAGAGTCAGTTCTGTACCGGGGCCGGCTGCATGCGTGACAGCGTTGACGATGTCGGGGCTTGGGACAAGACGTTTTGCATTTGAGGCATTTCTTCCGGCAGATAAAAAAGAGCGGGAGGCAGTGCTGACAGAGCTGGAGACGGAGACAAGAACGATTGTTATGTATGAAGCTCCGCACCGGCTGGTGAAGACATTAAAGCTGCTGTCTGAACGTCTGGGAGTACGTCGGATCACGGTTTGCCGTGAGCTGACGAAGAAGCACGAGACCGCATTTCTGACAACCATCCCTGAAGCGGTGGCTTATTACGAAGCAAATGATCCGAAAGGGGAATGTGTGCTGGTGATCGAGGGACGCAGCAGAGAAGAGATGCGGCAGGAGGAACAGGCACGTTGGGAAGAGATGAGCATTGAGGAGCATATGGAACATTATCTCGCACAGGGGATGAACCGGAAAGATGCCATGAAGCAGACCGCAAAAGACCGGGGAATGCAGAAGCGGGAAGTTTATAATTATCTTGAAAAGATAAAAGAGTAAAAAGCTGCATCCGCAGGAAAGATTCAGGAGCTGGAATAATCAGCCGGCTGAATGTTCCTGCGGATGCAGCTTTATTATACTCTGCGGTCTTCTTCAATCTTTCCATCTCTCATGAAAATAATGCGGGAATCCAGGGAGAGAGCTTCTTCAGGGTCATTTGTCACATACAGGACGGTTATACCGAGTTCTTTGTTGATGCGTAAGATGTCGCTGAGCATCTCATGACGTCGATCATCGTTCTGATGTGCAAAATCCTCATCAACAAGGAGTACTTTCGGGTGGCAGACGATTGCACGTCCAAGTGCGACCCGCTGCTTCTCTGCATCAGAAATATTTTTGATCTTTTCATGAAGAATAGCAGAGATTCCGAGGAATTGTGCCGCAGTGTTGACACGGTTGTCGATGACATTTCTCGGAAAATCTCGCAGCCGGAGACCAAGAGCCATATTTTCATAGACATTCAGATATTTATAAAGCAGATAATTCTGGAATGCCATGGCCAGCTTTCTGTCGCGTGGCAGAATATCATTAAGCAGTTCATCACCAAGATAGATCTTTCCTGATGTGATATCTTCCAGTCCGCCGATCATCCGAAGAATCGTGGACTTGCCACAGCCGCTCGGTCCATGAAATACGACAAATTCTCCGTCCTGAATTTTTAAAGTAACATCATCAACGGAGATGAATCCGTTGGGATAAGTTTTGGTCAGGTGTTCAAACATTATATCAGACATCATCATGCCTCCATCCATAGAAATCTTGTTAGCATAATTTTAGCACAAAGGGAATATGTAAACAATGGTTTTGAATGGATGTGTTGTTGATTGACCGGTGTTGGGAGTTATGAATCATGAAAATCAGGAATAGTAACCTGCGAGCAGGACGCTGGCGGCGAGTCCGGCAAAGGTTGCAAAAACAGCTCCGGGAAGCGTATAACGGGTATGGCGGATCCTGGCAGTCATAAAGTAGACACTCATAGTGTAAAAAATGGTTTCGGTACAGGACATGGACAGTGAGGCGATGAGTCCGATCCGGGAATCAGTTCCGTAAGTTTTATAGAGATCAACAAGCAGACCGGAGGCAGCAGAGGACGAGAACAGTTTTTACAATGGAAAGAGGGACAAGTTCTCCGGGAAATCCGATCAAATTCGTGAATTTTCCGATGAAAGAGGAAATCACGTCGAGAAACCCGGATGCCCGGAGGATTCCCGTTGCAGTCATCAGTCCGATCAGAGTCGGGACAAGCCGGATGACGGTACGGCAGCCACTTTTTTGCACCGGTGATAAAGGTTTCATAGACATCTAAATTTTTGCAGTCAGTCCACAGATGATGATGGAAAGGATCAGAAATGGGATAAAGTAGTTAGAGATGTAGAGAAGAATGTGCAAGGGGTGTCCTCTTTTATTATGGGGCAATTAGTAGATATATATGTATTTCTTTTGAAAATATGAAATGTACTGATGCAAAGGCTGATGGAATAAGAGGTCAGGACGATACATAAAATGAAAGAAAATGGTTCGGAAGTGTTCTATGAGATTCTGGGAAAAGAAAGAGGAACAAAGGAGCTGTACCATGCAGAGGATGAGAAAGATCTGTGTGGCAGGGCTTTTTTTCAGTTGTGCTGGGACTTGGCGGCTGTGCAGAAATAGCAGATGGAAATGGGAAGGCAGGGAGTTCAGTCAGTGAGGATGAACGATTTGAAGCATATACGAGGGAGGTGTTCTGTAGTGAAGTGTCGGCAAATGCAGTCAGTCTGCATTATACATTAAAGTATCCGCAGGAATATGGGATCGAATCCGCTCCGGCAGTTTACGGAACAGTGGTCACGGATGAACAGGCGGTGAAAGCCGGTGTGGAAAATATGGAGAAAGCGTTGATAACTTTTGAAAAAAATAAATTAAGTGTGGAAAACCAGATCACTTATGATGTTCTGCAATCTTATTTGGACAGTGCAGAAAGAAGTGCAGAGTATTTGTGGTATGATGAACCTCTTGGTACAGTCAGCGGTGTGCAGACCCAGCTTCCGGTAGTGCTTTCGGAATACCGGTTTTATGAAAAAGAGGATGCTGATACATACCTGGATCTGATGAGATCAACAGGAAATTATTTTGATGAAGTAATTGCATTTGAGCGTGGAAAATCGGAGAAAGGACTTTTTATGTCAGAGAAAATGGCAGATGCAGTGATAGAACAATGTCAGGCATTTCTGGATATGGGAAACGGAAATTATCTCTATTCTACTTTTGTGGAGCGGATACGGGAAAGCGGAAAATTTACGGAAGAGGAGATGGGAGAGTATACCAAAAAGAATGCAAAGGCTATGGAGGAAGTGGTCTGTCCTGCTTATGAAAGGCTGATGGCAGCAGTCCGCGAACTGAAAGGAACAGGAAAGAATGAGGAAGGTCTGTGCGGGCTGCCACAGGGGCAGGAGTATTATCAGATGTTGGTGGATCAGTCCGTGGGAACCAATGAATCGATCGTGCAGTTGGAGGAACTGACACGCGGACAGATGGAAGACGACATTACTGCCATGGAGGAGGTACTGGGGGCAAAGGTGGAAGAAGCGAAAGAATCTGCGGCAGATATGAAGCAGGGGACAGCGGAACTGATTCTGGAAAAAAATTGTCGGATGGGATAGCAAAAAGCATTCCCGGAGACACCGGACACTACATTGGAAGTCAAGTATGTTCCGAAGGAAATGGAAGAACATTTAAGTCCGGCCTTTTTATATGATTCCTGCAATCGACAACAGCAGGGAAAATGTGATCTATATCAATCAGGGGCAGATGCGGGATGATCTGACGCTCTTCACAACGCTTGCCCATGAAGGGTATCCGGGGCATTTATATCAGACAATCTTTTATGAAAGTACAGATCCTGATCCGGTCAGAAGTATTTTCAATTTTGGCGGTTATGTGGAGGGATGGGCGACTTATGCGGAAATGTGTAGTTATTATCTGACACCACTTCCGAAAGAACAGGCTACGATCCTGCAGAAAAATGGTTCCGTGATCCTTGCATTATATGCACTGGCGGATATGGGAATCCATTATGATGGTTGGAGCAGGATAGATACGGCAGCCTTTTTTGCAAAATACGGAATTTCAGATGCAGAAACGATACAGAAAATCTACGATCTGATCCTTGGTTCACCGGGCAATTATCTGAAATATTATATTGGATATGTCAAATTTCTGGAATTGAAGAAATGCTGGGCGGAAAAAATTGGGAGAGGATTTCAGTCAGAAAGAGTTTCACCGGGCAGTGCTGAGTGTAGGACCTGCACCGTTCGATGTGGTTGAAACGTATATGTGGAACTATGCACAATAATGACACAAGAGCGTAAGAAAAAGGGGGCGTAAAGTTGTTAAATGGTCTGTGGGCGGGGATGATCCTGATCGGAATTATTTTCGGGGCATGGAACGGGAAAATGCCGGAGCTGACAAATGCGGCACTGGATTCGTCAAAAGATGCAGTGTCATTGTGCATTACGATGCTTGGGAGTGATGGCAATTTTGGTGTGGGATCATGGAGATTGCGGAGAAAGCGGGACTCGATTAAAAAAAGGCTGCGGAAAAAATTGCGTCCGGTCATTCGGTTCCCTTTTTTCCGCAGCTTCCGGTGGAAAATAAAGCGAATGAACAAATTGCGATCAATTTTATTGCAAATATTTTCGGACTTGGATGGGCGGCAACTCCTGCAGGACTGAAAGCCATGGAAGCACTGGGAGAGCTGGAGGAGGACAGAAGACTTGGCAGAGCTTTTGGACCGGTGAGAAAAAGAGGTGTGGCGGGAGATGAAATGTGCATCTTTCTGATCCTGAACATTTCTTCGCTGCAGCTGATCCCGGTCAATGTTATTGCTTACAGGAGTCAGTATGGAAGTGCTGATCCGGCAGGGATCATAGGCGGAGGGATACTGGCAACTATGGCGAGTACCGGGGCGGCAGTCGTGTATGTGCTTGTGATGCAGAGGTGGGGAAAAAGAAAGTAGTCAGGCAGGCGGGCTGAATCTGTGGTATAATAAAAAAACAGAACGACGTGAGAAAAGGCGGTAAAGAAAAAGACAGTAAGGAGTCAGTATGCAGTCACATTATGAAATCCCGGATACATTTTGGAGCTTATTCCGCTCGGTGAATAGAGAAATTTATATAGAATCACTGCTGTGCATTAATCAGGAATATGAGTACAGCAATTATTTCCTGACGAGAGAAGTCTGCCTGCAGATCTTAAATGATAGGAATACGCAGAAGAGGATCAGGCTGGAGCGTGAGGAGTCAGAGACGGAGCTGGATCTGCTGGAGACTACTTCTTCCCGGATTCTGAACTGGCTGGTGAAGACGGGCTGGTTAAAAAAAAAATTGAAGATTATACTTCACTGACAACGAATATCGTGATCCCGGATTATGCGGCGATTTTTATTGAGGCATTTGAGAAGCTGTCTTCGCAGGAGCTGGAAGAGACGGATATTTATATTCAGAATGTCTATGCTACGTTGTATTCATTTCAGAATAATCCGAAAGTCAACCTGAATATGCTGCGGACTGCCCTGGTGAATACAAAGAAGTTGAACAAAGCCCTGCAGGATATGCTTCATAATATGGATAAGTTTTTTCGAGCGGCTGCTGGATAAGAAGACGTATGGTGAACTGCTTCGGGAGCATTTGGACGGATACGTGGAAGAGGTTGTGCGGAAGAAATATCATATTCTTAAGACTTCGGATAATTTTTTGATATTTACAAGATGGATATTAAGAAATGTCTCCGGGAAATGCGGGAGAATGATGAATGGATCGAAAGCGTGCGTGCAAGAGCGAAAGCTGCCGGGGATGAGAAAGAAGATGTGCTGGAGATCCTGGATCAGATTGAGCGTGGATTTGATGATATTGAACACCGGATTGCCAATATGGATAAAGAGCATACAAAATACGTGCGTGCCACGGTGACACGTCTGAACTATCTGCTCAGCGGTGAGACGGATACAAAGGGGCTGGTGGTACAGCTTCTGAATCGGATTTCGGCAGAGGAGAACGGTGCAAAGAAGGAGGAGAAGCTGCGGAAGGCAGCGGAACGGATGAATCTTTCTTATCTGGAGATCCTGTCAGAGAAATCTTTGTATAAGAGAAGAAAGAGTCGGACGGATTTCATCAGTAAGATGGAAACGGAAGAGGAGACGGAAGATCTGAACCGTGAAGAGGTACTGAAGATGAACCGGATTCAGATGCGATACAGCCGGGCGGAGATCGAAGAATTTATCCAGGCTCATATGACCGGGGATATCATGGATGCAGGGGCAATGAAGGATATGACGGATGAGGATTTTGAAAAACTGATCCTTGCGTATGATTACAGTACACGTCGGAACAGCAAATATGCTGCGTTGAATGAAGAAGACAGGATGGTGGAGAACGGCAGGTATCGTTATCCGGATCTGAAATTTATACAGAGGAGGCCCTGATGATAGAATATTATGATTTACTAAATGAGGAAGAGCAGGATGATATGAGAGACCTGATTCAGTTATTGCTGCGTCAGACATTTCTGCTGGAAAGGAAATATGACCGCCGGGCAGGAAGGATGGTTCCGGTGAGGGAGTACCGGTTTGCAGACCGGCATCTGGATTTCCTGAAAGAATATTTCCGGATTGCGGGGATCACACTCCGGCAGAATGTGCATATGGGGCTGATCTATATTCAGGAAGAAGCATTATGGGGAGAGAAGCTTTCAAGGCTTGCAACGATCTATATTCTGATTCTGAAGATCCTTTATGATGAGCAGATGGCAAGTGTATCATCGAGCAATCATGTGGTGGTGACCCTCGGGATGATCAATGGAAAGGCAGGAGATTTTCATATTCTGACCGGGATGCCGTCTCCGACGGAAATGCGTAAGACGATCGCACTGCTGAAAAAGTATCAGATTTTAGAGCCGTTGGATGTCATGGAAGAGCTGGATGAAAATTCGAGGATGGTCATTTATCCGTGTATCAATACCGTTCTTGTGGGTGATGATGTAAGGGAACTTTTAGGTACGTTCAGTGAGGAGGAATACAGTGGAGACGAGACAGCAGTTCAAGGCACTATCGAAGATATGCCTGAATAACTGGCATTATATAGACAGAAAAATATTAAGCTTTCACGAAGGAATCAATTTCTTTACAGGGCATTCAGGAAGTGGAAAGTCAACCGTGATCGATGCGATGCAGCTTGTTCTGTATGCGAATACAGACGGAAGAGGATTTTTTAATAAGGCGGCTGCGGATGATTCAGACCGGTCACTGATCGAGTATCTGCGGGGAATGGTGAACATTGGTGAGAACAATGAGTCCCAGTATTTGAGAAATAAAAATTTCTCCAGTACGATCGTGCTGGAATTTACAGAAACGGAAAGCCGGCAGAGTCAGTGCGTCGGGGTTGTATTTGATGTAGAGACAGCTACAAATGAGATCAGCCGTCTTTTCTTCTGGCACAAAGGCGGGCTTCTGGAAAATGATTACCGGGCAGATAAGCGGTGTCTGACAACAGGAGAGATCCGGGAATATTTGCAGAGAAATTTCAGTACGACGGACTTTTACTGTGGGCCGAGTAATGAAAGATTCCGCAAGCAGCTTTATGACATTTATTTAGGCGGGCTGGATATGGAAAAATTTCCACGGCTGTTTAAGCGTGCAATCCCGTTTAAGATGAATATCAAGCTGGAAGATTTTGTGAAAGAATATATTTGTATGGAGCAGGATATCCATATTGAGGATCTGCAGGAAAGTGTGATGCAGTATGGAAGAATGCGGAGCAAGATCGAGGAGACGTTGAAGGAGATCCGGCATTTGGAAGAGATCCGTGACAGATATGCCGTGTATCAGACCCAGGTGAAGGAAGTTGAAAATGATCAGTATCAGATCGACCGGCTGGAAATCTTACGACTGGAGGCGAAACTGCAGGAACTGCGGGATAAGATCAAAGAGAGTCAGGAAGATATCGGTCGGCAGGAGCAGGCAAAAGCAGAACTGGAGACAAAGCAGCAGACAGTCCAGGGACAGTATGAGGAAGTGCTGTTAAGGATCGCCAACAGCGGGTATTCTGCGTTGGAACAGAAGCTTGGAAATGTGAATGAGATGCTGGAGCATTTGCAGTTGAGCCGTGCAAAATGGCAGAGGACAGCAGCAGGGCTTGCAGCATGGAAATCAAAAGATGTGACTCCGAATCAGACGCTTTGGGATATTGAAAAATTTGAAACTGTGGCACTGGATGAGGAAACTTTGAAGCGGCTTCAGACAAGCCTTGTACAGATTCGGGAAGAACTGGGGGAAGAGCTGAAGGATGCAGAAGCAAAGTTAAGAGTCATTAAGAAAGAAGAAAAGGATGCAAGAGAGGAATTAAAGGAATTAAAGCAGGGGAGGAAGGCATATCCGAAGGAAGTGGAGGAAGCAAAATATGAGCTTCGTACCCGGCTGCAGGAGCGTTGTGGCAGGCTTGTTCCGGTACAGATCCTTGCAGATCTTCTGGATGTGCGAGATGAAAAAATGGCATAATGCGATCGAGGGATATATGGGCAATAATAAACTTCTGCTCGTAGTGGAACCGAACTATGTAAAAGATGCCATGGAAATTTATCAGGGAATGGATAAGAAGCGGTTTTCACGGGCAGCAGTGCTGGATACAGAGAAGGTCCTTTCCAGTGATAAAAAGGCAAAGGCAGGTTCTCTGGCAGAGGAGGTGCTGGCGAAAGAGGAGTATGTCCGGGCGTATATTGATTTCTTCCTTGGAAATG
>ENA-OQHD01000664-OQHD01000664.1-human-gut-metagenome-genome-assembly--contig:-NODE-664-length-11784-cov-3.183752_pt1 | contig 11784 bp, 14 predicted proteins | sample MGYA00242560_ERZ504711 | MGnify/ENA primary metagenome ERZ504711 (study PRJEB26092, sample SAMD00036198) | human gut metagenome | host: Homo sapiens | study: EMG produced TPA metagenomics assembly of... | reverse complement strand
CCGGAAGAGCCGAAGCCGGAAGAGCCGAAGCCGGGAACCACCAAACCGGGAAGCAGTCAGAAAACAGAGAATACCACAACGATCAGGGAAAACTGTGAAAAGCGTAAAGACCGGGGATACAACCGGACTGGGAATGGCAGTGGGAGCGATGGCACTGGCAGCAGGAGCAGGAGTTATGATTAAAAGGAAAAAAACGTTCATAGGGAGAGCGTGTGAGAAAAAGCTCTGATAATCAGATTCTCTGTGCTAATAAAGGGTGAGAAGCTTCTCACCCCTTTTGCTTTTGAAGTTATACAGGTTTTATATTGGTTATTGCTATAGCTACGGATTGCATATATAATGGTAGAAAGGAATAATTTTTGAAAAGATACTTATACAAAAGAAAGGAAGATGTGATGAAGAAGAAAAGGGTTTTTAACGGCGATTGCTGTTGCGTGTTCTCTGGTGCTGTCCCTGGCTTCTCCGAAAGTGGCTTCGGCTGTTTTTATAGGGGATGAAGCGCAGGATGCTCTTAACAGGATCAATGCGATCAGACTTGAGGCAAAAAATGAAAGAATCTTAGCGCTTAAGGGGAACAATGACGGGCAGCTTGCTGACTCTCGGACTGCCAGCGGAGAGGCACTTCGGTGGTCACAATCGGCAATTGAGACAGCAAAGGTAAGAGCAGAAGAATGTGAAAAACAAGGAACGATCAGTCATACGCGTCCGGATGGCAGCCAGGCAGTTAATATTGTGGGAACATATAGCCTGGAGAACCTGGCGCAGGCATGGGGGCAGAAGCAAACAATGCTGGCGGCAGTAGAATCGTGGTATTCCGAAAAGAAGGCATATCTGCATCATCTCCGCTATTTGAAAGGAGAGGAAAGCTCTGACACAACCGAACAATGGGGACATTATTCAACCATGATTGCAAATGAGTTTACAGGGGTTGGACTTGGAACTGTTTATTATAAGGGCACAACCCAGTATGGTTATGAGAGTATAACTGCCGGTGAGTTCACGAATGCATCAGATTATACAGAAAAATACCCGGAAGATGCCGGAAATACAGAAAATCCTGGAAATACAGGGAATTCAGGAAATACACAGAATCCTGGAAATACAGAAAATGAAGATGGTATTCATAATATCTTCACCGCAAAAGATACGAGCAAGCTTGAGATCTTTAAAGCACGCATTCTTAACAGACTTCTTTACCATGATGAGGCGATAGACGTGTCTGATATTGATATTTCAGAGGGCGAAATCGTGTATACAACTGGAAAGAATAACCTGACCGGTATATATGCGGTAAGGCAGATTGTAAGAGATAATCCATTGCATTCCACTATTTCAACAGTGAACTTTCCCGAGTTTACATACAAAGCAAATGGGAATGTTGAAACCGTGAAGTTTAGGTATCATCCGGTATGGACGAAAGCTTTTGTGAAACAGGTACTTGCGGGCTATGATGATGCAATGTCTCTCATCAAAGAGGGCGACAGTGATTTTGCTAAAATATTAAAACTTCATGATTGGATTGTTAAAAATGTTGCCTATGGCATGAGTGCCAATACTGCGGATTTTGCGGTTGGCGCATTGGCTAATAAAAGAGCGGTGTGCGCCGGTTATGCTCAGTGTTATCAATTTCTGCTCAGTCAGACAGGCGTTGACAGCATATATATTGCGGCAAATACGAAAAAAGAACCTCATGCCTGGAATCTGGTTAAATATGAAGGCCATTGGTTCCATGTTGATTGTACCTGGGACAGAGGTGTAGGAATAAATCCGACAGTAAAGCATGATTACTTTATGAAGAGTGATGATGAATTTAATGAAGATGGCGCACATACAGAAGACTGGAAAGCTCCTGAGGAAAAACTATCCTCAGGGTAATGACTGTACTATCATCAACAAGTTCTATGCCGGTAATAAAGATATCGCACAGGATGAGCAGATTAAAGCAAATCCAATAAAGATAAAACATGAATATGACACCTCTCAGCCTTATCATACATCAAAGACGGAACACTGGAGAGTATGTAAGGCCGGGGTAGAGATCAGAGAGCAACACGACGGCAACCCATGTAGTATTTGTCATTATGAGCAGAAGACGGAGTGCGATCATAAATGGTCAGTCAAGAAAGACGCACAAAAACACTGGGAAGAGTGTGAAGTGTGTCATGAAAAGAGAAATGAAGAGAGCCACAGCTGGGCACAGAAGAAAGACGCACAAAAGCACTGGGAAGAGTGTGAAGTGTGTCATGAAAAGAGAAATGAAGAGAGCCACAGCTGGGCACAGAAGAAGGACGCAGCAGGTCACTGGAAGGAGTGTGAGGGATGCGGTTATACGACAGACAAAGAAGCGCATACCGGCAATCCATGCAGTGAGTGTAACTATAGTTCATCTTCGGGAGGCTCAGACAAAGACGATACGGATAAGCCGGGAGGCCCGGACAAAGACGATACGGATAAACCGAGTGATTACAAGTTGGTAACAAAGATACATGTTTCAGGTACAGACAAAGCCAGCGTTATCACATGTGCGCGTAGCTTTGACAAGTTTGTGGACATTCTTGTCGATGGAGCGGAGGTTCCGAAGCAGCTCTATACCGCAAGAAGCGGAAGCACAATTGTTGAAATCAGTGCGGATTATCTGAACACTTTAAATGTTGGGACTCATACGATAACCTTCAGATATACAGATGGTAATGTGACCGGCAATTTTGAAGTTGTTGCAAAAGCGGATGATCAGGATAAGACAAGTAAGACAGATGATAAAACAAACGCATCCGATAAGAAAAATAAGACCGATAATAAAACGACAGCGTCTGCGAAAACAGAGCGAAAAGCAACAAATGCTGTAAGAACGGGTGATAAAATGAATGCCCATCCATATATACTTTTATTATCAGGCTCAGTTTTAATTCTGTTTGCTCTGGTGAGGCACAGAAGGAAGAAAACAGATGCTTAATTAAGCGAAAAAAGATACTCGCAGGATTGATACTGTTTAACAGGAAGATATTCTGCCGGGTATCTTTTTTTATGATGTCCGTTAAATTTCATGGTAACTTCTCGGAGAGAAAATCAGGAGTTGTCTCAAGCAAACTTCCCGTAAATTCAAGGGAAACTGAGCATGATAATTGATAAAATTTCCGAAAAAATCGATATAATAAGGGCACTTCGAGAGGAAAAAAGGACTACACAAACCAGACGGGAAGTTTGGCACCTAAAAAACGAATAGAGGTAACTTCCCGCTTTTGTAGCGAATATGGAGTGGTGATATGAACGTGGCAAATGAGGTGTATGTGTTACTTCCGATTTACTTTCGGAGCAGTCTTATGGATAAATCAATATCATCAAAAGGGATTTGTTGGATTCCAAGTTTGTGGATATTATTTATCCCAAGAAACCCCTTTGCAGCTTCAAACGGAGACTGGTTGTTAAGAGACAACCGGGGCGCTGAGTTGATGTGTGACGCAAGAAGGGTACAGTCTTCTTGCGTCAGACCTGCAAAGGAGGGGCCGTTTTCACCGGTAGTGCCGATGACAGTGTCCATTTCCACGATGGATGCTTACACCGAGAGGAATTCTCACATCCGTTGCAAACATAAGGCGGTTTCAAAAGAAGAGAACAGTTCACCTCGTTATTACCCCGGAAAGGCTTTACAAAACAATGGTTACGGATCTCTTTGGAAATGGTAGTCCGATCTTTTTCAGATTTTTCTTTTGATTCTTTTTCATGGTGGACTCCTTTCATTCCACACTCATATCACTAAGATCATTATAGCAGAAAGAACACTCCCCCTGAGATTTGTCAAGGTAAATTCCCGTAAAGGTCAAAACGGGAAGTTTCAATAAAATTTTAGCCGTTTATACCGAGATATGAAAAAATATGTAGAAAACTTTTTTTTAGGGGGGGGTATGATAAAATTAATTTGTCTACATTTTATGAGGAATATATCAAATATTCCAAACTCGCAAGAAACGTGTATGAGAGATATACCGATCAGGTGGAACCGTATGGTATGGATGAGTGTTGGTTGGATATTACGGGAACAAGAAGTCTGTTTGGTTCGCCGGAGAAGATAGCAAATGAAATTAGAGAAACAATCAAGTTTGAACTTTCTTTAAGAAAAGGAAGTGTCAAGTTTAGGGAATTTAAAATCAATATAGATTGAGCAGACAACTGAATAATTGTGTTTTATAAAAAGTAAAGGAATCTGCAAAAACAGATTCCTTAAACCAGGGTAAATCCCTGTCGAAGAATGGAACACCAGTTACTTTTTTGATAGAGAAAACGGACTACAATAACGGTCTGCTTTTCTTCATCAATCGTATAAAGGCAAGGTAAATTAATTGATTATTACAAAAACGAAATTTTCCAACTTGCTAAAACCGGATCATCGACAAGACGGAAGTTTTGAGGAAAATCTGATAATGTTCCTATCTGCTTTGTGACAGCATCTAACAGATTGTCAGCAGCTTGTGGGAATTTTTTTGGGTAAATTCGATGTAATCCACAGCACGCATAATATCATGCTCTGCGGTGGATGTGATATGAAGCTGATAACTCATCGTGTGCGGCGACTCCTGATATCTGCCATAGCTTCAGAGAAAGGTCGGGTGTTGCCTGATGCAATATCGTCCATTCCGTCCTTGATTTGACTGTAAAGCTCAAAGCGGCTGGCAAGATTTTCGTAGGCTTCAATGCTCATAACTGCAAGGTCGCCTTTTCCATTCTTCGTAATGAAAACTGGTTCTGGATAATTATGACAAAATGTAGAAATTTCATTGTAATTATTCCTTAAATCAGCACTTGATTTGATTGTCGGCATAAAAGCACCTCCTTATCTAATAACAAAATTATACATAAATTTTGTTATGAAGTCAATGGGGTTGCTATAAGTGTTGGCAGAATTAAATCTTAATATGTCAATGAGATTGACCTTTCTTTAAAGAAAGTAATAATGATTATAATATTAGAAAACAAAGACATTGAAAATTTAATCAAGAATTTACCCCAAATACATCAAATAGTACCCAAATACTGTTGTAGAACGCAAATTTTAAAGCTAAAAAGGGTATTATAATTAGGCGAAAATAGCGATAAATAGCATTGCTTGTTATTAAAGCCCTTTTCAGAATTGTGGCGGAGAAAGTCCCGGCGATGAAGAGCTTGGAGAAATAAAATGCCGAAAACAGGTTGCTAAATTCAGAGAAACTGTATATACTAAGGATAGAAGTAAATGTTTGCCGCTTGCTGATGGTGCGGGGTATAAATAATTCAGTTCGTAAATGAAGCCACTTGCTATACAGGTGGGATAAAAATAGTATAGTTCGTAAATGTTCCCCATCAGGTAACTGGTGGGGAATTTTATCACATAGGAAAGGTTATTTATGGAGATACAACAGGGATATTCGTATCATATCAAGGATGAATTTTTTGACTTGGTTCAGGATAAATATTTGATGAGTAATAAGGAACAGGGGAACTATCGTCCTCATTACTATGCAATTCAGGATAGAAAAAATCCAAAATTGTATTGGATGATACCAATTAGCTCACAAGCTGAGAAATACAAGGGAATCGTTGAAAAATATTTTGACCATGTTCATACGATTCAGGAACAGCCTGTAACAATACATAAAAAGCTGGATAAGGTACTTGTGGAAAATCTGAATGAAGTATTGGCTATGTATAATCGGGGAATAAAATTGACTTTTACGGATATAAAAGCGATTAGAAATATTATGGAAGAAGAACTTGGAAAATAAAGAGGACATCATTGCTTATATAAAATTGCACAAAAACAGTAAGTGACATAGATATGGGATTTTTCGACAGGCGAAACCTTGCAGGTCTGCAGACAACAGCAAAGTATGCACCCCGAAGAAAACGGGGCGGTCGCAGACCGTTTTTGCTTGGTCAGGATTTTTGCTCGGTCAAGAATTTTCCTACGGAAAACTGCCTTCGGCAGCGGCGTTTTCTTCGCCGTTCCCAACAAAACCGCTTTCAGCGGCGGCGTTCTTCACCGTTCCTAAGCAAAAATGCTTTGACCATACTGACACCGAAGGTGGTTTTGCGAAGCAAAAGTTTTGAACGAGCCATTTCCCGAAGGGAATTTGTGAACCTGCCAAAGCAAAATTCTGAACGAGCCGTTCCGCAAAGCGGAATTTCGCAGGCGGAACACGCAGATTCCGAAAACTCAACATGACAAAACGGTGGTTATAACTTTAAAAAATTTTGTACGGAAATTCAAGAGGGGAGTACCGCTATTGATTATTTCCATTCGCCATGATATAATTTGGAAAATTATATATATTTTTCGTCGGAAATGTAGAGTTATTTGTCGGATACTTTTCTAAAATAAATAAGCTATTACATTTTATGAAGGTGTTCAGCATTTGACTACAAGGGTTGATCGCAGAAAGACCTAATTTTTTTGCAATAACTCAAGTAGAAATGAGGTGAATATTGATGACGTAGCAATTGTATAAATTGACATATGTCAAAAATAGGGGGGTAGAAACCTGCCTATCATGAATGACGATCGGGAGAGAATGACAAAAGGAGGACTTTATGAATATTATCAAACATAAATATGGCAAACGAACGCTATCTCTGCTGCTTGCGGTAATTTTGGTACTATGCCCTCTACAGGTCAAGGCAGCAGATAACAAGGCGGCAGATAACAAGCCAACCATCGAAATTGGTGACTACATTCAGATGGGTACTTATGATGGAAAACCAATTGTGTGGCGTTGTGTAGCGAATGATGACAATGGACCATTGATGCTCTCGGATAAAGTATTGTGTGATTATATGCCATATGATGCACAAACCAACGAAAATAAGAAAACAGGCTCGCATCGGCGCAATACCTGGAGAGATAAGTTTGGTTCTAACCACTGGAGAGACAGCAACATACGTTCCTGGCTCAATTCCAACGAAGAAGCAGGAAATGTGAAGTGGCTTTGCGGAAATCCGCCAACATCGGATTCTGTCTATCCCGCAGATAAAGCATATGACCAAAAGGCGGGTTTCCTTCGCAGCTTTCGTTCGGATGAGCTGGGAGCGATTCGAAAGGTGAAGCAGCGTTCTATCGTTTCCCATCCGGAGTATACGGCAGGTTATATCGATGCAGCCGGTGATGATCTTCCCTATAACACCACAATTGATACGGTAGCGGAGGGGTATAACGGTGCCTATTATGAGGATATTTGGGATAGAGTTTTTCTGCTGGATGTTAAGCAGCTTAAAACGGTTAAGGATAACCTGAAAGACTACCATATCGCACAAAACAGAAGCAATCAACCATGGAACTATTGGCTACGTACGCCGATTACAACCTGTAACCATGATATGCGATATGTGACCCCTCAAGGGGATATTTTGCGTGCAGCACCCTATCTAGGATATTGGGGCGTTCGCCCTGCCTTTTATCTGAATACGGAAAATTACACCGTATCAACCGGCACAGGAACGAGTACAAAACCCTATGTTGTTTCCGCACTGAATGCGCAGGATTACACCATTGACATATCCGGAGCTGAGCGAGCGGATGTAAAAGGTGACTGGAATGTGAACACGGATGAGTATCTGAAGCTGTATATGAATGAATGGTACACTACGGATCCTGCATATACCAATGTAACCGTACCGGTGTATACAATCCAGAAGCCTCGCAGCGATAAAGATAATATGGTAATTTTGTACTGCGCTGAGGGCTACACCAAAAGTCAGCAAAAGATGTTTGTCGAGGATGTAAAAAAGGCTGTGGGGGAAGGTGTTGCAGATAGAGCCATATCGCAGCATGGCGGATCGCTTTAATGTCTATGCACTCTGCACGCCATCGGAGGATACCTTTAAGGGCAACAGCACTTTTTTTAATGCGACCGAAGATGGAATCGGTGGTTACAAAGGGGTCTGGCGCAATCATGTTTTGGAACGCATCATAGGCCCTGCGTTTATCGAAAAGATTCATGACGCACATATTCCTAACAAAACGCGTCCAAACGAAAACGCAGACCATGACTATAGACAGTATGATTATGTATATAAAAATATCAATCAATTCGTTGTGTTGGCGAATAGCGGTAAGTATTTCGGTGGCTCTCATGATAATAAAGAAAAAGGTATTCACTATCTGATTGCATCAGCGAAAGACGTAAATTCTGCGTTTATCCAGCGGCATGAACTGGGACACGGTCTGTTCCATCTGGGAGATGAATATAATTCCGGCAAGAATCCTGTAGCTGAGGAGCTTTACACTACATCGCTGAATATGTCTGCAACAAAAGATTCGAAGAAAGTAATGTGGAAACAGCTGCTTGGCTTCCATCATACCTATACCTGCCCGCATTATGACGGTTATTATCCCTATAATTCCAGCAGGGATTGTCTGATGCGAGAATCCACCATTCAGAATGATTTTTGCGATGTGTGCAGGCTGCAGGGCATAAAGGTCATGAGTCAGCTCATTACAAATCCCCCTGAGCTTTATGTGGCTGTTCCTGAGGTGAAAAAGTATAAAGGCGATTACAGAAATCCCACAGAAAATCCTTCTGCTTTTGAGAGAGCGAATTCCTCTGCATATGAGAATTATAAATATGACAGGAATAACCGTCTATTAAGCGGCGACAGGAAAAAACAGCTTTGATTATAGAAGCATGAATGGGCAGGAGGTTGAGCTGCGTACCATCATACAAAACCTTTCGGATACCCAAGCGAAGAAGGTGACCCTGCGCCTGTGGGTGGAACATTCCGACGGCAAAACAGCGGTCACAAGAGATGGGAAGCAGGTTTACGCTACGAAGGAGTTTGACATCCCTGTTTGGAGCGAGAAAAGCAAATTCTGGACAAAGGGTGCGTTGAATTACAAGGGCAGCGACTTTAATTCCGGTCTTGTCAACTGCTCTTTGGTTTACAAGATTCCGGAGAATGCTATTCTGAAATACGGCGATACCATCGGCTTTGACATTGTAGATGGTGCAACAGACGAGGTATTGGCTGATGATGATACGGAGCAGCAGCGCTATGCCGATGTCACCATCCAATATCAGCTGGAGGATGGCACAGATGTTCCAAACACCATGCCGACTACCTTTACTGTTCCGGTAGGCAAAAAGGTTGATTGGCAGCCGCCGCAGGAACTGAACGGCTACACTTTTGTTCAAGCGGAGGGAATGGAAGAGACTGTCCCGAGCAATGGTATGACGATTCGTTATATTTATAAAAGGACTGAGGAACGCCCCGAGCCGCCGGTGACAAAAAAGTTATACGGTGAAATATGATTGGGGCTCTGTATTCCCGACAGGCGTAACCCTGCCGCAGAATAGCAACTCCTATTCCAGCGAGCAGCAGGCGAAGGCGGCTGTGGATAAGAAATATACTACCTCAACTCGCATTAAGGCGCAAAAGGATGGTAAAAACGGCACATGGGCTTTTTTCGGGCTGGGATAGTGGCAGCTTAAACGGCACAACCGTGGTATTCCGTGGAAGTTGGAGTTTTACGGCGGATACAGCGCCGATAACGCCTCCGAGCGGCGGCGGTGGTGGCGGTGGCGCTGCTACTACAGCAAGCTACAAGATTACCGCAACGGCAGGTATCGGTGGAACAATCTCTCCCGGTGGCACGACAACGGTATCTGCCGCAGGTCAGCTTACATATACAATCAAGGCGAACGAAGGATATTATATTGCGGACGTAAAGGTGGATGGCAAGAGCGTTGGCGCAGTGTCAAGCTTTGCGTTTGAGTAAAATAACGGCTTCGCATACCATCGAAGCAGCTTTGCGGAAAAAGGACAGCGCCACTGTAAAAGACCCTATAAAACGCCTGCCAATACATCTACCAATGAAAAATGAAAGTCAAAAAGATGTGATAAGGGTTGCAGACCCTGTGACGACGGGCGTTTCCAATAGATTGGAAACAACAGACCATAATTCTTATATGGCGGGCATGGGCGATGGTACGTTCAGACCGAACGAGGCTGTAACCAGAGCACAGGCGGCGACAATCGTAAACGCAATGCTTAAACGCTTTGCGGATAAGGATTATGTAAAAGGCAAAATCCAGAATCCCTATAATGATGTGACAGACGCACACTGGGCTTTCTATCAGATACTGGAAGCAAGCGTGGCGCATGACCATGATTATGATGAGGGCGGAATGGAGTTTTGGGACGGTTTGAAGTAAGAGAGAAACAAAAAAGGAATAAGGAAGCAAAGTGGGGCTGTAAAAAAACTCCCCTAACAGAAAAATCGCCCAGACGTGAATCGACTCCGGAAAAGGAGATATCACCATAGACAAAGACGGCAACACCACCGGCGGAAGCGGAACTGCCGGAGCAGGCAAGAAAGACGATGGAAATGGAAACGGAAAAGGAGACGGAGAGAAAGATAACGGAACCGGAACCGTGAAGAAGACAACAAAGACTGTGACGACCGTAAAGAAAGCGGTAAGAACGGGAGACGTTGCGCCGATCTGGCTGCTTGTGGCACTGCTAGCAGTGAGCGCAGGAGCGGTGACAACCGTCAGCATTCGCAGAAGAAAAATGAAAAATGATAAACTCGAATAACGCGAAACTTTTAAGAGAGTGTTGATTAGCAGCCGGATATAGGTTATCTTAAAAAAGGAACACCGTAGTGAATGAAGTATATAGACATCATATAGTATGTTTGTATGCTTCATTTAGTATATGAATGAAAAATGGAGAGATAAAGTGAGAAACAGAAGAATTAAAAAGATTTTAGGAGCGATGCTTGCGGCTGCAATTGTGTGTCAGACGAGTGCATCGGCCGGGGGTACTGACAGTACGTGCAGAGACAGCGGATTCAGTCACAGTGGATTCTTCCACGGCAGATTCTTCCGCAGCAGATTCCGCGGTGGATGAGCAGGAACAGATCCGACATGGGGATATGGATGAACACACCGGAGCTGAGGAAGACGTTGATGTGAATCAGGGGGTTGATGTCGAGGCGGCGATTGGCGGGACTGAGGAGAAGACGGCAGATGCAGCGGCAGAGTCTGCGACAGAAGCCGAGTACCGTTATATATCGGATATGGAGTATATTACGGACAACAGATGGTCCTATGCCGGCTGGGGCAATATCATGAAGGATAAAAATATCGAAGGAGGCACCATCAGCCTTCTGCTCGATGGCTCCAGAGTATACTTCGAAAAAAGGAATGGGAGCACACGCCACATCACAGCTTACCTATGATATTTCAGCGTATTCGGATGTCTATACACGTTTTGTTGCGAAAATGGGCGTTGATGCGGAACGAGGCGGCAACGGAGAGGTCTGGTTCAGAATCTCTGTCTCAAAGGACGGGACAAACTGGGAGGAATTATATAAGAGTGCGGTGGTTACTTCCGCCAGTAATGCGATCGAGGTGGATCTGAATGTTAAGGGTTACCGGTATCTGAGGCTGTATTCAGACAGCAACGGATCGAACGGGGCAGATCACTCTGTATATGCGGACGCCAGAATCGTTAAGACAGATTATGATATGTCCTCAGAATTAATGCAGGATATCAGACCGACCGCATATTATGATGAACAGCTTTCCCAAAATACAGTGGAAGAGAATTACAGCAAACAGCTATATACCGTATTAAAAAGGAGAATTTGTGAACCGCATGGGATACTGGACATTGCAGAGTGCAGTAAAAGACGATGCAGATGGAGAGGTTCTGGAAGCGGTTCGGTGGATTTTTAATAACAAGGAGAATCTGCAGCTGTTTATAGAGACGGGAAATGTAGGGGACTCGCAGGCGTGTCTTAAGCTGCTTGGAAGT
>ENA-OQHD01000663-OQHD01000663.1-human-gut-metagenome-genome-assembly--contig:-NODE-663-length-11789-cov-3.239410_pt1 | contig 11789 bp, 18 predicted proteins | sample MGYA00242560_ERZ504711 | MGnify/ENA primary metagenome ERZ504711 (study PRJEB26092, sample SAMD00036198) | human gut metagenome | host: Homo sapiens | study: EMG produced TPA metagenomics assembly of... | reverse complement strand
GTTTAAGGATTACAAACCTTATCGGCTTCAATGCGTCAGCAGCTTTTAGAATTGGGCTTTGAGATTACTGAGGAAGGTAAGCATTATCGACTCACCTATTACGGCGATGGACGATATAAAACCGATTGCTAAGAACTGGAGTGACTGGCGTGAGGGAAAAAACATTGCATCTGTAATCCTTAAGAGCATGATGTGATGGAATGGGCAATAAAGGAGCACACTATGAAAGCGATAGATACAGAATTGACAAAGTTTTTAGGGGCAGAGGCTCAATACTATGTTCCTATTTATCAGCGAAAATATAGCTGGAAGAAGGATAATTGCTTTAAAATTGATAGATGACATTCTAAAGGTGGCAAAAGATAATGAAAGGCCTTGTCATTTTATTGGCTCTGTCATCTATCTTGCAAAGCAGGACGCGATGCATGCTTCCGCAGTAAAGGAATATTTGGTGATTGACGGACAGCAGCGTCTTACTACAATCTCAATTGTGTTACTTGCTCTTGGGGACTACACAAGAGCGAAAATAGTTGATGATGCTGATTATAATAAAGCAACCACATCATTAGAAAAATTGTCTCGCAGATATCTGACAAATGAGGACGAGACTGGGGATACATATTACAAAGTAAGGTTAAATGAAGAAGACTTCTATGCATGGATGAAACTTCTTGAAAATCGAACTAAGCCGGATGATATTAAAAGGAGCAAGATTTTCGAGAATTATGGAATCATCTACAAGGCTCTTTGTGACAGTAATGTTGAACCTCAATTGGTGTATGATGGAATAAAAAAGCTGAGATTAGTCGACATCTGTCTTGTTCCCGAAGATAATGCACAGTTAGTATTTGAGACGGTGAATAGTACAGGATTGCCGCTTTCTACTGCTGACAAAATTCGCAATTTTCTCCTGATGACAGTCGAGCCGTCAAAGCAGACAAAACTGTATCTGGAATATTGGCATCCTATGGAGAAAGCTCTCGGAATGGAATCTGGTGAGTCTTCTCAATTTGAAAGTTTCTTCAATTATTATATGACGTCTGTTTTTGCAGCGGCAGTTAGTTGGAGATTATTATGATGTATTCGAAAAATTACTACTATGAGAACAAAGCTGCTGGAACAGAAGGAATTGTAAAACAAATCCATCAGTATTCTAAGTACTATACAGAATGGAATACCGCTTCTGATAAAGGCACACGTATACAAAGAGCCTTATTTAAGGTCCGGAAGACAGGACAGTTTAAGATTACTCCAGCAATCTTAAAACTTCTCTCGGACAGAAATGATGGCCTCATCGTTGATGACGATGTTGTTGAAATTCTTACAATTATGGAATCGTATTGGATGCGTAGAGCTATATGTGCATTGCCAACTAATACTGCTGGACCAGTCTGTATTTCTATGCTGAAGAGCCTTAATGCTACCAATCAGTTAAAATCATTTAAAGCAAATCTCTTTTCGTTGACTTGGGCACAGAGAATGCCAAGTGATACTGAAATTAAGGACACGCTCAAAACCCTAAAAATTTATTCATTAAGTTCTTCCAGGACTAAACAATTCTGGATAAACTTGAGAATAATAGAAGAAAAGAGTATGTTCCTACTTCGGAGTATACAATTGAACATATTATGCCGCAAACACTGTCTGATGATTGGAAATCTGACCTTGGAGCAGATGCGAATCGAATTCATGAAACCTATGTCCATACAATTGGCAATCTTACATTAACTGGGTATAATTCTGAGTATCAGAATAAGAGGTTCTCGGATAAAGTTGATTGTACTGACAAGGCAGGAAATGCCATAGGATATAGACACACACCAATAAAACTTAGCAGTTATTTGACAACTGTAAGCAAATGGGGCGAAGATGAAATTTTAGCCAGAGCAGAAATGCTATCAGATGAATTAATTACAATATGGAAGTATCCTAAAAAGGACTAATAGCAGTCGTCTTTTAGAAAGAATTAAAAAACCTGCTATTTGTTTCCGAGAACTAATGATAATAACCGGGACGAAAGCGGTTAGTCGATTTGTTTTCGAGAACTATCGGGGGCAACCTGACATCAATACTGTTTCCTCGTTCCATGGCCTTTATCGTCACGGTCTACGCTCATTCGGTTGGCCATCAATGGATAGAGTGCGATGACTTCGCCCTTGCCATTTCGAATAATCTGCGCATAGGCATTTCCGTAAAGAAGCAGGTGCGTCATCAGGGTCTCCCGGAAGACAAAGGATGTCATTTCCGGATTTGGTTCATCGTGTATCAGGTGATACAGCGGATGCTTGATAGCCTTTTCCTTGCTGACGGAGTCGGTGTATTGATAAACATGAACCGGCAGGCCAGCAATAGACTCGGAAAGAATTCTGACGCAAGGGTAGACGGCAGTCATCTGCATGGCACTTCGCTCATTCACCGCTTTACCGGAATTACTGCCACCAAACAGGAAACGGTAAGTGCTGCCGTTAGTGCTGTTGGTGGGCTTGTCTCTTGACCGGAATAGTCCGCTTAAAATGCTCATAATAATCACACTCCTTCCTAAATTTGAGCAAAGAAAAGCACCTGCATTTGCAGATGCTTAACCTTAATCACGGTGACTTTCCCTTAAAAAATGGAAATGTTTAAGGGAAATATAAAATACTTAATGGTATTATTTTATTCTAAAATAGCAAGTGTTCTTTCCTGAGCCTTCACGTTTTAGTTCACCAGATGCGACTAATTTTCTTAGTGAGCCCTCTATAGAGCTGACGCTAAGCGAAGGGCAAAGCTCACGAATATTCTGCTTTGTGAAGCGACCTATTTTGTGTAAGGTTGCTCGTCTGACTGTTTCGAGAGCTGGCAACTTTGTTTCAACAAGTTCAAAACGTTCTTCGAAATCTTTGTATGCAGCAAGAACAGTACCAAGCAAATACTTGATAAATGGCACTGGGGCCTCTGTCCCTTCATGCCAGCCAATCTGTGCCTGACCAAGTGCGTCGTAATACAGATCCTTGTTCTTGGCAATCTTAGCTTCCAATGAAATATACTTGCCAACATAAAAGCCATTTCTGTATAACAGAAGTGTTGTAAGCAAACGGCTCATTCGTCCATTTCCATCATTGAACGGATGGATGCAAAGAAAGTCATGAATGAAGATTGGAATTGCAATCAGGGGTTCAACTTCCATATTTCCAATGACACGATTATATTCCTCACATATTCTATCTAAAGCTTGTGGAGTATCGTATGGAGCAAGTGGAGTGAACAGAGTTTCTACATGGCCATCTGGATAGGTGGCACTAATATAGTTTTGTACACTTTTAGTTCTTCCGGCCATAGGATTATTCATGTGGCTATACAATATTTTGTGAAGCTGTAAAATATAATTCTGTGTGATAGGAATTGCATCAAAGCTTTCGTGAATAATATTAAGAACATCGCGATACCCTGCAATTTCCTGCTCATCACAGTTCTTTGGTGTTGTTTTTTCTTCTACAATCTGCTTGATACGAGTGCTTGTTGTAACAATTCCCTCAATTGCGTTTGATGCCTCGGTGCTTTGTATTTTAGCAATCTCAACCAGTTTTTCTAATTCTTCAGGACGTTGTTTCAGGTACATTTCCTGTTTACCGGCCTCTTTATAAATTGCTGCAATTAAGCTAAGAACATCTGAATCCCACTTTTGCTTCTTGATTTCAGAGTAATTAAAAGTTCTCATTTCCTTCACCTCCGATTTTTCCCTTAAATATTACAACAAAATAAGGGAAACAGCAACACATTAAGGGGATTTCCACTTAATAGTATGCGTATTATAAGGTAAAGTATGCAGGGGTTATAGGAATAAGATCCCTCTGTCATCATAGACAGAAGCACCGGTATTATTTCCACAGCGGATCGCACGGTCAAGTCCTATAATCGTGGCAACTGCACCGTCGATTTTTTCTGTGGATTTTTCTTTGTCTGCTTTTACATTGCCAGCAGGATCAGTACGGATATAAATGTTATCCATCATCCAGAGGAGTACTGGATGACCGCTGTGGGCCAGCCTTTGTTCCAGTGTCAGCTTCATAGCATCCAGCGCACAGCCTGCTTCACCCACTGGTTCAGTCGCAACTGTCTGAATGAATTTTCTTCACCGGGATTCTGCTTGGCAGATTCGCAGGCGGCCTCTACCTTATCCATCCCAACCGTGATGCCGAGAGATGGGTTGGCTTTCTTCCAGACTTCAGGATCCGTCCAATCATCTGTTTCATGAAGACAATCCACAATAATTTGAATTTGCAAAAATCACCCAATGACGGTAAAATATATAAGTAAGAATAGGGGATCAGGTAGCATGAGCAAGGCAACGACAAAGTTTGCAATCGCATTTGCGTTTAAGGAATTATTATTAGAAAAAATCAATTGATAAAATAACAATCAATGACATTACGGAAAAGTGTGGGATAAACCGTCAGACTTTTTATATCATTTTCATGATATATATGAGTTGATTGAATGGATTTGTGAAACAGATGCAGATCATGTTCTGAAACAGAATAAAACATATGATACGTGGCAGGAAGGATTTCTGGCAATATTTCATCTACTGAAAAAGGACGAACCCTTTTGTTGTCAACATCTATCATAATGCTCCGCGAGGATATATTTACCGTTATTTGTATAAAGTAACGTATTAGCTAATATATAATGTACTCGAAGAAAAAGCGGCAGATATGGTCGTGCGGGAAGAGGATAAAGCATTCATTGCAGATTTTTACAAATATGGGTTTGTTGGTCTGGTATTAGAATGGATTGATAAGGGAATGAAGGAGGATCCGAAACAGATCATAGAAAGATTAAATGCATTGATTCAAGGATCTTTCGCACATGCATTGAATAATGCAAAACTGAACAGGAGCTGATTACGACAAATCTTGTGGTTTGTCGTATATGGATGCAATGTAAGAGGATTGTCGCTTTCTATGACAGTTCTCCTTTTTTTGTGCATAGTAGGAAAAAGATTTTGTGGATATACTGTGCATATGGAAACAAAGAAAACGACACAGTTTAAACAAAAGGAGGGTTTTTATTATGTATTATTCAGCAGGAACTTATGAAGCATTTGCAAGACCGGAAAAACCGGAGGGTGCTGACCGGAAATCAGCATATATCATTGGAACAGGATTAGCTGGGGCTTTCAGCCGCGTTTTTATCTGGTGAGAGATGGGCAGGTAAAGGGAGAGCACATTCATCTCCTTGAGAAACTGGATCTTGCCCGGGGGCAGCTGCGATGGAAGAAAGGATGTCCGAAAAGGTTTCTATATGCGTGGCGGAAGAGAAATGGACAACCATTTTGAATGTATGTGGGATATGTTCCGTGATGTTCCTTCGATAGAGACACCGGGCGTCTCTGATTTTTGGATGAGTATTATTGGTTAAACAAGCATGATCCGAATTACTCCCTTTGCAAGGGCTTCTGAGAAAATGCGGGCAGGATGCACATACAGATAAGAAATTTACACTTGATAAGGATTCAGCCCTGGCATTGTCAAAGTTGTTTATGACACCGGAAAAGGATTTGGAGGATAAGAAAATCAGTGAGATATTGCCGGATTCCTTCTGGGACACGAATTTCTGGCTATACTGGCAGACTATGTTTGCATTTCAAAGATGGTCATCTGCACTGGAAATGAAACGGTATTTGTGCAGATACTGCCATCATATTGATGGACTTCCGGATTTTTCCGCACTCCGCTTTACGAAATACAATCAATACGAGAGCATGATTCTTCCGCTTGTAAAATATCTCGAAAGCCATGGTGTGTCAGTCGAATATGGCATGGATGTCAAAAATGTTGTCATCAAAGATGAAAATGGTAAAAAAACTGCCACACAGATTATATATGAAAAGGCTGGAAAACCGGGTACAATTGATTTGATTGAGGATGATCTGGTCTTTATAACAAATGGATGCTGTACAGATACTTCCTGCTATGGAGATCAGAATACAGCACCGGATTTGAGCCTGATTAAAAACGGTACAGGCGAATCGTGGGATTTGTGGAAGAATATTGCTGCACAGGCAAAGAATGGTGAGTATGGTAATCCGGATAAATTCTGCGACGATTTTGAAGCAACAAACTGGATGAGTGCAACTGTGGAAACCTCGGATGAAGAGATTATCCAGAAGATTATCAGCATTTGCAAGCGTGATCCGAGAGAAGGAAAAGTAACAACCGGAGGAATTGTGACAGTGAAGGATAGTACCGATAACTGGTATCTTTCATGGACAATCAATCGTCAGCCGCAGTTTAAAGCACAGGATAAAAATACGGTTTTGATCTGGGTATATGCACTTACAACGAATAAAGAAGGAAATTATGTAAAGAAGGCAATGCGGGATTGTACAGGTGAAGAAGTTTGCCGTGAGTGGCTTTATCACATTGGCGTCCCGACAGATCAGATTGACGATTGGGCAAAAAATCGCTGCAATACAACAACCTGCTTCATGCCATACATCAATGCTTTCTTCCAGCCAAGAAAAGAAAGTGATCGTCCGCTTGTTGTTCCGGAAGGTGCTGTCAATTTTGCATTCCTGGGACAGTTTGCGGAGACACCGAGAGACACTATTTTTACGACAGAATACTCCATCCGTACAGGTATGGAAGCAGTTTACACACTTATGAACGTAGATCGTGGTGTTCCGGAGGTGTGGGGCTCGAAGTACGATGTACGTGAATTGCTGCGTGCTGCATATTACGCAGTTGATAAAAAACCCGATTGATGAACTTCCGCTTTCTCTCAAGGAAAAGGTAGTCTTAAAGAAAGTAATAAAAGCTGTGGAAGGAACCGATCTGGAAATTTTTGCTCAAGGAAAGTGGATTACTCCGGTAAGAGCAAGAAAAGGGGGATGCAAAAAAGCTCAATCGAGTTTTTCACATCCCCTAAAGAAGATCTATTGCAGATAAAAGCTGTACTTTGCATAGAAGAAATGCAGAGTATGGCTTTTCTTTTTGGAGATTGGAGCGGATAACAAGGACAAGATTGCTGAACGGCGGTTTGCAGAAATGAATCAGACGCTCAGAAAGGAGCATCTCCTGTAACAGGACTATTATAAAGAACTGCTGGATGTTCAAAGCTGTGGAGTGATGGCGTATACTCTGCCTGGTCATCGGATTGTTCATATGAATGCAGAAGCATTGAGGATGTATGGATATTATGATCTGATTTTAATGGATGTGCAGATGCCGAGGATGAATGGGTACGATGCAACGAGACAGATTCGAAAGTTAAGAGATCAGAAGAAAGCGTCTATACCGGTGATCGTCATGACTGCGAATGCATTCGAGGAGGACAGGAATGAAGCATTTGCTGCAGGGATGGATGAACATGTGGCAAAATCGGTAGAAATAATAAATTTGCCAAAACCATGAAAGATGATATAATGAGCATTAGCGAGCAGGAGAAAGCACAGCGTTTTTTCAGTGTGAGCGGCGAATGGCGATCATGATCGCTGCGAAGCAGCTTCAGGCACCAAAGGTGCCGATCATGGTATAATAAGCGTTAGCAAGCAGGAAGAAGCGTGGCTTATTCAACGAACAAGAGGAAAAGCAACATGAAAAAGGTGAAATCTACAGCTCTGGTGATTGTATTGTGCCTGGCAGTTGCGGCAGTCTGTCTCAGCGTCCGTACAGAGACATCACCTCGAAAGATAGTTTCAGCGGCAGTCGGATATGCGTGGACGGATGGGACAGACCGTGATCTGGACGCACTGCTTCAGAGAGCGGATGGAAAAAATGTACAAAAATAAACAGAAAATGAAACGAAAGAGGAGAACGATTTGAATCACTATACGATCTATGAACTATTATGGCTTTTCTTCCTGTATTCTTTTGGCGGATGGATACTGGAGACTGTTCTGGCCACATTGAAACAGAAAAAAATTCGCAAACCGGGGACTTGTGAATGGTCCGTACTGTGTGATGTACGGATTTACGGCTGTTCTTATGACTGTGGGACTGCAGGAACTGACGGGATTCTGGCTTTTTCTTTTTGCAGCAGTTTATGCTACGGTTGTAGAGTGGATCGGCGGGTCATCTGATGGAGCGGATCTTTAAAGAACGCTGGTGGGACTATTCCAATGTGAAGTGGAATCTGGATGGATATATCTGTCTTCCGGCATCTCTGGTCTGGGGCGGACTGGGGTATATCGCTGTCCGGTGGGGCAATATGCTGAGTCTGGATTTGCTGCATCTTCTCCCGGAGCTTGTGATGAAGATATTGATCCTGGTGTTGCTGCTGTTCCTGTGTGTGGATGTTTTTGCATCTTTTATGCTGCTGACAGGGGCCAGCAGAAATCCGAAGCAGTGGGAAGAAACGGATGCACAGATTGATAAGCTGAGTGCAAGATTAAGCTCCTGGATTTCAGAACGGGTCGAAAGGCGTGTGAAGAAAGCCTATCCGAGTGTACGGAAAACCGAAGAAAAGGCAGCAGAAAAAAGGAATGCATTTGCGGTCGGATGTGGATTTTATAAGATTGTATTACTTTTTATTATCGGGGCATTTTTAGGTGACATTACGGAGACAACTTTTTTGCCGGATCACGATGGGGGTATGGATGAGCCGGAGCAGTGTGGTATGGGGGCCATTCAGTATTGTATGGGGTCTGGCAATCGCACTGGTAACAGCATTGCTCTATAAATATAAAGACCGCAGTAATACCCTTTTTATTTATTATAGGAACACTGCTTGGTGGTGCGTATGAGTATCTGTGCAGTGTATTTACCGAGAATTTTTTTCGGAAAAGTCTTTTGGGATTACAGCAATATTCCATTTAATTTAGGTGGCAGGATCAATCTTCTTTACTGTTTCTTCTGGGGGATTGCTGCAGTAGTATGGTTTAAAAGTCTGTATCCACCGTTGGAAAAATGGATTGAACGGATTCCCAGAAAGGTCGGAAAGATCATAACCTGGGGACTGCTTGTATTTATGTGCTGTAATATCATGGTTTCCTGTATGGCTTTAGTGCGGTATGATGAAAGAAAAAAGGGATCAGGGCGGAAACCAGATGGGAGCATTGGACGGATGAGCATTATGATGATGTGAAGATGAAGAAAATTTATCCGAATGCAAAGGGTGTCAAAAAGGAAAAGACGGAGGAAAAAGATGCGGGATCAAAAGCAGCAGAATCATAATCAACAGAAAAGATTGCACTGGTCAATGATTTTACGGGATTTGGCAGATGTTCGATCGCAGTGCAGCTGCCGGTTATTTCCATGATGAAAGTGCAGTGCTGTGCTGTTCCGACAGCAATTTTCTCAGATCATACAGCTTATGATTCTTTTTACTGCACGGACTATACGGCAGAGATGGAACCGTATATTGAAGAGTGGAAGAAACTGCGTCTTAAATTTCAGGGAATCTGTACCGGATTTCTGGGCTCAGAAGAGCAGATCAGGATCGTCAGTGAGTTTATAAACACTTTTAAAGAAAAAGATACAACAGTCGTAGTCGATCCGGTTATGGGAGACGGCGGAGAGCGGTATGCAACCTATACGGAAGAAATGTGCCGGAAGATGAGTGAAGTTGTGCAGTATGCAGATATTGTTGTGCCAAATGTGACAGAAGCCTGTCTTCTTACCGGTACGCAATATAAGGAAGAATGGAGTATCGGAGAACTGGAGCGGCTGGCAGAGAAGATTGCCGGTTCAGGGCCGGCGAAAGTAGTGATCACCGGGATTGAAAAGAAAAATTATGTAGCAAATCTCTGTTATGAAAAGGGAGCAGGGTATGAGATGATCCAGACGGAAAAGATTGGAAGTCCCCGTTCGGGAACCGGCGATATTTTTGCAGCGATTATTGCGGCAGATGCGGTCAATGGAACGGGGCTGACCGAATCGGTGAGAAAGGCATCCGGGTTTATCGGAAAATGCATTCAGAGATCAGTAGAACTGGAGATTCCTCTGGCAGATGGGATCTGCTTTGAAGAACTGCTGTATCTGTTAAAATAGATTTTATACAACACTGACAGAAAGTAAAGTACAGGATATATGGAAATGAGGAGAAGGTTTATGAAAGAAAAATTTACTGACACCACCGAACATCTGCACAATGTTAAGGATAGTGGGAACTGTCGGACTTTTACTGATCCGGCCGCTGACACTGCCTTTTTATATTCTTTATACATTCTGTGGAATAACGGATGTGCTGGATGGAACGATCGCAAGAGCAACGAACAGTACCAGTGAGTTTGGGGCAAGGCTGGACAGTATTGCAGATCTGATTTTTTATGCGGTGATGATCGTAAAATTTTTCCCGATCCTGCTGGAAGTGCTTCCGGTGTGGATGTGGTATTGTATCGGTGCCGTACTGGTGATCCGTGCCTGCTCCTATGTTACAGCCGCTGTGCGGTATCACCGGTTTGCGTCACTGCATACGATCCTGAACAAGGCGACAGGTTTTTGTGTCTTCTGTCTGCCGTATATGCTTGTACAGGATTTGGCACTGAGATATTGTGAAATTACATGTGTGATCGCAGGGCTGGCTTCGACAGAAGAATTTTTGATCCATCTTCTGTCGAAAGAATATGAACCGGGCAGAAAATTTATATGGAAAAGATAGAAAAAGGAAAGAGCTATTGCAGAAATAACCGCAGTAGCTTTTCTTTTTTCTGCGTATATTTCTGATACCGGATCGGAAGATCCATCCAAGTCTTTTTTGTCCACAATACTCCGGAAATGACTGAAAGATTCAAAACCGGTTTTTTCCATGGTAAGATCCCATTCCGCTCTCACCTATGCCGCCAAATGGCATGGAACTGGTTGCCAGATGAATTACGGTATCGTTGATGCAGCCGCCACCGAAACGGCAGGAGCGAAGAAGCATTTTTCTGTGCGGTTTTATCTTCACTGCAAAAAATAAAGAGCCAGCGGATGTGGATGTGATTCTACAGTACGGATTACTTCCTCCAAAGTGTCATAGGTCAGAATCGGAAGGAGCGGTCCGAAGATTTCTTCTTCCATAACAGCATCTTCCCAGGTAACATCGGCCATAACAGTAGGTTCAATACGAAGAGTTGCCGCATCGGTGTTCCCTCCACAGACGATCTTTTCAGGATCAAGGAGTTCTGAAAGTCGCTGAAAATGCTTTGCATTGATGATCTTGCCATAATCCGGGTTCAGTAACGGACTCTCTCCAAACTGAATCTGGATCTCATGCCGGATCGCAGCAACCAATTTTTGCCGGACCGAATGATGGCACAGGATATAATCGGGTGCACGCAGGTCTGTCCGCAGTTTGAAAAAATTTTCCTAAAAAACAATACGTCTGGCAGCAAGTGGGACTTTTTGCGGTGGAGTCAACGATACAAGGACTTTTTCCACCCAGTTCCAATGTAACAGGGGTCAGATTCTCTGCGGCATGCCGCAGAACTTCCTTTCCGACAGCCTTGCTTCCGGTCAAAAAAGATCTTGTCAAACTTCTGGCGGAGCAATGCCTGATTTTCTGTACGTCCTCCCTCAATGACGGAAATATAATCTGCCGGGAAAGTGGTTTCGATGATTTCTTTGATCATGGCAAGTGAGGCAGGAGCGTAGGCACTTGGCTTCAGGATGACGGTATTTCCTGCGGCAATGGCATCGATCAGCGGCTCCAAAGTCAGCAGGAGCGGATAATTCCACGGACTCATGATCAGAACCGTCCCATATGGGATAGGAGAACGGTAGCTGTGGGCGGCAAACTGGGAGAGAGGCGTTGGTACAGTCCGGTTTTTTGCCAGGGATCTGACATGACGCTGCATCCATGAAAGCTCGGAGAGCGTCAGCCCGATC
>ENA-OQHD01000662-OQHD01000662.1-human-gut-metagenome-genome-assembly--contig:-NODE-662-length-11791-cov-3.235082_pt1 | contig 11791 bp, 12 predicted proteins | sample MGYA00242560_ERZ504711 | MGnify/ENA primary metagenome ERZ504711 (study PRJEB26092, sample SAMD00036198) | human gut metagenome | host: Homo sapiens | study: EMG produced TPA metagenomics assembly of... | reverse complement strand
TTTGCAGAATCTTGCCCCTGACACACCACATCGCGAGGTTCTTTGGCTGGTCTATACACAGATGATTTTTGAGCAAGAACTCTTCCTTGTTTTGAAATGGTAGAAAAGAATTCCGTAGGCAGCAATGACATTATTTATCGAAGCGTTGCCTATATGGCTGCTCATTTTAGAGAAGATTTTTCGTTAACACAGATGGCAGAAGATCTGGGCTACAGTCCTTATGCGCTTTCTAGAGTCTTCTCTTCTACTTTCCATTGCAATTTTAATACTTACTTAAACAATATCCGTTTGGATTATTCTTGTAATCTGCTTCAACATTCCGACCGTAGCATTACGGATATCTGCCACAGTGCCGGGTTTGGAAGTCTGAGAACTTTCAATCGCACATTTCTAAATACTTATAAAATGTCTCCGAGAGATTATCGGAAGATGATTTGTGAAGTGTAATCAAGAATAGCCAACGAAAGTGATCGTTTCACTTCCACAGTTTTTTCAACGTTATAACCCATTATAACCCATTGATATTTTTCTTAAAATGGGTTATAATAGATTGTAAGAAACGGGGTGATATTATGGATATCTACAAACGAATTTATGAATTAGAAAACGAAATAGCATCCTTACCACAAGGTTCTATCAACATGAAGAAAATTTACGGCAAAGAGCAGCCTTATCTGCAATGGACAGAGAATGGAAAAAGCAAAAGCAAGTACATTAAAAAGAACGAACGCGAAGAAGTTTTTGCAGGTGTTGAAAGGCGCAAACAGCTTCAAGAAGAATTGAAAGAACTGAAACAACACAGTTCTATTGTTCCACCTAAATCTACAGATTTTGAAACTTCTGTCATTATCGGAGAACGTCTTCTGGCACTGACAAAAGGTGTCAAAAAACTGGGGAAAACGTGATTGTTTCAGACAGTTACAGGCATATTTAAACAGTGAGGAAACAGATCGTGTATGCTTGGTATTTGGTCTGCGACGAACAGGAAAGACAACAATGCTGCGTCAGGCTGTTTTAGGAATGACTCCATCACAGTCCGCAAAATCAGCATACATCAAAGCGAAAGGGAGCGATACCATGGCAGCGATGAATCGTGATTTGGGCAAACTCCTTGATCTGGGATATGAATATGTTTTTATTGACGAAGTAACCCTGATGCCCGACTTTATTGATTCAGCAGCACTATTCTCTGATATCTACGCTGCACAAGGTATGAAAATTGTTTTATCCGGAACAGATTCTCTTGGCTTTTGGTTTGCGCTTCATCAGGAACTTTATGATCGAGCTGTTACGATTCACACTACCTTTATTCCATTCCGTGAACATAGTCGTTTACTCGGTATCGACAGTATTGACGAGTACATTCGCTATGGCGGCACACTTCGTGCAGGAGAACTAGATTTTGATGATAAAGACGTTATTGCAGAGGATGCTTCGTTCCGTGATGACGAATCCACACGGCGTTATATCGATACCGCAATCTGTAAAAATATCCAGCACTCCCTGAGTTGTTGTCAAGATGGAGGATATTTCCGTCATCTCCAATCACTCTATGAGGCAGGTGAACTAACAGGTGCTATCAATCGAATCATTGAGGATATGAATCATCGTTTCCTTATTCGTATTCTGACCGACAAATTCAAATCTCATGATTTGGGTTCAGCTGCTGATGTTTTGCGAAGAGATCGTAATCCAGAACAGCGTACAGATATTTTGGATAAAATCGATACAGAAGCAGTAACCAAACGATTAATGGATATGTTGGAGATTCGCAACAAAGAAGAACAATCTATTGGTATTACAAATGCTCACATAGAGGAAATCAAAGAATATTTGAAAGCACTTGACCTGATTGTTGACGTTCCACGAGAAACGGTAATTCCAAGTGCTGAACCACTAGAGAATATTTTATTCACGCAACCAGGCATGCGTTATTGCCAGGCACAGGCATTGGTTCATTCTTTGACAAAAGATGAATTATTCTCTACATTGAGCGAGCACGAAAAAATTGTTAGTTTCTGAACGTATTTTGGAAGAAGTGCGTGGTCGTATGATGGAAGACATCGTACTTTTAGAAACATTCAAATCGACTAAAAGACATCAACGTGTTTTCAAATTGCAATTTGCTGTCGGCGAATACGATATGGTAATTTACGATGCTAAACTCAATACATGTGAATGCTACGAAATAAAACACAGCTCGAAAATTGTTCCAATGCAAGCTCGCTTCTTAGTTGACGAAGAAAAACTGAATCAAACAAGTCATAGATTTGGTCAGATTACCAAGCGATGTGTGCTCTATCGTGGTGAAGATTCCGTCATGGAAAATGGCGTTGAGTATCAGAATGTAGAAAATTATTTGAAACATTTATAATTTTCCCCTAAAGAAAGAGCGGTCCATGACATTTAACATCATGAACCCTCTCTTACTTTATTATCCTCTATTTCTTTTAGATGTGAAAATAGTTGTTGTAAGAACAAATTATGCAAACACAAACATCATATGAAAAAAGCTATTCACTAATCTTGAGCTGCTCTATATTTTTTTGACTCCTCTAGTTCAATATTTATCGATACATCCTGTGTATCTTCATTGCAACTAACAAATGGTAAATGAATATCTGATGTCTTCTTCCGCACTGATATGATATTCGTCTTCCACATCACTTTGCCAGCTGTCGATACCTCCGACTCCTCTGACTGCTCCGTATACGCATAAAACTGTTCTTCTTCTGAAAACATTCCTTTTTCTGCTCCGGTCGCCTCCATGCTGTAAGCTCCTCTGTGGTACTCTTTCCTTTCCAAACAAATCCCAAAAAGATTTTTGGGATTCGTTCGTTAAAAATTTCTTGTTCTATTTTAGTATACACCTACAAATGAGATTACAGGAGCAACTCTTGAATCTTCAATACGAATTTCAATTGCATTTGTTGGTGTCCTTATTTATAATCAACTGTGAATAGTAACGGAAAAAAATAAAAAAGGAATCTCAGAAGTTAGATAAATAGCGGGCTAGAGATTCCGAGAAACTATTATAAGCATGGGAGACAGTATCCGATGTCACAACTCCTAAAAAATGGTATCAGTTCAGCCAACAGCTCGGATTCGCAGCTCACTCTGCTTTTCTGCCGGATGCATCTGGAATTTCCATCTGCATCCTGTATTTTGCCACTGTTCTTCTTGATATTTGTACACCCTCTTCTTCCAGTTTCTTTACCAGTTTCTGATCACTCAGTGGTTTTTTCTTATCTTCATTTTGAATGAATTTCTTCAGCATCTGCTTTACAGAATCACCGCTGACTTCTTCCATTCCTTTCGGCATAAAATCCGACAGTGCGTAGACACCTCTGCCACACTGTAGATATTTTCCTTTTACAGCCCTGCTGACCGTCGATTCATGCACTTCCATGATCTGTGCAACGTCCTTCTGTCTGAGCGGTTTCATATCCTTTCCCGTCTCTAAAAATGTCCTTTGGAAATCTATCAATATATCTGCGATTCTCAGCAGTGTATGACTTCTCTGTTCAATACATGTTTTCAGCCACTTTGCCTGCGCCTGTTTTTGAATAATATATTCTCTTACCTCTGATTCCTCAGAATCCTTCAGCTTCACATAGGATTCATTCAGCCGCAGTTTCCGGTACACATCCTCGTTCAATGCCGCTGTGTATTCTCCATGTTCTTCCGACACAATAATATCTGGTATCACATAGAGCACCGTTGTTCCTTCCCCGAAAATACTTCCCGGTTTTGGGTTCAAGGTTCTGATTCTGGCAAATGCATCTTTTACCGCAGCCTCGTTCTCTCCCAGTTCCTTTGCAATTGCTGAAATTCTATGCTTCGGCAAGTCTTCCAGATAATTTTTGACCAATGTAACCGCAAGCCGGGAGTCTTTCTGCCGTCTCAACTGCAGAATCAGACATTCCTTCAAATCTGCCGCGCCGATTCCTGCCGGTTCCAATGATTTGAGTATCTCTAATGCACTCCGAAGTTCCTGCACCGAACATGGTATATATTTTGCCAGTTTTTTCACCGGAATCTCCAGATATCCTCTGCTGTCCAACGCTCCCGCCAACTTTTCCACAATTTCCTTTTCTTTTTCCCCAATTGACATCGTCAGCAGCTGTTGATGTATCATATCAACAAGACTTTCCGATTTTCCTCCCTGTGGAGTCCACCAGTCTTCTGGCGACTGATGCCCGCCGGTATATCTCCAGTCGGTATCCTCCGATACCTCTGCTTCATCAGTTTCTCGCACATCCTTCTTCACCAGTTCTTCTATCGGCACATCCATCATTTCTTCCAGTTCAATCAACGGATTCTCCAATGCTGCCTCCTGAATACACACAGCGAGTTCCTGTGCATTCATTTGCAGGATGCGTGCCTGCTCAATCTGCTTCTGATATACCCTTTGTTTCTGCTCAACCTTCAGTTCCAGTCCCATCGAATTTCCTCTTTGCTACTTAATCAGTCTTTTAAACAATTCGTATAGCATCGACAATTCATATTCATCCAGTCTGATTCTGTATTTTTTTTCCTGCTTCTGCAAATACAATCCGTGAAATCCGATAGAACTCCTGCTCTTGCTCAGATAATTCCCGTTGTTCTTCCTCATAATCATCCTGTGCGATCATCAGACGTTCAAACATAAATGCAATGTGCATATACAAATTTAGTCTCACATACCCCGACATTTCCAATGTATAATACTGTTCATACCGCATCAAAATCAGTTCTACTTCCTGAACTACAACCGCAGGGTTCAAAAACTGCAGACGGCTTACGATACCTTCCATTGAGAAAAACTTTACAAATTCTCTTTTGAGCACTTCAAACCGCTCCGGATTGATCACTGTCTTTAAAGAATCCCACAGCACCTGTTCTCCACTTCCATCCAACACGTCATACATACTCAGCCATGGAGTTTTTACTCCTTCTGAAAGTGAAGAAGTCGTCAAAATCAACAGTGTCTGCTCAAAGGATTTTTCATCATTTTCATCCAAAACCCGAATCAGTTTCTTATAATCCATCGTAATAAAATCAAGCCCACAGTCTCCGAACACGCTTTTCATCATTTCCTGAATCTTCTCCGCAATTCCCACTCCGGACATACAGGATATGACAATATTTTTTCCTTGTGAAAGGCCTTCAAAAAATCTGTACATCAAAACTACAGAGTTTCTTTGTACTCTGTGTAATTTCCGTAAAGGAACTATGTCCCAGCATTTTAATTCCGATATCGAGTGCAATTGCCGTGGAAACATTATTGATAATCATCAGATCCCCTGACAGACTGTTTTGATCAATGTATACATTCTGCTGAGAGAACCTGTATCTACCAGCAGAATCAGTCCTCTTCCCCCTGGGATATCTTCCAGATAACTCTTTACTTTCCTCGATCGTCGCATCAAAAGAAGAATCCATCGGCATATCAATTGCTTCAAACACAAAGGTTTCACATGCCTGGTTCACCACTTTTGCAATACTGCTTGCCGTGGTATCTCCGTGCGCAGCAATCAGACCTGCCAGTTCAACACACTCTGCAACATATTCATGCAAAGCAAGTGTAAACAAAAACAGAACATGCTTTTCCACAGCCTTGTTCCAACGATGCCGCTTTCTCAAAAAGGCGTTTTGCAATATAATGTGCCCTTGAAAGAGCCTGTTCAAAATAAACAGACAATTTCCACTCCATCTCTGCATCCAATTCCATTTGCGAGAACATCTTATAACTCAGGTACAGTTCCTTCAGACATTGGTCTGTTACACGGATTCCATAGCGTTTCAGCACCAATCTGCAGCTGCTTTCAAACATCTTCTTTGCCGTATTTTCAAACACCGAAGAACTCACCGTGACGTATTTTTCCCAAGTCTTCATCTGATGTTTATACCGCAGATATAACATATCGGTCTCATCCCAGGATGCCTTCACTACCTCTTCCCAAATGTGTTGAAACATTCACAGTATGCTCCGTGACACATGCTTCATACGCAGATTCACATTCCTGACTGCACAAAAGCTTTCATCGGGCAGACAATTTCTTCCAAGGAATCGTCCTTGTCCGGTGACTCATTCTGCAGCTCTCTTGAAGAGATTTTCAACAGTTCCTTCTCCTGCTGCCAAAAATATGCTTCCGCACAGCTTACCTGCACAAGAGTTTTTCCAGTTTTCCGATATTTCCGGGTAACTTTGAAAAACACAGATACTGCATCGCATCCTTTTCAATCAATATATCCTTGTTGATCTTTATCGCTTCTTTCTGATAAAACCGATAAATCAACTGAAGCCGTTCCATCAGCGGCCTTTCTGCAATACTTCCGATTGAAGTCTGCACGGTAATTCTACGGCGAAATGTTTCCAGAAGGACTTTTTCCGGTACCTCCGTCGTCGCAAAAATAAACCTTACCTTCGCTGCTTTCCAGTTTTTGTCACCAAGCGGCCGATATCTTCCTGTGTCCATGAAAACAAAAAGCTTTTCCTGGTTTTCATAAGACAACCGGTGAACCTCGTCCAGAAAGAGATAACCGCCGTCTGCTTCCTGCAAAAGGCCCCTCTTTATCTGTATCCGCTCCGGTAAAGCTTCCCTTTTTATACCCTAAAAGTGCTGCCGACAATAGTTCTGGATTGTTCGCATAATCTGCACAATTCAGCACTACCAACGGAGCACTCTCCCTGATAACGGCTCTGGAAATTGCATATTGATGGATCAGTCTTGCCAGAAAGCTTTTTGCCGACTCCACTTTCTCCTGTAATCAATATCGGCAGTCCGTCCGGCGGATATGACACCGCCGCTTTGCATCTTTCAATTACAATTTTTCTGGCTGCCGTCAGCACCGATCATTGCATCAAAGACATCTTCCCGGCGTACTTCCGGCAGCACTTCTTCTATTTCTTTTCTTTCTTCACTGACGGAACCCTGCACGTTCTCTCTCTGTTGTTTCCTGATATTCCAGCATACCGGCCGGGTAAGTGTCTTTTCCACACAGCCTTCTTCCAAAAGACGGTTCAGATAATGGCTGACTACCTGTCGGCTTAAATTCAGTTCTTCTGCAAGTGCTGCCGCCGTAATCTGACAATCACTCTTCGACATCCTGCACAGCGCCTGATATACCCTGTCTTTTGCTTCCATAAAAAGTACCTCCCGGTTTTTCTGCTTTTTCATACCCCTATTGTAATAAATTTTCGAATTTCTCTACAACACTTTTCTTTTCCATCTCATGGCTTTTTGTCCCGGGGATTACTGTTCACATGTTAACCTGTGAGCAGTAACTCCCGGCATTCTTACCTCGGCAGACGTGCTCTTCTGTCCGGAAATGCCCGGTCAAATCCTTCTGCAGAATCCTGATACCAATAAGCCACTGTTGCCACATCGTCCGAACGTTCAAACAATGACAGATCATCATTTCCAATCTGCTGCAAAGTTACTTTGATATCTTCTGAAAATGCGATTGGATCCAGAATATGCCAGCGGTACAGACCATGGCGCGGCAGACTGTCATCGCCAAATGCATGTACTGCATTTAATTTTCCTGTTTCAAACCGTACACGTGTCTTGTCCTTTGTCTCATAAAACGGATAACCTAGAAACAGTGTGGAATAGTTCTTAACGGAAGGTCTTCCCAGCTCATCTTTCTGATGAAATGCCCACGCACCTCCGAAATAATCTTCAGAACCTGTGGAGGATACGGTCGGGAATTCTTCATCTCCATCCAGATAGAACTTAAATTTCACCCTCTCCCCACCAATATCTTTCCAGTGCAGTCAACGCAAGAAATGTTCCTACATAATAGCCTTTTCCTTTAATCTTATCCAGTATCACGTAATCTTTTGCCAGTTCTGTTTGTCTTTCCCGTTTCCAGTATGCGTGGAAATACAGAGTGTTTTCCGGCAGACTGTCTGTCTCCGCATAATTTACTGTATAGAAAAATGAAGTAATGTCTTTCGGATGTTCATTTGTAATGGTAATTCTTGCTCTCTCACGAAACGGCATTTCAAAATAGCTGTTCATACCGCCCGTTGGATTTACTACGATCGGCAGAGACGCAATGTCACATCGTTCGCCGAATCCGTTGCAGAAGAAATCTCCCAGTGGAGCTTCTACCGCCGGAGTGCTGCTATTGTCCCAATAGATTCTGAGTACAACATCACGCATAACAAAACTTCCCTTTTCTGTATTTTCACGAATCGTCATCCAGATATGACGAATGATTCCCGGTCCTTTTATATCTGCAATAACCGTCTCTTCTCCCATTGGAAGACGGATACTTCCTCTTCCTTTTCTCTGCGGTCCGAGTGCACTGTCTTCCATGCATGCTCTTCCCTTTTCTCCCGTCGGATTTTCCGGAGATACTGCTCTTGACCGCTCGCCCTTAAAGGTTGTGATATTATTTAATAAATTCATAATCCTGACTCCATTTCTCTTCGTTGTTTGGGTGAATTAATTTCTTTTGATTTTTTTTCATTTCTACATAAACCGGAAATGTACTTCTATTTTTCATAGAAAACTCTGCCATATGATGCTCATACCGAACCGAAATATCAAATCGGGCATTTCCTATCCGCATATTTTTCCAGTAGAATCCGCCGATAAACCGCTTAGGATGGATTCTGAACACTGCCTTCGGCGCATCGTATTCAATTCCGAGAAATTCCGTGATAAAAAGGATAAAAAAGATTCCTGCACCCCATCCACATTTTCCGCAGCTGTTCATTCTCACAACATCACCGGTCTGTGCTCCGATCTTATACGGCCACCACCACCAGGAACCATCCAGGTCTATCAGTCTTTCTAACTCACGAAATCTACCTTCGTCTCCTGACCAGCTTTCTTTCTCTGCCGCACCGTTTAAAATCGAAATATATCCCGGAAATGTTGCCCCGGACTGATTTCCCCACTTGATTCCTCTGCTCAGTTCACTGTAAGTAGGATTTTCTCTGCTTCCTGTAAACTGACCATACTGCTTCAAAGTATCCTGCTCTTCACTTTGATATTTGTAGTATTTCATCAGGGTTGTATCCGATTCTTCCCCATCATGCATTCTGAGACAAATTTCTCCGTCATGGTTCACATCTGTTATAAACTGAAGCCCCTGGTCCAACATCTCTTTCTGATACTTTTCTGCAGAATCACATTCCTTCTTTTCCTCTGCGATTCCACTGATTCCTTCCAGATACTGTGTTCCAAAGAGCCCCTTCACAGTCATATACCGTTCGATATCTTTTCTTGTCTTTCCTGCTTCACTTCTCAACATTTCCGCATAACTTTTCTCTCCGAAAACTTCTTCCGCAATTCTTGCTAATGCCATAAAACTGCGGTACACACAGAGATTGGTTCCTGTATGATACTTTCCCAGTGCATACGCATCGGAAATCCACGTTGTACGATACAGATAAGGCTCATTTTCCTCACGGCTTTCAAGAACCGTCTGAAGAATTGCTTTCATTTTCTTATAGAGCTTTGGATGCTGTTGGAAAAATTCTTTCTCACCGAAATACTCATAATATGCACCGGAAAGCATGATCACAGACAACGAATTGCTCAATGAATGAAAGACGCCGCCTTCGAATTTAGTTCCTTTATATTTGATTCCATATTTTGCAAACCAGAGAATACATTTTTTACAAAGTTCTGGCTCTGTCAGTGTAAACGGCAGACTGGAGTAGTACATGTCTTTATTCCATACATGTGGTGTGACCGGATACGTTCCCCAGTTGGAACCCAGAATTTCATTCTCGCCTGACATTGCAAACGCACCAAACGCCTGCTGGTATGCTCTCTGCAAAAGCATTCCTGCCATCGCATCTTCTTCCATCTTCAGTTCTCCTGTCAATGACTGGAAATACTGTAACGTCTGTTCCATCCAGAAATCCGTATCTTTACTTAAAAACATTTCTATATCCTGATACCGGTTCGGATCTCCAAACAGAAGTGAAACCCGTTTCTGCTCCATTGGCTGCAGTGTAAAGGAAACATCCTGATACGTTCCACTCTCCGCTGTTATCATCAACACATTTCTTGTATCCGAATATTTCTTTTCATACAAAGCAGGGAGACAGACCGTCATCTCTGCCGCCTCTCTGCCTTTATTTTTTACCGTTACTTCATAAAGAAGACAACTCAGCCGTTCTCCTTTTGCTGTAATCGGTGCTGTGGCAAGAATCGTGACTTCTCCCCACGGAAAATAATGCCTGCAGCGTGGAAACAGATTTTCTGCCAGATCCGTCTCCACATATTTTGTATGTTCACATAATTTTTCTGTCTGTCCATTCCATTTTACAGAAATAGACAACTGATGTTCCTGCACAAAATCCTTTGCCACCCACACCCCCGGCTTACTTTCCATCAGATAATTTCCGTGAAAAAATGTAATATGTCTTATCGTTCCGAATTCATCCAGATTCGCCTGTACTTTCTGATTGGAAATATCAAAGGAAAATGTATCATCCGGTAGTTTTTTTTCCATAATAACTCACCTGATTTTCCGTGCTGTATTTCCGTCTTTTACTTTTACCTGAAAAAACGGATTTCTTTTACTGTCTCTGATACGATTTCCTGTCATAACTTTTCCTCCTGCCTTAGCAGATTCCGAGAACGGATAATATAATTCCCAATGCAACAATTCCAAAGATCAAAACAATGATATTTACTTTCTTCTTTAACAGTTTAAAACATCCAAATGTAAGCAAAAGCGGTACAATTCCGATAAAAATACTGTCAAGAGAAGACTGTACATCCATTACGGATTTTCCTTTCATCGTAAAATCAAGAATTGTCTTAAACAGAACCGTTTTACTCGTCATCGCTCCGACCATGATCAGTCCGACAATGCCCGCTGCCTTCGTCAGAATCTCCATCATTCCGTTAGAATAAATCTTTTCTATGTATTTTGCGCCAAGAGAATATCCTAAAAAAGCGCTCCATAGTAACGGCACAGGTAGTTCGGAATATTAAATGCAAGAAGGAAAAGTCAATGGTGCAAGCACGTTTCCTGCATTGGCAAGTCCGATTGCAAGTCCGGCTGCAACAACACGCCATACGCCCCAGAATAAGGAATCGCCGATTCCGGCCAGCGGTCCCATCAGACTCAGCTTGATTGAGTTAATGGATCCTGCGTCAAAATCTGTTTTTTTACACTGTTCTCTTTTTTCCCATGGAGCCTGCAATTCCCATTACAAAAGATGCCATCGGAATTGTCGTACTGAAATATTTCACATGACGTACCAATGCTTCTCTTCTTTTTTCTTCGTTATCTTTATAAAAATGATTGATAAACGGAATCATGGAATAGCAGAAACCACCTCCTCCCATGGTAACCGGATTTACTGATGCATACATTGCTCCGGATCTCCAGAACATTTTTCTGATTAATTTTTTGCTCTTCCTTACTGACATTATTCATTAATTTCATGCGAAAAATGTCCTCCTCTTCACTCATTTTTTCTACCGCTGCCACCGGTGCCGCCTGATTGTTCTTTAACTGCATATCACGCTGTGCTGTCACAACCGCAATAATTGTTCCCAATACTGCAATTGCGATCAGTGGAAGATCCAAATATGCTACGAGAATAAATCCCAGTAGGAAATAGATTGCAATCTTATTATCCCAGAGCATCTGCAGAAGCATTGCCATACCAACTGCAGGAAGCATATTTCCCGCTACCGTCAGACCGTTCATAATTACATCCGGTATCATTTCCAGAATACGCTGAACAGCATCCGAACCAAATCAATACTGCAAAAAATCGGAATCAATGCATATAACGCATAATGTACGAACCATAAACCAAAAT
>ENA-OQHD01000661-OQHD01000661.1-human-gut-metagenome-genome-assembly--contig:-NODE-661-length-11792-cov-4.494642_pt1 | contig 11792 bp, 17 predicted proteins | sample MGYA00242560_ERZ504711 | MGnify/ENA primary metagenome ERZ504711 (study PRJEB26092, sample SAMD00036198) | human gut metagenome | host: Homo sapiens | study: EMG produced TPA metagenomics assembly of... | reverse complement strand
TTATCGCTAATCCGCATTTAGTCGAGAGTGACCTGATTGAGATACCATCCTCCTGCCACAGCACATAAAGAATACGTCCCTGGGCTCCATTAAACGCATCAATATTCTTTTCACTGAGAATCTTCTCGAAAATCCGGTCTCCAAGCTGTTTTATTTTGGTGACAAGAAATCCTCCATTCATTTCCATACAAAAGCTCCTATATAGTAGTTTATTAAAAATAATACTATATAGGAGCTTTATTGTCAACAGTTTATATGTCTTAATAGGTAAAATTCCGTTTTTTTCAATTCTCCAAACTGGAAATTGATCCTTTTGAATGGAATTTTGTGTCAAGAACGCTTTGAAGCCCGTCGCCAAGAGGATTTGAACCTCCGACCCTTCGCTTAGGAGCTCGAGATACCACTGTAAATACATACAATGATTAGTCAACCTAAGTCAAGGAAATCCTTGGTTTTCCTAACTATTCTGTTACTCCCTGTCAAAATAAGAAAACCTGTTTTCATCTCTGTAAAGCATCTTTCGGTGCTCGTCCGGTGCTCGGAGCACCTGGAGGATATAACCATTCCGTTCCATCGAGTTCACTCAGTTGGCCACCATTACGATTCAGCCATACATCATTTTTGCTCATACTATTTTCTCCATATTATTTTTCAAACTCTGGTTTCCAGTTTGCAAACTGTACAAGCTGTTCATCCGTGCGGTGATAATATCTTTCATTCTTGTCCAGCTTTGCAATCTGTTCCATTTCTTCATCTGTTAATGCAAAATCAAAGATATCCATATTGTCCTTAATGTGTTCTGCATTTTTACTTCCAGGAATTACAACAAATCCCATCTGAGTATGCCAACGGAGAATAACCTGTGCAGGTGTTTTTCCATATTTTTTGCCAAGTCCTGCAAATACCAACTCATTCATTAATGCTGTATCTCCATGTCCCAGCGGATACCAGCTCATAAGCTTAATTCCATATTTGTCTAAAGTTACACGAAGTTCTTTCTGTGTGAAATATGGATGTGCTTCCACCTGAATAAACTGAGGTACAATTTTCCACTTTGTTTCCAACTCTTCCATATATTTTCTTTCAAAATTCGAGATACCAATGGATTTTGCTTTGCCCTCTCTATACGCTTTTTCAAGCATTCTGTATCCGGCAAGCCAGTTGCCTGCAGGCTGGTGTATATAAAGTAAATCCACATAATCAACACCAAGTCTTTCTAGAGTTTCTTCTACAGCATTCTCATTTTCATATTCACTAGCCCATATTTTTGTTGATAGAAATATATTTTTTCTGTCAATTCCACTATCCTTGATTGCTCTTCCAACTGCACGCTCATTTACATAAGCATTTGCTGTATCAATTAGGGAATATCCCATTTTTAATGCCTCCAATGTACTTGTGTAGGCATCCTCTGGTGATAACATAAAAGTTCCTAGTCCAAGCATTGGACATTCCAAATTGTTATTCAACTTCATATTTTCCATCTTTTTAGTCCTCCTGAAATTTTTCTTTATCAAGCATTTTTATTACTTTTGCCGGATTTCCAACTGCTACTGCATAATCCGGTACATCCTTTGTCACTACAGATCCAGCTCCCACAATTGCGTGTCTTCCGATACATACTCCCGGAAGTATCGTAGCTCCAGCTCCTACCCAGGCATATTCTCTTATCAGAACAGGCTTACAAGTCAGAGTACACAAATCATATGGATCATGATTATTGGAAATAAGCTGTACATTTGCAGCAATCATAGCATTGTCTTCAATCGTTATTCCACCTCTTGCCATTGCAAGAAGATTAGAATTGATAAATACATTCCTGCCAATCTTTACGCTTCCAACACATGCTCCATTAAGCGGTGGTGATATCATACTCCCATCTCCTAGGTTATTTCCAAACAATTCCTTTAATAAATGATTATATTCATCAGTAAAAGGGCATTGTATGATTAATCTGAAATAATATTTTTGTCTGACGTTGCCCTTCTGTACTTTCTTTTATTGACGCAGTTCTTACATCAACACGTATTTCCTTGCATTCCATTTTTCTAACCTCTATTTCTGTATCCATCTTTCAAGTACATCTTTCGCTTGATCTACGCTGCTTCCATGTATCGCAATGCCTTTCTCAATCACTGCACCTTTTGCACTTTTTTTGAATATCACTCTCCGTATTTGACAATCCGCTTCCTTCATGCGTACAGAATGGATGAATTTTCTTTCCTGTAAAATCATAACTTTCCAGAAAAGTATATACAGCCATTGGCATGGTTCCCCAGTAATTCGGGTATCCAAGATAAATCTCGTCATATTGATCTATGTCCTGTGGCAGATTTAGTATCTCTGGTCGTTTTCCCTGTCTGTTTATCCTCTTTTGCCTGTGCAATGCAGGTATTGTAGAATCTCCCGCCCTAAATAGCCTTTGATATTCAATCAGACTTCCTATGGGAAGTCCTGCATTTCTCATACATACTGCAAGCTCAACCCATCTAAGATTTTCAGGCTGATCCTCCCTACAGGACTTCGGAGATCTGAAGCTGTGTCTATACAGATCTCGGAGCTTCATATAAAAGAGCGTACAATCGAAATAAGGAATGCCAAGGGACACAAAGAACGGATCATCAGTATTTCGGAGGATATGGCTTTTCTATTAGAGAACTATTGCCGGTTCATAAAAAGCATGGTTTCTGTACAGGATAAATGGCTTTTCCCAAATCGGTCAATCCAGCATTCCATCTTTCTTCTGGTGCACTTGGAGATAGATTTAATCGGTTTTGGAATCCCTGGATTTTATCCGTCAGAAAGATTCGATTTCTGCGCTTGTACTGCCGGAGGTGAGGATACGATGACATCGCTATTAAGTGAAAAAACTCTTCATTTTCAATGACGTATGATTTCCTGACAGTATATATTCCTCAGGACAGTGCCCGTTCCAAAACAGTGAAAACCTACCGAGACGGACTTACGATCTTCAGAAGGTATGTTGCTGAAGTAAAAGGCTTTTCTATACGATCTTTTTCTTTTAGTCAATGCACCTTTGAGTGCTGTCATGTACAGTATCGTAGAAACCGCAAAATGCCAACAATCTGAATGTGTTCCAGTATCTCTACACAGTACTACTTTATATGCCGGACTACAAAAATGAGCCCGCAGGTATAGAAAAGCTGTTACCGTGGAGCAACTTTATAAAGGAACGCTGCTGCAGATTGATTGATGTTGAAAATCAAACACCAGAACCCCATGAACCACTGCCTATTTAAGGAGAAGGATACCAAGGAGGCAGTAGGCAATACGGTGGATTATTCATCGTTTACGGTGGTTGTTTGCTCAGCTTTTTTGGAATATAGATGATTTTGTCACAGGCGTAAAGTTCTTCTCCCTCGCTGTTTCGCATTTCATATCCGATATATTTACAATTCCCATCCAACTGACTATAATAAAGAATGTCCGTTTGCCTGCAAAGGCGCGGAACCATATCCATCTGCATCAGGGCGATATAACAGAAAAATGAACTTAAAAGAATGGAAGAAAGAACAATGGATGTAATTGAAAAATTTGGAAATAGGGTGAGCAGCCAGGCGCTTAAGGATCCGGAAAAAGCGCGTCGGCTGCTTCTTGCGGGATACCGCCTGCAGGAAAAGAAGCTTCAGTTTTTGCCGGATCGAGGGCTGCCGTCGTCGGGACAGTATGTGGCGCGGGTGGTTATGAAAAATATTATTCAGTCGCTGTCGGAACCGGAGAATGCGGCGATGGTCAGCATATTTGTGCCGGGAGAGCTGGTGATGGCGGCAGGGCTGACGCCGTACTCAGTGGAGGCGATGTCCTGTTTTATGGCGGGAACGAAGTGTGAGCAGACGTTTCTTCGGAAAACGGAGGAAGAAGGATTTCCGGAGACGATGTGTTCGTACCACAGGGTGTTTCGTGGGGGCGGCGCTGACGGGGATTCTGCCAAAACCGAACTGCATGATTTATACGAACCTTGCGTGTGATGGAAATATGATGACGTTTCCGTATTTAAAGGATAAATTTGAATGTCCAGGCTTTTATATTGATGTTCCGTATGAGAAAAACCGGGAATCGGTTCTGTATGTGGCGGATCAGCTGCGGAAATTGAAACGGTTTCTGGAGGAGACGACGGACAGACGGATTTCGGAGGAAACAGTGCGGAGTGCGGTAGATAACAGCCGGAAAGCGGCAGCGAATTATAAAAAACAGCTTGCCCTGCGGTGTGCGCATGACCCGGTGACCTCTCTGACGAATGAATTGTATGCGCTTTTTATGTGCCATCTGATGGCTGGCTCAGAGACGGCGGTTACCTATACGGAAAAACTTCTGCGCGATGTGCGGATGTCACCGAGGGGAGATGGTCTTTCGGTAATCTGGATGCACATCATGCCAGTTTTTACAGGAGCCGGTTAAGGATATTTTTAATTATAGTAAGAAAATGCACATCCGCGCTTGTGATTTCATCGCAGATGGTTTTCAGGAGATGCATGCGGAAGACCCGTATGAGGCGATGGCAGAGAAAATGGTCTACTGCATTTACAATGGCAGTGTGAAACAGAGAATTGAGGAAGTGGAACGGCTTGCCAGAATCACGGAATCGGATGGTGCTGTTTTATTTGCCCACTGGGGCTGTAAGGGAACGATCGGTGCATCCAGCCTGATTAAGCAGTCCTTAGAAAAGACAGGACTTCCGACGATGATTCTCGACGGTGACGGCTGCAACCCCGCCAATACCAGCGACGGTCAGGTATCGACGCGGCTTCAGGCGTTTGTGGAAATGCTGGAAAAGGGCAAGGAGGAGAAACACGCATGATTTATTACGTCTGTAAGTACACCCCGATCGAGCTGTTCCGGGGGTTTGGAGAAGAATGTTCTGTTTTGGAGGAAATGCCGGAAAATTTCGAACAGTCGGATCAAATTGCACATGCAAATCTGTGCGGCTTTGGAAAATCGGTCATTCAGGCAGTGCTGGAAGGAAAGGTTGAACAGCTGGTGCTGGTAAACTGCTGCGATTCGATGCGGCGCGTTTACGATATCGTGGAGAGCACGGGAAAATGTAAGTTTTTATATATGCTGGATCTGCCGCATGATGATAATGAATGTGAAAAAGTGAAATTTGCGGGCACGATCCGGAGGCTTAAAAAGGCATATGAGGCATATTCCGGGAAAGTGTTTGATAAACGCGCTTTTATCAAGTCCTTTATTACGCCGGAAATGAACACGGAGCCGTACATTGGTGTGCTGGGCGTGCGGGTCAGCGGCATTCTGGAGGATATGATCCGGGACAATATCCAGATGGATGTGGAAAATCTGACCTGTACGGGTGGTCGGAAACTGTCGGTCGTACAGGATGAAATGTGGAATATGGAGGAAGAGGAGCTGTTTCTTTCTTACGCGGACGTCCTGCTGGGACAGATGCCGTGTTTCCGCATGAACCGTTCGATCCGCAGAAACCGTCTGTATCTGGATCCGAATTTAAAGGGAATTATTTATCACACGATCAAGTTCTGTGATTATTATGGATTTGAGTATGCGAGTATCAAGCGGGATATCAAGGTTCCGCTCCTTAAGATTGAGACTGATTTTACGAGCCAGAGCGCGGGGCAGCTTTTGACGCGCATTCAGGCATTTGAGGAGACGATCGAGGGATCAGAGGATATGGATCCGGGAAAAGGTATCAGTGAGGAGGTAAGAAAGAAGATGGAGTCGGGCATTTTTTATGTAGCGGGAATCGACAGCGGTTCGACAAGTACTGATGTGGTCATACTGGATCAGGATGGAAAAATTAAATCGACGATGATTATTCCGACCGGCGGCGGTGCGATGATGAGCGCCGAGAAGAGTCTGGATCTGGCGATTGAGAAAGCGGGAATTAAGAAAGAGGAGATCGTGCGGATCGATACGACCGGATATGGACGATCCTACATTGACAGCGGGGATGACAGCATCACGGAGATTACCTGCCATGCCAAGGGCGCAAATTATCTGAATCCGAATGTCCGCACTATCATCGACATTGGCGGGCAGGATATCAAGGCAATCAGCATCGACGGGCAGGGAGCCGTGAAAAATTTCCTGATGAATGACAAATGTGCCGCCGGAACGGGACGTTTTCTGGAAATGATGGCGAAAACGCTGGGACTTTCCCTGGAGGAAATGAGTGTGAAAGGGCTGGAATGGAAGCATAATATCGTGATTTCCAGCATGTGTACGGTGTTTGCAGAGTCGGAGGTCGTGTCGCTGGTGGCACAGAATAAGGATGTGGCAGATATTATCCACGGTTTAAATGTGTCAGTTGCCTCAAAAGTCGGCGCGTTGGCAGCCCGCCTTGGAAAGGATCATCCAGGCGAATATATGATGACCGGCGGTGTGGCGAAGAACCGGGGTATCATCCAGGCATTGGAAGAGAAGCTTGGTGCTAAACTTTATATCTGTGATGAGGCGCAGCTCTGCGGTGCGCTGGGAGCGGCGCTATTTGCTTATGAGAAATGTAAAGGCAGTGCGGAGGAAACGCGATGAAGCGGCAGGGTTAAAACACTTGTATCGATATTTTCGTCAGATATTCACTGGGAGAGGCTGTGGCCAATTCGTCGATCACAGCCTCTTTATAAGAGTATTTGCCGGTTTTAAACTTGTGTTCATCGGTCCAATCAAAGAGTTTTTCGTAGGTGGCTTTCGAGTCATAGTAATTTCCCATTAAGTAAGCAAGTACCTTGCTAGCCCAAAGTGCTGCAACATGGTTTTGCAAGCAATCCGCAACGTTCGCTCCTCCAGTATTCATCTGTAATCTCCATACCACCATCTTCTCATCTCCCCGCTTTCTTCTTTAGTGCTTATCCACCTTCCGCTTCGGGAACCATCCTTTTGCCACTCTTTTTTTCCTGTTCTTTCAATTCCTTAATGCTCCAAAAGCAACTGACGCCCAAAATCACCCAGGGAAACCGACCAAAGTATTGCAATATAGAACTACAACCTTCCTCTTCCATATTTTTTTGAATATCTGACACATTTTTACGGATTGCATTTTTTACACGGATCATAACCTGCAACAATCAGCGCATCCCTACTCTCTGATGAGGAATTTTTTATTGCTCTCCTTCATCTGTTTGACCGATGAACAGGACGGCCGATGAAATTTCTTTGTATTGGTATTGAGGATATAGGATTCCGTGCTGGTCTGCTGAGAAGCTGCCTGCGTAACAGCCTGTGTGGCCTGCTCTGTTACTGCCATCTTGTTTGTTCCAGAAACCGAGCTGTCACCCGTCGCATAATTGATGTTAATTCCCGGCTGAACATTATAAACGTAAACGCAGCACAAAATACCTTCGCCTTTGTCTTCTACGGATTCCGCTTCCATTAGTACGCCGGATGCTACGAGATTACTGCCTTCAAAAACCGGAGTCACCCGATACTGCACATGATTTCCAGTTTCTTTTACATAGTCCGCTGCCATATTCTCAAGCGGCAGCATTCCCTGAACATTCAGATATCTGGTCCCAGTGATTAAGTTCTTCTCATTCGCATTTTCTGCAGTGAGCTGAAACCGATCAAATGGCAGCGATTATATAAATATTTGCCATCCACATTGTCATATTTGATCGTATGCCAACCAGATGGCTTTACCTGCCCAATAGAGCCGCGCTCTTCTGTCGGCATCAGATCTTTTCCAACTGATGCATGGTTCAGAACGAGGGCCTGGATTATTTCGGACTCTGCAGCTCTTTGAATGCGACTCCGGAACTCATGAGCTTTAAACTATACAGCCTGACAAAACGAGGCCAGGCTTATCATATGCCGATGGAGATACAGAGTGATTTTCTGGCAAAATAATAAAGGATAAGCGCATTCTGCAATAAGAAAACTATAGATTTATCTCACTGAAAGGAGGAACATTTATGTCAAGACATCATATAGAAAAGGTAACTTGTCCTTCCTGCCATCATGAGGGGGAATTTTGAGCTCTGGGACAGTATTAATACTGCACTGGATCCTGAAATGAAAGAGAAGGTACTTAATCAATCTATTTTCCTTTATACCTGCCCGAGCTGTGGAGAGACCTTTTGTTTAAACTACTCCACACTCTATCACCAGATGGAAGATCTTGTCATGATTTATCTGGTTCCTGAATCAGAAGTAAAGAAGACATATGAAATGTTTTATGGTGAAAATGCTTTGTTTGATTTTCGTATTGAAAAATTTTTAGCCCGAATCGTAACGTCACCCAATCAACTCGTTGAAAAGATACAGATCTTTGATGCTGGTAAAGATGACAGAATAATAGAACTTGTTAAATTACTTGCGACAGATTCTATCCTCAAAAATGATCCTAATAAAGAATTTGATGAATTGTGCTTTGCTGTCGATGACGACGGAACAAATATTCTTGTAATCATTAATAAGGGTGAGATCACTGGTGCAGTTGACATTGACAATATGTATGAATTTGCTTCTTCACACTGCAATGATTTCAAAGATCTCCGCGATGATGAGGATATTGTTATCAATCGGGAGTGGATTCTTAACAAACTTGCCGAAGCAGAAAACGAATAGTATATTTGGTGGCTACACCCCCCAAGCCCCTGTGGAATCAATAACGCCGGTACTGGATATCAAAATCCCGCACCGGCGTTATTGATTGTAATTATCTCTTTTTTCTAATCATAGAATGACTGATTATCAGCCCTACACATCTTGAAGTTATGGATTTTCTTGTAGCGACAACCAACAAATTATAATTCCTTTCCAAGTTCATATGCTTTCTTCATCACATCCACATGGCTTGCAGCTGTATTTGCGTCATCAATTCCACCGCCGCTTACAATGCCTTTTAAGGAAGCCTTTTCAAAACAGTCTACCCATCCTTGCAGACCATTGTAGGCTTTTTCAAATGCACTTTCATCATTCTCAGCGGCAGTTGCAATCATATAAATATCTCTGAATGAATAATCTGTCGAATATAAAGGATTCAATCTATCAAGAAGTGTTTTCATCTGGCCACACATCTCATAGTAATAAATTGGTGTTGCATAGACAATGACCTCCGCATCCTTTACTTTTGCCATAATATCTGCAACATCATCCTTCAGTACACACATCCCATTCCTCTGACAGGATAGACAACCGATACAATATTTTATATCTTTTCCTTTCAAAGAAAGAAGTTCCACATCATGCCCGGCTTCTTTTGCTCCCTTTGCACACTCATTTGCAAGTATATCAGAATTGCTGCCTCCTCGAAGACTTGTCGATATGATCAATACTTTTTTGCCATGATTAAATTTCTCCTTTTTCAGTGTCCTTTTTTAACCTTCCGCATAACTTTCGCAGGCACTCCTGCCGCAATCATATTGGCCGGAACATCTTTTGTTACAACTGCACCGGCTGCAATGACCGAACCTTCACCAATCGTAACCCCCGGAAGAACCGTTACATTTGCTCCAAGCCACACTTTTTTTGCGATGTGAATCGGCTGAAATATCATACCTGCTCTTTTCTCGGGATCTTCCATATGATTGATCGTTGCCAATACTGCATTATGTCCAATCAGGACTCCATCCTCTATATAAATACCACCCTGATCCTGAAACTTACATCCTGCATTAATAAAACATTTTTACCTATATGGATATTTCGTCCGCAGTCTGTATAAAACGGAGGAAACATTCCAAAATCTTTCATCTATTTTTTGGTCCGGTAAGTTCCGACATAAGCTGTATAATTTCTTCTTTTGTATGATATTTGTTATTCAGCTCCATCGTTATCTTTAATGCCCTTTGAGACAGCTCATGCATAACCAAATGTTCTTCACTTCCACCATCTACGATATATCCGGGCTTCATATTACTCAAATATTCTTCACACGTCATAATTAACCAACTCCGTTTTCTTTAAAAAATTTCTGAATTTTGTCAAATGGAATCACATCCGGATTATCGTATAGATCTGTATGAACAGCTCCCGGAATTGTCAGCAGTTCTTTATTGGATGTGTACTTGCTGTTCTTAATCATATTTTCATAAGCATCTTTTCCAAAATAATAGCTGTGTGCTTTTTCTCCATGAACGATGAGGACTGCACTTCTTATTTCATTACTGTACTTTAATATTGGCTGATTCATAAATGACATACATCCAATACTGTTCCAGCCATCATTTGAATTCAGGCTCCTTTATGATAACATCTGCCTTTATAATACTCACTGTAATCTTTTACGAAGAAAGGTGCATCTTCCGGAACCGAAGGGGAACACAACCACCGCCTCTTGAATATTCGCCTTTACGGTATTCTTCTGTCCTGAGGGTATTCAGCGACTGTTTCTTTGCATAACGTGCTTCTTCACTGTCCTCAGAATCAAAGTATCCATTCGCATTTACTCTTGTCATATCATACATGGTAGAAGCAACGGTTGCTTTTATTCTTGTATCCAACGCAGCTGCGTTAAGAGCCATTCCACCCCAGCCGCAGATTCCAATGATTCCTATTTTATCCGGATCCACATCTTCCCGAACAGAAAGGAAATCAACAGCAGCCATGAAATCTTCTGTATTAATATCTGGAGAAGCCATAAATCTTGGATAGCCTCCACTTTCCCCCGTAAAAGAAGGGTCAAATGCAATTGTTAAATATCCTCTTTCAGCCATTGTCTGTGCATATAATCCGGAACACTGTTCTTTGACTGCCCCAAATGGTCCGCTTACGGCAATCGCAGGATATTTCCCAGATGCATTTTTTGGCTTATACAGATCTGCAGCAAGTGTGATTCCATAACGATTTATAAATGTCACTTTCGTGTGGTCTACTTTTTCACTCTGTGGAAAAGTTTTATCCCATTCAGATACTAGTTTTAATTCTTCTGTTTTCAACATAAATATAACCTCCATATGCAAAATTTCTTGTAATTACACTAACAATAGTATATGATATAAATATCCTACAACCTAAAGTTAACTTTAGATCAAGCATAAATTTGAAAGAAGGTTTTTTATGTATACAATCGGTCAGGTCTCTGCAATGTTTAGTCTTCCTGTTTCTACCTTAAGATATTATGACAAGGAAGGCTTTTTTCCCTAATCTGGAACGTAAAGGAAACATCCGTTATTTCAGCGATAATGAGTTGGAAGCGCTTCGTATCATTGAATGTCTGAAGAAATCTGGGCTTGAGATCAAAGATATAAAGCAATTTTTATCTGGGTATCTGAAGGCAGCGCCAGCTATGAAAAAAGGAAAGAATTATTTGAAGCCAGAAAATCAGCTGTTGAAACTGAAATCCAGGAACTTCAAAAAACTCTCTCCCTCTTAAAATTTAAGTGCTGGTATTACGAAACAGCAATGAAAGATGGTAATGAAGATACGATAAATGCCATGTTACCTGATAAACTTCCAAAAAATATACAGAAACTATATGACAAAGGACATGAATGATTTTTCGTTTCTTCTTCAAGCTGGAACTTATGAACTCAATGCCGTTACCATTGATAAATATCTTTCTGTCTTTTTTCTTAATATCATCTTCACTAACGCCATAATAGATATACAAATCTTTTGAAATTTTTCTCAAACTGTTTCATTACTTTCTTGTTTCCATAATAAGATATACCGAATATATTCCAAATATAATCTATCTCCATCTCAAGAAAATCATCACCGATTCTTATTTCATATAGATGAAAATTCATAGGAATTACATCATCCGGCATTTCGGCAATCATTTCGCTTCGAGTATTTATTTTACAAAAATATTCTCTGACAGATTCTTCATTAGAAATATCCGGCTTTGGAATATCCTT
>ENA-OQHD01000659-OQHD01000659.1-human-gut-metagenome-genome-assembly--contig:-NODE-659-length-11865-cov-3.427245_pt1 | contig 11865 bp, 14 predicted proteins | sample MGYA00242560_ERZ504711 | MGnify/ENA primary metagenome ERZ504711 (study PRJEB26092, sample SAMD00036198) | human gut metagenome | host: Homo sapiens | study: EMG produced TPA metagenomics assembly of... | reverse complement strand
CAAGATATCGACTTTAATGCACAGAAACTTCGTTAATCTCTAGTGGATTAATACTAATTTCTCCCATCTGAAATACGATGTATTCAGATGGCTTATTAAAGTTACCCATTTTTACAATTCAAAAAAATTTTCAAAATTCTCTTGACTGTTTATAGTTTGTCACCTCCTTCCAAATTATTCTTCTCTCTGCGGCTGCATCAGTGTCAGCAAATACCGATCACTGGAGCGCTTGACCACTCTCATATAAATATATTCTATCACGCAAAGTAGTAAAATCATAGCAGCAGATACAAGCAGCATTTCAGACACTGTCCCACGGGTTCGGGACGAGAGTATCCCTGTAAATAACGCCCTGACTCCAAACAGACTGCTGACAGCCGCAACCAATACAGGAAGTCCCATAAACCAGGTAATTTGCTTTCCAGCAGACTGGCAAAGGGTTTCGTAAGTAGCTCCCAGGCGGATCAGGGTCTGGTATCTGCGCCCGGTTTTCTGCTGACTCATCAGGAACTGAACACCCACGATGGTGTTGGCAACTACCAGGAAAACAATCGCAAGATAGAGGGTAATATAACTGGATGCTATGGTGTAGAAAAGCTGACGACCTATATTCTGAAGATAGCTTTCATATTCAATGCCAGTTTCGTCCAGCTTCTCGTTCAAATCCAAATATGCAGTCATAAGGCTATTTCCATCCAGAGCCTGCTCACTGAGCACCGCATTGACATAGGTATCATACATTCCCTGGCTATAATATAGGAATGCTTCATCCGGAAGAATCAATGCAAAGGACAAGGTTATAGAACGGTCCGTGACCAAATTCACAGACTGAACCTCTCCTGTAAGATGAATCGGACTACCATCCAGTTCCACCTTGGGCTGTCCGGCCAATACTTGGTTCAGCATTGCGGTACGACTTACTGTAGTAAACTCTGTATCAATATAGACAGCGGCCTCCTTTTCGCCTAATTGGAGAGCCGGTTTGCCGGACAATTCCAACAAACGATTATAGTCCGATAAACAAATCAAATATGGGTATGTGGCATAACCAAGATTGTTCAGAAGGACATCCCGGTCTTCCGACTGGGGCAGGCTCCGAAGAGAGTCCATAACAGCGTCCATGCTGTAGGCATTATCATAATCTTCTGTGGTGCGAATACGCCCAACCCTCATTTCAAAAATGCTCTGAAAATTGATTTTCCAAACCGTTTTCTTTCAGGGCTGCCTTTATATTCGGAAGAACCTGCGATGAATCTTCTGCAGTATGATCTTCAAAAAGTATAGTCGATTACATGGCCAGAAGACAGGCTATTCGTTCCTGCAATTCCTACGCCCGCACCAAAACAACACAGCGCCGCCAGAATCAGCAGGGAGCTGATGGCCATGGAGGTTGACTGATGAATAACATTCTCCTGAATCTGCCGGAAGGTAAATACATGAAGCTGCTTATTTCCTTTTCCTTTCTTAACAATCAAAGCAATCAGCGCACGCATCCCATAGAAAAGCAGCATCGTACCAACTATGCCCAACAGCAAAGTCAGTCCCATCATACTTACCTTTGTCCATGCAATTCCCTGAATCGCCATGTAGTAAGCCACTGCCAACATCACACTTCCGCATATAGCAGCCAGTCCATAGATAACAGATGGCATTTGCATTTTTTGGGGCGGTTCGTTGGCTGGGATAGCAAAGTACCGATCTCCTGGCGGCTGATTCGTCCACTCAAAATCAGAAGTGCCGTCAGCTTAATTGCCAGAAATCCTGCCAGCGTCCATTCAATTGCAGACCAGGATAAAGAAAACTGATGACCGATGATCCCCATGCCTACCAGCTTGGCGGTGACAAGACTGACAATTTCTGAAAGCACCACAGCCACAGGTAAGCCTATGAGCATGGCAAGAATACTGGTCAGGAAATCTTCCGCCAGAAGCATACCAAACAGTTTACTTCTACGCATCCCCAACATTAGATAAACACCAAACTCATGCCGTCTGCGCTCGAACTGATACTTGCAGGCAAAATAGATCAAAAAGAACAGAATACCGAGGGTCATCCCATAAAACGCAGGAATCAGAAGCAGGAGTTTGTCAACTGCGTCACTCTCCATTTTCTGCAAAAAGAGCATCACATCTTGAGTGGAGATGGAAAGAATCATGTAAAAGGCAACAATAGAAATCACCAGGGAGCTGAAAAACAGACCGTTTTCCTTTCGGCTGCGGTGGCTGTTCCGAAGAATGAGATTAGAGAACATTTGCGCTGCCCCCTCCCAGTTGCGCCATCACCTTCAGGATGCGCCCGTAGAACTCCTGCTGGCTTTCGTCTCCACGCCGAAGCTCATGAAAGATCACGCCGTCCTGGATGAACAGAATGCGCTTGCAAAAGCTGGCGGCATTGGAATCATGGGTTACCATCAGGATCGTAGCTTGTTCGTCACGATTCAGGCCGGACAGCTTCTCCATAAGACTTCTTGCGTTCTTAGAATCCAGCGCACCCGTCGGTTCATCGGCAAGGATCATTTGGGGATGTAAGATCAGAGCCCTTGCTGCCGCAACACGCTGACGCTGGCCGCCGGACATCTTGGACGGAAACTTATCCAGAACATCAGTGATTTCCAGATAGTCAGCCAACTGCTTCAGCCGCTGGCTGCTTTCTGCTTCGGATACCCCATGCAAGGAAGTCGGGAGCAGGATGTTTTCCCTGCCAGTCAGGTTGTCCAGCAATTCAAAGTTCTGGAATAGATAACCAACATTTTTTGCCACGGTACTCTGCAAGAGCCTTTCCCTTGAGGGATTGCAGAGTATCGCCTTCCACCTGAATGCTTCCACCTGTGGGTTGAATCACAGTCGCAATACAATTGAGCAGTGTGGATTTACCGGAACCGCTGCTTCCCATAATGCCGAGAAACTCTCCCGGCATCACCTGGAAGGTGATCCCATTCAGTGCCTTTGTTTGACTTGGCACATTGCCATAGATTTTTGTTAAATTTTCAATATTCAAAATGGGTTTCATGTGAATACCTCCTATCATTTGTAATAAAATGATAGCATGGGAACACAGCAAATACCACTTACAGTGGTTGTAAGGATTCAAGATATAAGTGGCGGCTCAAGGGGGACGAGCATATATTTTGTAAGAGCATCAGGCGACAATGATAAAATATACCGGATCGCCTCCTTGGCAAACCAGTTCGTTTTAATTGTATCCCAATCAGCAAGTCGGATAATCTCTGCTGTGCCGTTCTCAAAATCAACTGAAATTTCGCCCCATTCGCCGTCGCAGTCTGCTTGATATTCGTAGATTGCGGCGGCGATTTTCTTTTGCGCTTGGTTTTGGTTTCTGTTCAGCCGGACAGCATGGAGCGCACCTTCGGCAACCAGCAGTTCTGTCAGTTTGTCCACCGCTTTCCGGTAGGCTCGCTCTGCACCGCTGGCTGTGCTGCCCTCAAACATAATCGCCAATTCTTCAAAAGTGGGCGGTTCTTCCATGAGCCAACTCGCCCGCAGGTCATACAGATTGCTAACCGTTTTTCGAGCAAGGTCTGTTCCCGGTAATTCAGTTTCTCAAATGCCCGCTGCACCTTTTCTGCCTGTATGCCGTTCCAGAGGATATCGGTATAGTTCCAGCTATCGTCAAGGGCTATATCCTCGCCTGTTTCCTCGCCGTCCTCGTCCGTTATATAGAACGGCTGTTGGTTGCGGATTCCACGGACAACTTTCAGATATTCTTCCGCAAGAGCAAGGTCGCAGTTATACTTCTTGGAAAAACTGGTTGACCGCATCTTTGGTGTTATGGTACAGCCACGCCATTGATCGCACCATTTTGTAATTGGTCAGAGAGGATACCGACCATTTTTCTTCGCCCATGCGGAAACGGAGCATAGAATCCCAGATGAACGGATAGATGTATGTAGCATACTCCGCACCCTTGGCAGGATCATAGTCCATCAGCTTTTGGAGCATTTGCTCCCGGCAGGAGATCTTTATATCGATAAATCGGTCTGTGTCGTACAGATTGCCGCCGTCCACACTGAGAAAGCCTTTGATGCGCTTGTTGAGCTGCGTTTCGTAGTGGTGCAGAAAGAACGAAAAATATAGCAAATTCTTTTCCCGCAAAGCAGACAGGATATATTCATTCAGACTGTCCACCGCTGGCGGTTCCGGTTCCAGTTGGAAGATGCGCTCTGCCACATAGGGGATGATGCCGTCACCGTGTGGATTAACTTGGTGCTTCGGTATGTATCCGGTCATGTTCCACGAAAAATCATTTAGCATAGCGCACCTCCCTTCTAAGTAATCAGCGGGAATAATTAACCATAATTCCAAGTTTGTCTTGCAGCATTTATATTATCCAGAAGAACAGATGCAGGATTTGCCTCGTAATAGTACGTGCTCATATCCAAAATGCCTTCTTCCATTTCACCCCACTCTGCTGTGCGAGAAACAAAGATTCTATTATATACACACCAATCGCATGTGGTGGTGAAAGCAGCAATATCTGCAAAGTCTTTTGGAAATACAATTCTTCTTCCATTTGATGTTGGCTTAAGATAGTTCTCCATTATTTCTTTGAAATTCTTCAGATCATAATCCGTAGCGTTTTCCAAAGCTTTACAGACAATCAATTCTTCGTGCGTGAATTCTGTAAGTGTTTCTAAATGGTTTGCAAGAATTAGACCATAAATAACGCAAACCTTTGGGCATTCTGCATTTACGGTTTGTTTGAACAGATTGGCTACGATAATAGCCTTTTCCGGGCTGGAGTTTACATAGTTGTAAAGCTCGTTCAATCTTCTTTCGAGATTAAAGCCAGATGCAAGACCGTTCAGTAGATGGCCGAGTTTGAAGGTATTGTATTCAGATAGAAGATCATTTCCTATTCCGCCTACAATTCCCGCAACTGGGTTTACTACGCCCAACACACCAATAGAGCCAGAACGGATTATTTTGGTCATAGGATTGTCCATAACCGGCTAAGCGCATTCCCAATATCAGTTAAATCATATTTCTGTGCCATTACATATTCCTCATTTCGTCCGTAATTTTTGCTTCTTTCTTCAAAAGCAGCCTGTCCCATCTCTTTTTCTGTAATCACCTTTGGCCATAGGCGACATTGCTCAGCGCTCGAAGCAATTTTATCCTTTGCCAGCTTTTTCATAACCTCTGCAAGATCAGCGTCCAGAGTACCACGCTTCACATAGCGGTTTATGGTGTTCAGCCGTTTCTCATAAATCTGTTTCACCGGATGATCGTCCGCAAGCTCCCGTTGTTCTCTGCCTTTCAGGTTGCCGATCTGTCGGCAAGTGCGGTGCAGCTTGTCCCCCGGTGCATAGCCGCCGCAGTACTTTGGTGTGCCTTGCGTTGGTGGTGAGGAACCACTTGCCGCAGATTTTGCACTTTTTTCGGGGCATGACCAACACATAAGCCCTCAAAAAGATCAGACCGGAACATCCCTACAAAGGATACATAGTGCATCCGCTTGACCAGCTTCGCAACTTTTTCGCCGGGACGGATGACGGATACATACTGAACGGAATTGTTCAGGGTAGACATCCAGGCATTGCCTTCCGTGATGGAAAACTCCGGCGGGAAATAGCTGCCGAACATTTTTGCAAAACCCTCTGCGGTGCGGTCTGCTTCGTTGCCGTCTGTTTTTTCTGCAAAATCAAGCATGGACGTTTGGTATTCCCCAAGGGAGTATGCCAGATGCCCGAAAACTGCGGTATAGCGTTGGAGCATCATCGCATCGGTAAAGTTCTGGATTTCTTCAAATTGCAAAGAATTGGTTGCGGCTTTTATGGCAAACTCCACATATTTCAGCGCATTGTCCACAGTAAAGACTTTTTCAATCCGTTCTCTGTGCTTTGAGATATTCATATAGGAGAACGGCGGTGTTTGACTGAGAATATCGAGCATCGTCAGAGCAGCTTCCTTTGCAATAGGACAGAGTGCAGAAGCATCCTGTCCGGCGTTTAATATTCCAAGCAGCAGATTGATTTTCTCGCATTGCTCGTTTATTTTTGCAATGGTATTCACAGGAATATTCAGTGCATCACAGGCAAGCGTACCGACAGGAAATGTTTTGCTCTCATATATGACCGTATCCTGCCAGAAATCCAATGTCATCAATTCTTGATTCATGCTTGCCCTCCTGTCCTGTTTTTTCATTTTTCTAATTATATCATGTAAATGTGAAGAAATCTACGTCCTCAGATAAGTTGTCCTGTTTTTTGAAACAGGATTGTCCTGTCATTAGCCTGTTTTTTGAAAAATCCGTCATAACCATAATAGAAGGAGCGAAGCACCTGCCAATTCACGGCGGGTGCTTCGTGCTTTCCAGAATATTATGAACGGAGGTTTTCTATGACAATCTATGAAACCATCAAGGCGGCAATCAGCGTCAAGCAAGCCGCCGAACACTACGGGCTGAAAGTGAGCCACAACGGCATGGCTTGCTGCCCGTTCCACAACGACAGGCATCCGAGCTTGAAGCTGAATGAGGACTAATTTTTTCTGCTTCGGCTGCGGAGCCAAAGGGGGATGTGGTCGACCTTGTGGCAAGGCTGTTCAATCTGAGCAGTTATGAAGCAGCGCAAAAAGCTGGCTTTGGACTTCGGGCTTGACCCGAAACCGCCCACTGCCGCAGCTATGGTCAAGCCGAAGCGTCCCTATATCCGTCAGTTCCGGGAGGATGAAATGCTGTGCTTCCGGGTGCTGACGGATTATTTGCATCTGTTGGAAGATTGGAAAGTGCGCTATGCTCCCAAGACACCGGAAGATGCTCTGGATGACCGTTTTGTGGAAGCCTGCCAGATGCACTGCCATATCGAATATATGGCAGATGTGCTGACGGTGGGTGATCTGGAAGAACGGGTGGCATTGGTGGACAAGCTGATGCAGGACGGCAAAATTGCTTTTCTGCAAGAGTATACCGCACGAAAGAAAAAGGAGGTGGCGCACCGTGGCGAAGAACCGGAAAACGCCTGATATGAACTTGCCCATGTGGTTTGACGGGCAGAACATCAACGAAGCTCTGTTTTGTGAAGAATTTCTGCAAGAGCGCAGGATTATCTTCGCAAACGGAGCTTTTTTCACGCCCGATGGTCGAGTGACGGACGATCTTCCTCTGCGTGGGGAGATTTACGACAAGCTGAAATTCTGTGCCGTAAACAATATCCCCCGGAAGATCACCAACATTCTGGAAGTGCTGAAACTGGAAGCGCAAGTGCCGGACTTTCCACCGGAGCAGGATCGGATTCATTTGTCCAACGGTACGCTGCTATTGAACGGCACATTTACCGAGGGCAGACCGGCTATCGTGCGGAGCCGTTTGCCGGTTGCTTACAATCCCGATGCTACTGCGCCGGTGATCTGGCTGAACTTTCTGGATGGGTTGCTTTACGCCGAGGACATTCCAACTTTGCAGGAGTTTATCGGCTATTGCCTGATTCCCTCCAACAAGGGGCAGCGCATGATGGTGATTAAAGGCAACGGTGGCGAGGGTAAATCTCAAATCGGTGCGGTGCTGTCCACCATCTTCGGCACGAATATGAAAGACGGCAGCATCGGGAAGATTTCTGAAAACCGTTTTGCCCGTGCCGATCTGGAACACATCCTGCTGTGCGTGGATGATGATATGCGGATGGAAGCTCTGCGTCAGACCAACTATGTAAAATCCATCGTGACTGCACAGGGCAAAATGGACTTGGAACGCAAGGGCAAGCAGAGTTATCAGGGCTGGATGTTTGCCCGGTTGCTGGCATTCAGCAATGGTGATCTGCAAGCCCTATATGATCGCAGCGATGGTTTTTACCGCAGACAGCTTGTGCTGACCACCAAAGAAAAGCCCATGGACAGAGCCGATGATCCTGACCTTGCAGAGAAGATGAAAGCTGAAGCCGAGGGTATCTTCCTGTGGGCATTTGAAGGCTTACAGCGGCTTGTTGCCAACAACTTTAAGTTTACGGAGAGTGACCGTATCCGGAAAAACCGGGAAGCGGTCAAGCGTGACAACAACAATATCTTTGATTTCATGGAGTCGGAGGGATACATCCGATTGAAAGCGGATGCTTCCATCAGCTCTAAGGATTTCTATGAAATCTACCGGATGTGGTGTGAGGAAAACTCCCTTGCACCGCTGAAAGCCCGTAGCTTCAGCGATGCCATGATTGCCAATGCCGGGAGATTCAATCTGGAGCATTGCAACAACATCACCAACTCTGCCGGACGGCGGGTGTGGGGCTTTATGGGCGTGGAAGCTGTGGCAAGACCTCATATAAATGGATTTTACGATGTTTCGCCGTGTACGTACGTACCGGAGGACTGGCGGGATTGATTTTGCCAGTCATGCTCTGTACGTATGTACGCAGCATTTACCCCTGTTTTCTTCCGTTATAGGAAACAGCAGCTTTCAAAGCTGACCTGTTTTCGGGCATTAAAAATCAATGGTAATGGAAACAGCAAAGTTTTTGACCGCAGGACGAAACTATTTCACGAAATCGTGCTTCTCTGAACCGTGTACCCTGTTCACGGAACAATGGGTGTTTTCACTGTTCCAGACCAAACCACACAAAACGGCAAAGTGGGATATGGTCATATATGGACAGGACATCACAAGCGAAATTCTGAACGGATTTCGGAGATTGCAGATTTTTCACTGTTCGGTGCATCCACTCCACCTTGGAGCGCAGAGGTTGCACCGACACATGAACTGAATTATGGAGGATTTTATCAATATGAATATACGCAACGAAATAAAGGCACAGATCATCCGTGCCGGGATGACCATGCAGGAAGTTGTTGACCTGCTCTCGGACGAGTACGGATGGAGCGACAGCGTTTCCAACCTGTCCGCAAAATTACAGCGGGAAAGTATACGATACAAGGAAGTATTGGAGCTTGCCGCTGTGCTTGGTTACGACATCGTATGGCAGAAAAGACGGGAGAAGTGATACCCCGGCAACAGCCCTCCGCATCTCCCGTCCCCATAGGCGCACCGCAGTGCTGCCCATGGACAGGCAGTGAAAGATACGGTTTTCGCTGCCATCGTCTGCAAGAAATGTTCCGCAGAACAGCTTCATGCAGACGGGCTGACCAAGGTAAAAGGCGCAGACATTTTGCCTTGGTCAGCAGAGGTCACCGCAGTGACCGCATTCCCCCTCGGGAGAGCCCTCGGAGAGCCCACGGCACTTTGTAGCCAGCATGGATGAAAGTGTAATAGTGGGTTATTACACTTTGAAAAAGTGCCGTTCCTCAGCCCTCCGCTGTCTGCAAATCTTAAAGAAAGGACAAAAATCTATGGCAAGAAATGATGGAATTGATCGTACCTTAGCCAGAAATCAGGACTTGGAAACTCCGGATGATGTGACAAAAGTACAGGAACACAATGAGCGTGAAAAAGACCGTTATTCCAATGTGGACATCGTGCCGGAACGTACTGCGCTGAATGTTCACTTCAAGTCTCCCACTGACGATTATGTAAAAATGTTTGAGCAGATGGAGCAGGACAAGATCATCTCCACCAGAGGGCTGAAACCGGATGCCGTCAAATATGGCGAGTTGGTTTTCGATGTGAACTCCGCTTATTTCTACAACCACGGCGGCTATGAGTTTGCAAAACAGTTTTATGCCGATGCCTATAAAGCCGCCGTGGAGATCGTGGGCGGTGAGCAGTATATCCTCTCCGCTGTAATGCATGCCGACGAGCGCAACCGGGCAATGTCGGAAGCTCTGGGTGAGGATGTGTACCACTATCACCTTCATGTGGTTTATATCCCGGTGGTGGAGAAACAAATCCTGTGGTCGAAGCGATGCAAGGATGAATCCCTCCGGGGAACGGTAAAGGAAACGATCACACAGGTCAGCCGCAGTAAGAAGTGGGAATCCAAACCCGTTCTTGATGAAAACGGAAAACCTATGTTGAACGCAAAAGGGAAAAAGATTTTGAAGTCGTCCTACAGTGTGTTGCAGGATGACTTTTTCAATTTCATGCGAAACGCTGGTTATACCGATGTAGAGCGTGGAGAACGTGGCAGCACCGAAGAACATCTGACGGTGACACAGTTCAAGGTACAGGCCGAACAGCAGCGTTTGGAAGCTGTGACCGGACAGGTGACACAGGCCGAGCAGAGCTTAGCGGATGCCAAAGCTGCCACGGAGAAGCAGAAAAAGAAACTGGAAGCTCTGAAAAAGGAAACTCAGGCTGCTAAGTCTGTTGCTATGACTGCACATGAGATTGAGTCGATGGGCAAGAAAAATCCCATTACGGGAAATGTTACCATGACGGCGGATGAGTGCCGCACGCTAAAGGATTATGCGGTCAGCAGCTTTGCGGAAAAGTCTGAGAAGCTGAAATACAAGCAGAAATTCGAGCAGGCAGATAAAAACGCAAAGATATGGAAAGACCGTTTTGAAAAACTGAACAAAGACTATGAGGAGCTGAAACAGAAAGCCCAGCCTTTCCTGGATGCGATTGAGATTGCATCTGAAAAGGTCTGGGCTTTTATCAATGCCATCCTCGCCAGGGGAAAGGAACTGTATGAACACAAACACCCTGCCCGCAATCGTGGACAGGACATGGAAATTTAAGAAAGGAACTATTTGCCTATGAAGAAAACCGTAGATGAAATTAACAAGATGATTATGGAAGATGCCCCGATGGAAGAAATCAACGATGCCATCGGCTATATTGATATTTGCTCCTGCTTCGATCCGATTTTTGAGCCGCCTATTGATTTTCTGGAAGAATGCCGCAAGCGTTGGGAAGCGGCACAGTCCTCTTTCTGCAAAACCATTGAGTGCAAGATCGGAAACACATGGTATGTGATTGAAACGGAGTGTGATGGAAATGAGCCACTTACCGACAAGGTAAAACGGCTCATTTTTTCTGACAAGGGGGTGATTTGTTAATGACTGCGACACAAAAGCATGATATAATTCCAATATGCACAACGGTACTGTCGGCTGACCAACCACCGAAGGAGGATATTATGTTGGATCAGCAGAAAATTACCATTCTCTATTGCCGTCTGAGCAACGAGGATGCCCAGGAAGGCGAGAGTAACAGTATCGCAAATCAGAGAGAGTATTTAACCCGATATGCCCGTGACCACGGGTATACAAACCTGAAAATTCTGGTGGATGACGGTTATACGGGGACGAACTTCAATCGTCCCGGTGTGCAGGAAGGCTTTGAGCTTGTCAAGCAGGGGCTTGTGGGCTGCTGGCTGGTCAAAGACCTCAGCCGCTTTGGTCGTGACTATCTGACTGTTGGACAATATACGGATATTATCTTTCCGAGTTATGATGTCCGCTTTATCGCTATAAATGATGGCGTAGACAGCAACCGGGGAGACAGCGAGGGCTTCGCCGCAATCCGTAATCTGTTCAACGAGTGGTATCCCCGTGATACCAGCAAGAAAGTCCGTGTCAGTTTGCGGCAGAGAGGAACCAGTGGGAAGCACATGGGCAAACCGCCCTACGGATACCGCTGTGACCCGGAGGACAAGGATCACTGGATTCTGGATGAAGAAGCGGCTCCGGTAGTCAAGCTCATCTTCGACCTTTGCATTGACGGCAAAGGCCCGGAGCAGATTGCAAGGATTCTGGAAGAAAAGCAGATTATGACCGCAAAGGCACTCTATGCCAAGCGAAAGAAAAAGGCCGATGCCGGAAAGACCGTACCACTGGGGCAACCAGTCCATTGCAGGGATTTTGGAACGGCAGGAGTACACAGGCTGTACCTGCAACTTCAAGACTTATTCCAAGTCCTACAAGCTGAAAAAATGCGGATTCCCAATGAGCCGGAGAATATGTTTTATCTGCCGGACACACAGGAAGCGATTTGTATCTCAGGCACAGTTTGACAGGG
>ENA-OQHD01000658-OQHD01000658.1-human-gut-metagenome-genome-assembly--contig:-NODE-658-length-11871-cov-4.400460_pt1 | contig 11871 bp, 14 predicted proteins | sample MGYA00242560_ERZ504711 | MGnify/ENA primary metagenome ERZ504711 (study PRJEB26092, sample SAMD00036198) | human gut metagenome | host: Homo sapiens | study: EMG produced TPA metagenomics assembly of... | reverse complement strand
GTGAAGCCCTCGACATTACGATAATGCAGCCTCATATTCACCGAATCGCCGGGATAACCGCTTTCATTCATAGTCAGAATGAGTTCAGGCTGTAAAATCTGTTCACGGATATTTTTCAACTCATTGATACGCTTATACGCAGGATAGCGCTTCAAGCCTTCTTCACAGACTTTTAGAGCCTCATCAGCGCGTTTCGGTTCCAAACGGCGCAGGTGGTTGGCTTTATGAATGTAAACCTCGGCACAAACCTCTCGTGAACCGTATTCCTTTATCAATTTATTCAAAACCTCAAGATATTCCCGATTAGCCTTTTCCTGACGCATTCGGAAAGTAGGATAAGGCTGCTGGCTGATACCACCGGTCAACTTCCAGTTCCAATAATCAAGAGAACAGAGCAACATAGCATCTTCCGAACCGGCACGATGGCGATAAGCATTCATCATATCCAGATAAATCCTTTCGATACGGGTCTGTACCAAAGAATCCACGCTGAAACCATCCAGCTGCCGATAAGCATCAACAGCACGGCTCACCAATAGATGGTACATATCGTGCCCATAGAACCGGCTACCGTCTTCCAACACCACAAAAGGCACATATTGTTCTGCAGATGTATTGAGCAAGCGGATGGAATCCTGCAAGGATGCACGGTTACACCTATCTATTTTATCCACAAACTGGCTGATACTCCACTCACGGATATCTGCTGGAACCTCGTCAACAGTCAGTAAAGTACGTGACAGCAAGACACGGCGATTCTTCCGCATCAAGTCAGCATATTCATATGCCAACAAAGAGTGTAGAATAGCCTTGTTCACCGGATTCCTCTCCGATTGTGCCCAAGATTCCATATATTTCAGACTGGAGTAAAGGCTGTCCGGAGTCAGCCCCTCTTGATAAGTCTCCCTACAAATGTAGGCTTTCAACATTTGCGGAGCATTCTGCTCTTGCCGACCTTTCCGATAGATTTCATCAGCCAGTTTTATCACTGTTTGAGGCAGGCTTTTCTTTTGAGCCTGCTCCACCTGCTTCCACAACTTATCGTACGTCTGCGCATACAATGCCGAAGCCCCAAATGTAACCAGCAGTAACAATATGCTACAAATTCTTTGAATTACTCTCATAATTATTCGTTTGTTAGTCTTTGTATTAATAACAAAGGAAGTGAATAAAGTTCAAACAAATGTACTTTTGGACATAAAAAATCTTATTCTACTCCTACAAAAAAAGCAAGGGATATGTTTGCAAACATATCCCTTGTGCTATACTTAAATGTTAGTGTACTCACATTTGGAGGCTATAATATCTCATTGCCTCCATCCAATTCTTACCAGCTGCGGTAAGAATGTGCTTAAATTGAATTTGCAATCTTCTTTTTCATAATCTTAAAAAATTTAAACTAATACCTGAAAACTAAATTCAATACTTCACGAAAGGGGGGGAATGCTTAAAGCATTACGTAACCCCAAATGTTCTTATCGGCTTCGCCGACATGCTTAAAAAAATCTCTTTAACATTTTCATTTTGTTATCCTCCTAAAATCAATCTTGTTATCCTTAAAAACTCTACTAGTTTTCTATTGTTTTCATGTTTTCACAACACAAAAAGTAGAGCCTTTGTTCAAGATAACAAGCAAAAAACGGATAGAAAACATGTTTTATAACATATTTCTTGACTTAGGTCAATTTTTAGGGAGAAAGTGCAAGGATATTGACATACCATTGTAATAAGTCTGGGACATTCTGGCAGAAAGAGGACAAACTGTCACAGACAAAAAAGGCAGGATACTTAATAAAGCACCCTGCCCCTATTCATTACATAAAGTATTCTCTACTTTTCAGGAGTCTGCTCCAATGTAGCCACCAAGAAATCATAGAACTTGGAAACAGTAGGAATTAACGCACGCTCGTCCGGTGAATGCGGAGAACGCAAAGTGGGACCGAAAGAAATCATATCGAGTCCTGGACAATTGGCACCAATAATACCGCATTCCAGACCTGCGTGAATAACCTTCACGGCAGGTTCCACACCAAACTGCTGCTTATAGGACAGCTTCATGGCATGCAGTATAGGAGAATCCACATTAGGCTGCCATCCGGAATAGCCACCACTCAATTCCACCTTCATACCTGCCATAGCGAAACAAGCTGTCAGGCTGTCTGCCAGGAAATCCTTCATCGTATCGCAAGAACTACGCGCCAAAATACGAACTTCGGCCTTACCGTCTGCAATGATTACGATAGCCAAATTGGAGGAAGTTTCTACAGTATCGGGAACAGTAGGAATCATACGCATCACACCATTCTGGCAAGCCATCAACACGTTAATCATATTATCCTGAATTTCTGAAGGAACAACGGCAGTGGGTAGAGTTACCTCTTCTATACTCAGGGTAATACCACTTTCAATCGGAGCATATTCGTCATTCAGTTGTGCCTCGTATTCCTTCATATAATCTTCCAAACCGTCCATATCCTCAGGATTGAACACCAATACCGCATGTGCTTCGCGGGGGATAGCATTACGCATATTACCACCTTCAAAACTTGCCAGCTGGGAGTCAAACTCAATCAGCAAATCATGTACGATGCGTGCCAGCAATTTATTGGCATTACCGCGCCCTTCATTGATTTCCAAACCGGAGTGACCGCCACGCAAACCTTTCAGCGTAATCTTACGGGCAACGAAATCGGCCATAGGCGTCTCCTCCTTATATTCCAAAGTAGCAGTAATATCAAGACCACCGGCACAGCCGATATAGAGTTCGCCTTCGTCCTCAGAGTCAAGGTTCAGCAGAATTTCCCCTTGCATAGTTCCGGGTTTCAAACCGAATGCACCATACATTCCCGTTTCTTCATCCTTGGTAATCAGGGCTTCCAATGGGCCATGCTTCAAGTTATTATCTTCGAGCACCGCCATAATGGCAGCTACTCCCAAACCATTATCTGCTCCCAGCGTGGTACCTTTGGCTTTCACCCAATCACCGTTCAACATAGGTTTCAATGGGATCTGTTGTAAATCGTGAATAGTATCGTTGTTCTTCTGAGGCACCATGTCCATATGCGCCTGAAGGATGATGCCTTTGCGGATTTTCCATACCCGGAGTGGCAGGCTTACGAATAATAACATTGCCGACCTCGTCGACAAATGATTCCAACCCAAGCCTTTTCCAAATCAATAAGGAATTTGGTAATCTTCTCCATATGTCCTGACGGACGGGGAATCTGGGTCAGTGAATAAAAGTGCTTCCATACATTCTGTGGAGCTAACTGTAAGATTGTACTCATAATTCTAAAAAGTTAGTTTTCGCAAATATAACGGTTTATTCTCGGAAAGTACAATAAACCGGGATTTTTCTAAAGTACTAAATCATCAGCTATCTTAAACATGGCTTTTACATCTTCACATATTGCGATAGAACATCTGCACCTAATATAGCTACCATATTTAGGAATTTCTCCCACTTCTATATCCAAGCAACAATATCGTTTAAAGAAACCAATCTTCCAACAACCTTTAGGCTTCAGTACTTATAAGGAAGTACTGAAGTACTTGCAAAGAAGTATTACAGTACTTTTAAAGGAGTACTCTCTATAAGTACTGTCTCTGTCCTCTAACACAAGAAGTGACAATATAGGAACCCACCACAAGAAACGTCTATTTCTTTGCCCTATTCGCCAATGCCAGGTGTAACGACCCGTAGATGCCTAACACTATCACCAGCAACGTCTGTATGCCATGCACTATCAGAGCAAATATACCCGCATCCGTAGCATTTACCCCATAAAGCATCATCATAGTGATGACAGCAAAGTGCCAGGGTCCTGCCCCGTTGGGCGTGGGAACAATGACTGCAAACGTTCCGCCGACAAACATCACCAGCCCGGCAAGGAAACTAAGGTGCTCCGTAAACTGGAAGCAATAGAAAGTTATATAGAAATGATAGAAATAGCATAGCCAAATAAGTAAAGTGTAAAGAACAAACAAAGGCACATTCTTCACATTCTTAAGCGACATCACACCTTCCCATATATTCAAGACTACTCCCTTTACCTTTTCAAAAAAATGAAAGCATACGCAACAGAAAATAGAGAAGTACCAAAAGCACCAATAATAGAAAAAAAATGCCACATAAAACCAAGGGGAAGTCACAAGATGCACCAGCGAAGGAATCTTGGTGCCCGTCTCCTCGAAAAAAGCGGAAAAAAAGCGGGCATCTGCACCAAAAAAGTAATCCCCGTAATCAGCAGAATGCAAAGCGTATCTACCAACCGCTCTGTCACCACCGTCCCCAAGGACTTCGCAAAGGAAACATTATCATATTTGGCAAGTACTCCACAACGTGAAACCTCTCCCACACGGGGCAGTACCAGATTGGTGGCATAAGATACGAAAATGGCATCGACGCAATCGCTTGTTTTGGGATGAGCATCCAGTGGCTCCAAAGTCTGCTTCCAACGCCAGCCTCGTAACACATGGCTCATCACACCGAAGAACAAGGACAACAACATCCACCACCAGTTCGTCTGATGAAGGAGAACTTCTTCTGCCTTTGAAAAGTCAAAATCACGATATACCCAATAGAGGATAAAACCACCTAATAAAATGGGTAAGATGATTTTCAATGTCGTTTTTTAGCAGCTTATTCATACGATATTCCCAAATTCTTCATTCTTCATTCTTCATTCTTCATTGAAAAGAACTACCTTTGCTCCGTGTAAAGATAGGTTGTAGTTCGCATTACAGCCTGCATTTACGGAGCAAAAGTAATGATTTAGTTGATACATGAGAGTAGTTAAACCTGAAAAAGATTTCTCGGGCAGCACTTCCTGAAAGACCTGAAAGTGGCACAAGACATCGCCGACACGGTAGATGTCTGTCCCGAAATTCCCATCCTCGAAGTTGGTCCGGGAATGGGAGTACTGACCCAGTTTCTTCTGCCCAAAGAGCGCAACGTCAAAGTAGTAGAACTGGACTACGAGTCAGTGGCCTACCTACGGGAAGCCTATCCGCAACTGGAAGACAACATCATTGAGGACGACTTCCTCAAAATGAACCTGCAACGGTTGTTTGGCGGACAAGCTTTTGTATTGACGGGAAACTATCCTTATAATATCTCCAGCCAGATATTCTTCAAAATGCTGGAATATAAGGACCTGATTCCCTGCTGTACGGGTATGATACAAAATGGAAGTAGCCGAGCGCATAGCAGCCGGACCGGGCAGCAAGACATACGGAATCCTAAGCGTACTGATACAAGCATGGTACAAAGTGGAGTACTTGTTTACGGTACACGAACATGTCTTCAACCCACCCCCGAAAAGGTTAAAACGTGCCGTCATCCGCATGATGCGCAATGAAACGCACGATTTAGGATGCGATGAGAAATTGTTCAAGCAAGTAGTGAAAACCACGTTCAACCAACGACGCAAGACTCTACGGAACTCCATAAAACCGATACTCGGCAAAGACTGTCCACTGACGGAGGACGTATTATTTAATAAACGCCCGGAACAACTGTCCGTACAGGAATTTATTCAGCTGACCAACCAAGTGGAACAGGCATTGAGAACGATTAATGATTAATGGTTAGTGATTAAACACGAACAATCATGGAAATAGACGAAGAATACATAGACAAAGTCAAAAGCCTGATAGAACAGGAAAGACGCGGCAAAACGTCAAAACACTTTTGACCGACCTTCACCCGGCAGATATTGCAGAACTGTGTAATGACCTCGGCTTGGAGGAAGCCCGCTTCGTTTACCGCCTCCTTGACAACGAAACGGCAGCGGACGTACTGGTTGAAATGGACGAAGACATCCGGAAAGAATTCCTGGAACTTCTTCCTTCGGAGACCATTGCCAAGCGTTTCGTGGATTATATGGACACGGACGATGCCGTAGACCTGATGCGCGAACTTGATGAAGACAAGCAGGAGGAAGTACTTTCGCACATCGAAGATATAGAACAAGCCGGTGACATCGTTGACCTGCTGAAATATGATGAAGACACTGCCGGTGGTTTGATGGGTACGGAAATGGTGACTGTCAATGAAAACTGGAGTATGCCGGAGTGCCTGAAGGAAATGCGCCTGCAAGCTGAAAAGCTGGATGAAATTTTACTACGTATACGTCATCGACGACGAAGACCGTCTGCAAGGGGTATTCCCATTGAAGAAAATGATAACTTCCCCTTCTGTCTCCAAGGTAAAGCATGTGATGCGGAAAGATCCTATCTCCGTCCATGTAGATACCCCCATTGACGAAGTGGTACAAATCATCGAAAAGTATGACTTGGTGGCAGCTCCTGTTGTAGACAGTATCGGGCGTCTGGTAGGCCAGATTACCGTAGACGACGTCATGGACGAAGTCCGCGAACAGTCGGAACGTGATTACCAGTTGGCATCCGGTTTGTCCCAAGATGTAGAAACGGACGATAATGTCATGCGCCAGACTTCTGCCCGCCTTCCATGGTTACTTATCGGTATGTTAGGCGGTATAGGCAACTCCATGATATTGGGTAACTTCGACACGACTTTCGCCGCCCATCCGGAAATGGCCCTTTATATTCCGTTGATTGGTGGTACGGGGGGAAACGTGGGAACCCAGTCGTCTGCCATCATCGTGCAAGGCCTTGCCAACAGCTCACTGGATGCCAAAGACACCTTCAAGCAGGTAGCCAAGGAAGCAGTAGTGGCGGTCATCAATGCCACCATCATCTCCCTGCTGGTATACATCTATAATTTTATCCGGTTCGGAGCTACGGCTACGGTCACTTATTCCGTCTCCATCAGCCTCTTTGCAGTCGTCATGTTCGCCTCCATCTTCGGAACGCTAGTCCCCATGACTTTAGAGAAACTGAAGGTTGACCCGGCCATTGCCACCGGCCCGTTTATCTCCATTACCAATGACATTATAGGCATGATGCTGTACATGGGTATCACTGTCTTACTGTCATAAAAACAAGAAAATAGAAAAAAATCAAGGCAAATTGTATGAAGTAATCATTTTATTTCATTAATTTGTAGCCTAATGTAACCCGAACGGGAGGAACCCGTTTCTAAAAAATGTAAATACAATGACGGACACTCATGACACTAATCTCCCCGAAAAGCCGGTGGAATTAGAAGAAGAAAAGAAGGCAGCAGAGGTTTCTGAACCGGCAACAACAGAAACTCCCGCTGAAGAAATCGTTTCGGAAAAGCCGGTAGAGCCAGTTCAGAAGCTCACGAAAGAGGAAATACTTGCCAAACTCAAAGAGGTGGTTGCAGACGTGGAGAACGTGGCAAAACCTGAAATAAGACGGTTTGAAGCAATCTTTCTACAAGCTGCACAATGCTGAGCAGGATGCGGCCAGAAAACTGTTCATTGAAAACGGAGGCGCCGCGGAGAACTTTGTTCCACAAACAGACAGTGTGGAAGAAGAGTTCAAGAATATCATGTCCGTCATCAAAGAAAAAATGAAGTGCACTCACAGCCGAACTGGAGAAGCAAAAGGAAATGAACCTGCAGGTAAAGCTTTCCATCATCGAAGAGCTGAAGGAGCTGGTTGAATCTCCAGATGACGCCAACAAGAGCTATACGGAGTTCAAGAAACTACAGCAGCAATGGAATGAAGTTAAACTCGTTCCGCAAGCTAAGGTCAACGAGCTTTGGAAAACTACCAATTGTATGTTGAGAAATTCTATGACCTTCTGAAACTGAACAATGAATTCCGCGAATACGATTTCAAGAAGAATTTGGAAATCAAGACACATCTCTGTGAAGCTGCCGAAAAGCTGGCAGATGAAGCGGATGTAGTTTCAGCTTTCCATCAGTTACAGAAGCTACATCAAGAATTTCGTGATACAGGGCCGGTAGCCAAGGAACTACGCGACGAAATCTGGGCACGTTTCAAAGCTGCCTCTACAACCGTAAATCGACGTCACCAGCAACATTTCGAAGCATTGAAGGAAGTGGAACAACACAATCTTGACCAAAAGACCGTAATTTGCGAAATCATAGAAGCCATCGACTACAAAGAACTGACAAACTTTGCTTCTTGGGAGAGCAAAACGCAAGAAGTCATCGCACTTCAAAACAAATGGAAGACCATCGGTTTCGCTCCGCAAAAAATGAACGTGAAGATTTTCGAACGTTTCCGCAAAGCGTGCGACGAGTTCTTCCGTAAAAAGGGAGAGTTCTTTCAAGACCCTGAAGGAAAGGTATGAACGAAAAACCCTTGGAAAAAGAAGCGTGCCTTGTGCGAAAAAGCAGAAGCTCTTAAGGACAGTACCGACTGGAAAGTAACTGCCGATGAACTGACCAAACTTCAGAAAGAATGGAAAACCATCGGTCCGGTAGCAAAGAAATATTCGGATGCCGTATGGAAACGTTTCATCTCCGCTTGTGACTACTTCTTCGAACAAAAGACAAGCCACTTCTTCACAGCGCAGCGTAGAGCAGGAAAATCTGGAAAGGAAAAAAAACATCAATCGGAAACTGAATGCTATTGATGACCAAATGGATACGGAGGGAGCTACCCAATTGGTACGCGACCTCATGAAAGAGTGGAACGGCGTAGGACATGTACCTTTCAAAGAGAAAGACCGAATCTATAAGCAATACCATAGTCAGATAGACAAATTGTTTGAACGCTTCAACATCAGTGCCTCCAACAAGAAGCTAAGCAATTTCAAGTCGACTATCAGCTCCATTCAGGAAGGTAGTCCACAAGCCCTTTACCGGGAACGTGAGAAGCTGGTACGTGCCTTCGACAATATGAAGAACGAGCTCCAGACATATGAAAACAATCTCGGCTTCCTGACCACTTCTTCCAAGAAGGGAAATAGTCTGCTGACAGAAATCAACCGCAAGGTGGAAAAGCTGAAAGCAGACATCGAGCTTGTGAAAGAAAAGATAAAAGTGGTGGACGAGAACATCAAAAACCAAGGATAACGTAACAAGATAAGACTTAATAAAAAAGGAACCCGCCCCTACAGCTATGCAGCCGATTGGGGGCGGGCCTACTTTTATACCCCTTATCAATGATGGAACAGACGGATACCCGTGAACGACATGGCAATGCCATATTTATCGCAAGTTTCAATCACATGGTCATCGCGTACAGAACCACCCGCTTGGGCAATGTAATCTACTCCACTCTTATGGGCACGCTCAATATTGTCTCCAAAAGGGAAGAATGCATCCGAACCCAAAGAAACACCTTTCAATGTATCCAACCAAGCCCGTTTTTCTTCACGGGTCAGCACTTCAGGTTTCTCCGTAAAGAACTGCTGCCAAACACCGTTAGCCAGCACATCGTCATGGTCTTCACTGATATAGACATCAATCGTATTATCACGGTCGGCACGGCGGATTTTCTCTACCCATGGCAAATTCAACACCTTCGGATGCTGGCGTAAATACCAAATGTCGGCCTTGTTGCCCGCCAAGCGAGTACAGTGGATACGGCTCTGCTGGCCGGCACCAATACCGATAGCCTGACCGTCCTTCACATAGCATACAGAATTCGACTGCGTATATTTCAAAGTGATAAGGGCTATCATCAAATCACGTTTCGCTGCTTCCGGGAAATTCTTATTCCGAGTAGGAATATTCGCAAAGAGTTCATCTCCATTCAGCTTTATCTCATTACGTCCCTGCTCAAACGTGATACCAAAGACATCCTTATGTTCAATCGGGGCAGGCTTATAGCCGGGACTTATCTGAATCACATTGTAAGTTCCTTTACGCTTTTCCCTCAAGATAGCCAGTGCTTCGTCCGTATACCCCGGAGCAATAACGCCATCCGAGACCTCGCGGTTAATAAAACGTGCAGTAGCCTCGTCGCACACATCACTCAAAGCGATAAAGTCACCATAGGAAGACATACGGTCGGCACCGCGGGCACGCACATATGCGCAAGCAAGCGGAGAGAGCGGAAGATTATCCACAAAATAAATCTTCTTCATTGTCTCGTTGAGTTCCAAGCCGATGGCGGCACCCGCCGGACTGACGTGCTTGAATGAAGTTGCAGCAGGCATACCGGTCGCCTCTTTCAGTTCCTTTACCAACTGCCATCCATTCAAGGCATCCATAAAATTAATATACCCCGGACGTCCATTCAAAACCTCAATAGGTAACTCCCCCTCCTGCATGAAAATGCGAGCCGGCTTCTGGTTAGGGTTACAGCCGTACTTCAGTGCTAATTCTTTTGCCATAAAATTCTGCTTTAATGTTGAAATGCTACAAATTTACAGAATATTTCCGGCTTACAGAAGCCTTGTCACTGAATTTGCCACCGAATACCTACACTGAAATTTTCGTACATGGTCGAAAAGCAACAAAAAAATCCACTAAAACTTGCGATTTTAGTGGTTTTTGACTTAAATAAGGTAAGTTCGTTGGGCTACCTGGATTCGAACCAGGAATGACAGGACCAGAATCTGTAGTGTTACCATTACACCATAGCCCAATTGTTATTATTTCCGTTTTGCGGTTGCAAAGATACAAAGATTTCTATAAATCAAAACAAAAACGAGATATTTTTTCGCAAAAAACTGATAAGATACCACGGTTCTTTCATTTAAAACAATTCCTATAATCCTTGTTATTCTCCGAAAAACCATTATTTTTGCGCACAGCGATGCATGAAGCACCGCTTTCGGTGTTTCTTTTTATCGTTCATTTAAAATAATTTTTGTAGGCGGAAATCAAATGCGACAGAGGTCGTTTTTTTGATTTCCGCCTTAATTTTCGCTATGCGAAAATACGATTTATTTTGCTGATATGCAACATTTTGCGTGTTTAATATATTAAAAAGAAACATGTAGCCTGCCGTCGTGGCAGCATAATGAAACATCTGAAAGAATTTGTGAAATCAGTGCCGGATTACCGCAGGACAGACAAGGGAAACTACAAATACAAGCTGGAAGATATTCTTCTTCTTGTAATACTCGGACGGCTGAGCAAGTGTATAACAAGACCGGATATAATCAGATTCGGCGGGCGTAATCTGAAACGCTTCCGCTCTTTGGGGATTTTGTTGGACGGCGTGCCCTCTGAGCCTACGCTCTGCCGTATATTCAAACATATTGATGATGAAGCCATGTCTGAGCGGATGTCTGAATTTACCTCCGCCTTCCATGACGAGCTTGTCGGTTTTGCCGGGGACATCCTCTGTATTGACGGCAAGGCGATGAGAGGGACGGTACTTGAAAACGGACGCAACCCCGACATCGTGTCCGCCTATTCCCTTGGAGGAGGTGTCACCCTTGCCACGGACATGTGCGAAGAAAAAAGCAATGAGATAACTTCCGTGCCCAAACTGTTGGACAAGGTGGATGTGTCAGGACGCATAGTTACAGCGGACGCCATGTCCTTCCAGAAAGCCATCATAGATAAAATCCGGAAAAAAGGCGGTGATTTCCTTATCGAACTGAAGGCGAACCAGAGGACTTTGCGATATGGGATTGAGGACAATGTCGAACTTGCAGAGCCTGTGGATGTATACTCGGAAGGACCTTTCCTTGAACATGGCAGGATAGAGACCAGAGTATGCCGTATCTTTCGTGGGAATGACCTGATTACGGACAGGGAAAAGTGGGATGGAGATCTGACGGTTATCGAAATACGGACTGCGACGGAAAGAAAATCTGACGGTCAGAAATCTTCCGAAAGAAGGTTCTATGTCTCCAGTTTTCGCGGAAGTGCCCGGCGGATGGGCACGATAGCCAGAATGCATTGGGCGATAGAAAGCATGCACTGGGACCTTGACCGCAACCTGAGGCAGGACTTCATCAGACGGAAAAGTGCAAGGTCCGCCAGAAACCTTGACACGATACAAAGGATGGTACTGGCAATACTTTCGATATGGAAAGGCAAAAGG
>ENA-OQHD01000657-OQHD01000657.1-human-gut-metagenome-genome-assembly--contig:-NODE-657-length-11898-cov-2.531731_pt1 | contig 11898 bp, 18 predicted proteins | sample MGYA00242560_ERZ504711 | MGnify/ENA primary metagenome ERZ504711 (study PRJEB26092, sample SAMD00036198) | human gut metagenome | host: Homo sapiens | study: EMG produced TPA metagenomics assembly of... | reverse complement strand
GGGACACTGATGACGTTTTGTTAGCAGAATCGTTCAAGCGTTCTCTCAAACCATTTGTGTTTGCAGATGTGATTGCCGGATTTCATTGGCATCTACCATTCACATATCTAGAAAGTGAAGCAATTCTTTCACTTCTCATAGGGTTTTCTCTTATATGCCATTGCCGAAGATCCGATCTGACTCTTTTTCAAATGGTTCTTCAATCTCTTTTCAGATGCTGAAGGAGACGGATGTCATTTGGACATCTTGTGTGCGCTTGCTGCAATACCTGCAAGTACATTTACCACTCTGGTATCTACCTTTACGTGAATAGGTCTGACCTGATACCGGATAACATGTCTCAAATCCCATCTTTTTGGCGATCATCGGATCGATCTTATCAATTGTCTCCTGATCTCCGTCAAACAGTTCCAGAAAGCTTGCCTGTGTTCCGGTCGTTCCTTTTGATCCGAGAAGCTTTAAACTTCCTTTTACATATTCCAGATCTTCCAGATCCATCATGAATTCCTGCATCCAGAGTGTTGCTCTCTTACCTACTGTTGTAGGCTGTGCAGGCTGAAAATGTGTAAATGCAAGTGTCGGAAGACTCTTATGTGCATCCGCAAACTTTGCGAGTTCGGCAATCACATTGATCAGTTTCTTTCTGACAATCTCCAACGCTTCCGACATCAGAATGATATCTGTATTATCGCCTACATAGCATGAAGTCGCACCAAGATGAATGATTCCTTTTGCATTCGGACACTGTTTTCCATATGCATACACATGAGACATAACATCATGACGGACTACCTTTTCTCTTTCTTTTGCCACATCATAATTGATATCATCTGCATGTGCTTTTAATTCTTCAATCTGTTCTTCTGTAATATCCAGTCCCAGTTCTTTTTCCGTTTCAGCAAGTGCGATCCAGAGTTTTCTCCATGTACGGAACTTCTTATCCGGCGAGAAAATATACTGCATCTCTTTGCTTGCATATCTTTCTGAAAGTGGACTTGTATATCTGTCATTACTCATACTAATAATCTCCTTCGTCAATTCTTCCACCCGACTATTTTAACCTGTTTTCTATTCAAATGCCAGCGAAACATCTCTTCCAGGTACTTCCATCGGATAATTACCGGTGAAGCATGCGTCACAATATGCCAGATCACCGACCATGTTTTTTAATTTATCAACTTCCATATAGCCAAGCGAATCTGCCCCGATCATCTCACGGATCTGCTCTGTTGTATGGGAATGTGCGATCAGTTGTTCATTCGAAGGCACATCTGTTCCGAAATAACATGGATGCAGGAACGGTGGTGAACTGATCCTTACATGTACCTCTTTCGCTCCGGCCTTTTTGAGCATCTTGATAATGTTCGCACAGGTTGTTCCTCGTACAATAGAATCATCTACCATAACAATACGTTTTCCCTTTACAACCTCTTCGATCACGTTCAGCTTGATCTTCACACTGCTTTCCCGCTGACTCTGTTTTGGCTTGATAAATGTTCTTCCGACATAACTGTTCTTGTGGAATGCCATGCCATACGGAATTCCCGACTGTTCCGAATATCCTTTCGCCGCAACCAGCCCGGAATCCGGTACTCCGACAACCAGATCCGCATCAACCGGATAAGATTCTGCCAGAGCTTTCCCTGCAACAATTCTCGCATGATATACATTCACATCATCGATCACGCTGTCCATTCTTGCGAAATATATATATTCAAAAATACATCTTGCCTGCTTTTTTGGGATCGATTGCCATAGTTTTATCTGATTTCATTCCATGTTTTGTAAAACTTACAATCTCTCCAGGCTCTACGTCTCTTACAAATTCTCCTCCGACGGCAGCAATCGCACAGCTCTCCGAAGCCAGGAAATAAGTATTATCTCTTTTTCCAATACAAAGAGGCTTCAATCCAAACGGATCTCTGGCACCGATCATCTTTCTCGGCGAACTGACAACCAGTGCATACGCTCCCCGTATCTTCTTCATCGCATTTTTTACCGCATCTTCTGCCTTCTCTACATTCAGACGTTCTCTGGCGATATGATATGCGATCACCTCCGAGTCAATCGTTGTCTGGAAAATAGCGCCTGTGTACTCCAGTTCATGGCGAAGTTCAATGGCATTTGTCAGATTGCCGTTATGTGCAATTGCAAGGATCCCTTTCACATAATTGATAACCAACGGCATCGCATTCTCAGCTCTGGAAGCACCTGCTGTCGAATATCTTACATGTCCGACACCAAGATTTCCCTTCAATTCCTGTAAAGACTCTTCATCGAACACTTCATTTACCAGTCCAAGTCCTTTCTTGGAATGTACTTTTGCTTTCTCCATATGTATCCGTTACCGCAATACCACAGCTTTCCTGTCCTCTGTGCTGCAATGCAAAAATGTCCATAATAAACGGATGGTGCAACATCTCCGCCATCCATATCATAGGCTCCAAACACACCGCATTCTTCACCCAGTCCTGTTGTTACTTTTTCAAATTCACTCATAAATGCAGACTCCATTCTTTTCAAATTTTTCATTTGTCAAACTGTCTTTAAAAAGCATTTTGCTATATCAGTATAATACAAGGCAAACGGAAAAGCAATATTTCCATCTACCTTGTATTCCTGCTGATACATTATTTATAACGCGTCATTTAATAAGCGCAGCTTATAAACCCGCTCTATTCATTAGTTTTCCCGCGGTTAATCATTGAATTTTCCGAGAAATTCTTTCATTCTTTCATTAGCTGAATCGAATACTTCTTCCGGAGTTCCTTCTACTGCGATCACACCTCCATCCATGAAGATTACATGATCCGATACGTTTCTCGCAAAATTCATCTCATGCGTAACAATCACCATCGTCATATGCTCCATCGCAAGTTCCCTGATAACTTTCAGGATCTCTGCAGTCAGTTCCGGATCCAGTGCGGACGTCGGCTCATCAAAAAAGCAGAATATCCGGATGCAGTGCAAGTGCTCTCGCGATTGATACACGCTGCTGCTGTCCTCCCGACAACTGACAAGGATATGCATCTTCCTTGTCGGCAAGTCCCATCTTCTTCAAAAGTTCTCTCGCTTCTTTATAGACTTCTTCTTTCTTTCTCTTCTGTACTTTCAGCGGTGCATCAGTGATATTCTTCATCACCGAATAATGCGGAAACAAATTAAAAATTCTGAAACACCAGTCCAAAGGTTCCGGAATAATGGATTTCCCCTGCATCCGCAGTCTCAAGCCCCGTTGCACATCGAAGAAGGGTTGATTTTCCCGAGCCGGAAGGACCGATGATACCAAGGACTTCTCCCTTTTCCACCTTCAGAGAAATGTCTTTCAGAACTTCGACCCGTTAAACTTTTTTGATATTTTCATTTCAAGCAGACTCATGATCTATTCCTCCTAGTGGTAATAATTCAACTTTTCTTCAATCTTTTCCATAATCATCGCAACAAGCAAATTGAATACATAATAGAAGATACCTGCTGCAATATACGGAACCATGGAAGTCTGTGCCGCCGCAATCTGTTTTGCCATTGTAAACATCTCCGTTACAGCCAGCACAAATGCCAGTGAAGTGTCCTTTACCAGCGTGATGATCTCATTGGTCACTGCCGGAAGAATATGCTTACATACCTGAGGAAATACGATCCGGAAAAATGTCTGGCTTTTGGAATATCCCAGTACCTTTGCCGCTTCATACTGTCCTACCGGAATTGCCTCAATCCCGCCTCTGTATATCTCAGCAAAATATGCCGCATAATTAATTGCAAAACCGATCAGCACCGCAGTCATACGGTATCCTGTGGAAATGCGCATTCCAAACAGATAATATGGTCCGAAATACACTACCATCAACTGAAGCATCAGCGGGGTTCCTCTCATAATCGATATATATAATTTTGATATCCATCTGACCGGTGCAATCTTCGACATTCTCCCGAATGCAACCACCAGTCCAAGCGGCAGTGAAAAAAGTAATGTCAGAATAAATATCTCTGCCGAGATCCACATTCCTCCGCCAAGTTCTCTTATCAGTGTTCCTATCTCCATCTATAATGTCCTCCAGTTTTTTACACGCTTCTTCCGAATGAATGGCGAGCCAAAAGGGACCAATCCCTCCGGGTTGGCCCCTTCATTTTACTTGCTGTTCTTTCCTATGCAAAGAGCTCCCGGAACTCCGTAATCTGCATATTTTTCTGCAATTTTATCAACCGTTCCGTCTTCGGCCATCTCATCCAGTGTCTTCTGAACTTTATCTTTCAGCTCTGTGTTTCCTTTTTTGAATCCGACTGCATACTGTTCAGATGAAATTTCTTTGTCCAGGATCTTGTAATCATCCGGATTTTTCCTTGAATTCACCTGATAGTTTGCAACTCCGATGTCCATAGCGATTGCATCACATGCACCGGATTCCAGATCCATGAATGCTGTATTGTATTCTGCGACCTGATTAAGATCTGCGAAGGTTGCCGCCAGGTCTTTCTGATCTCCTTCCAGAGCCGCAAGTGCAGAAGAGTCTGTCTGTACTTCTACATGTTTTCCTTTCAGCCCCGAAAAGTCATCAATACCCGAATCACTTCTGACTACCACAACCTGCTTGTTGTCAATATATGGATCTGACCATGTATAATCATCTTCACGGCCATTCATAGTGAATCCATTCCAGATACAGTCAATTGTTTCCGAATTTAGTTCCGCATCCTTAGAATCCCAGTCTATCGGCTGTTTTACCAGTTTCCAATCATTTCTATCACATACTTCCTGTGCAAGATCAAGATCGAATCCTACATATTCTCCGCTATCATCTTTATAACCATACGGAGGGAAAGAAGCATCAAACCCAACGATCAATGTGTCATCATCATTTTCTACTTTTGATTCTTTGCCGATTTCTTTCCACTGTCAGATGAACCTGAATCTTTACTTCCACAGCCTGCCAATACCGTTGTAGCTGCCATTGCCGTAACAAGGAGCAGTACTAATCTCTTTTTCAATAACATATATCCTCCTGTATTCCTTTTACGTGTGCCAAACAGCCGCTACGCTCTTTTACCAGTTTAGCAGTTGATTACTTTACCACACTAAAATCTTTGGATATATTATCATATTCCCACGGTGTTTGTCAATCCTGCGGTACTCCTTTTTCCATTCATTCAGCTTTTCTTCCGGAATATCCGCACCTATCTTTTTCTTTGTTTTTTCCATTTCATCACGCAAAATAGTGTCCAGACTCAGAAGGATTGGATTCCCCGACAGCATTTTTAAGTATTCATCATGCGGAAGAGCTTTATAACAGCTATAAAGATACGCCTTCAATATATCAGGCTGTTCACATATCTTATACGCTTCCTGATAAGCCTTTGCCGCTTCTTTATACAGGAACTGATGACCATATGCAGATCCCATGCTTGCATACACACGACCGTAAAACGTTTTTATCTACCGATTCATCCCAGTCTTTGTTAAGGATGGACTGATATACTAAAATCGCTGATTCGTATTCTTTACTGTTTTGAAGCGTATCCGCCTTATATTTTTCTTTTTCTACGTCTCTCTGTGACTGCAGTTGTTCCAGAACACTCTGCATCTTATGAATTTCTGCCGCAGCATAGATATTAGATTCCTTCAGGATCGTAAGTACAAATTCTTCCATCGATCCATTCTCCCGAAGAAGCCTTCTTAATTCCTCTGCCAGCTTCGGCAGTTCCAGTTCATCCCCGACCCACCGGCACAATCGTTCATTGACAATCGTATAATCGATCAGATACAGATTATTACAGATGTAATAACACAATTCTTCTATCGTGTAAATCCGCATATGAACTCTGGATATTTCAAAAGGTCGTTTGGCCCGTTTTTTATGACAAAGAATTAAACTGCCCATTGATACCTCCTAAATGTAATTCCTTTTCTACAAGGAAATCTGATGCCGGATAAAATTCTCCGAAACCAACATCTTTAAAACGCAGCCTGCAGGTACGCTCATCCATAAACATGACTTCAATCTGAAGACGCAAAGAATAATCTGTTCGTTCCGGCAGTTCTTCCAGTGACACTGTCTCAACTTTAAGATCCTCTCCGTCAAGTGTCTCTATATGGATCTCAATATCCGATGTATCTTCCAAAATCACTTCCCACTGTCCGTCTGCCTCATACCAGTGTGTTCCCCATGCAACAATCGGATACCATCCTTCCTGTCCGCCAATTCTCATACGCAGGCAGATCTGTTCTGTCATCTTTGTTCCATCCAGATAAATCGGACCATCATCATACGGATCTGCATAGCGCATGGATGAATAACATGCACCCTTACTGTATAAGTTATTTCCAAGGAAAGCCCTCCGTCCGTTACACAGTACCTTCAGGGAATTCGGATACCAGTTATTCTCAAATCCCTCTCCTGTCAGATAAACAGACGATACCACTTTTTTATCAAATACATTCTGGATGAAAGACTTAAAACTCTCATCCGCATCTTTGGCTTTATCTACATTCAACACAGGATAGATTGCTTCCAGTTCTTTCATGTGCGCATTGGCGACTTCTTCTACTGTCACAAACATATCCCTGCTCTTGGTGCTTACTGTATTCAGGCGGCGCAGCATATATGCACGGATTTCCTGCGCATCACAATAAAACAATGCTGATTCATATTGCCACAATTCTTTCGGCTGATAAAACATATACTGGCAGAAGCTTTCCTTATAATCCTGTACAAATACACATTCTCCCGGTACACCGATATATTTCCGATTCCCTTTAACATCTTCGACATATCAACATTCGTATACGGAACGGAAAACGTAATATAATCAATCTGTTCGAATTTCTTCAATGTCATGGAAATGAACTTTGCAAGAAGCCATACGCCATCATGGATTTTCCCGCCTACACGTACTTTTTTTCTTTTACAGCTTTACGGAACAGATGAGTGACAATATCTCCCTCTCCCGCTTCTCTCAATCGTTTTGCTTCCTGTCCATATACCCATCGTTCTTTATAATAGCCAAGGATCAGAGGAATCTGATAATTATCAACTGCTGCTTCCATCGTTTCCGGTTCTTCTTTATTTTCATCATAATAACTGATCTGACAATTCTTTTCATTCAGATCATAGCCCAGAACACTTCCTTTTTGCATTATCGTCTCCTCCTTTCATTTTAATATATCTTAAATATCTGATCTGCCATCTGTTCTTCTTCTTCAAACTCAAGCATGGCTTTCGAACGTTCCGCATCCGAATCCATATCTGTCATTGCATTCAGCATCTGATATTTTCCGGCAAATACACGTTCTTTATCTGTTTTCAGCGTCTTCTTGTCTGTTGTGATCATTTCTCCGTTTCCGGATTCCTGGAAATAATAATTCACTGATTCATCATTATAAAGGACAAATTGTTTTACATACAGGTTTTCATAGACCGGCATCATTGCCTCTGCCCGGTATCCCAGTTCTTCCCGGTCTTTTGTTTCATCTTATAGTACAGTCTTACTTTTCCTCCCGGTTTACAGCGGTACGCTGCCATCACCTTATTATAGAGTTGTACTTCCCGCAGCCATTCCTCTTTATAATTCATGTAATATGGGAAGACTAGTTGTTTTTCGCACATTTCCCGTAGTACCTGATGAAGGACATCTTCCAGTTCACCTGTGTATTCTTTATCTGAATAATATTTCAGAAGTGCAATCTTACATACATCTGGCAGATCTTCTTTCTGATCACATTCATTTGCAATGATTTCAAATACACATTTTTCCAGGCTTCGTCCATATACGATATATTCCCTTGTAACGTAAGCAAGATATGCCTGTTTTAAGCGAAAATTATACATTGTCCGACAGATAATAATCTTCAAAAATATGCTCTTCCTCATACAATGTCTCCGAAAAGACCATCTGTGTAATGATCCGTTCACTGACCTTATAAGACGGAACCCCATATTGTTTTAATACTTTCCAGAGCCGCTTCATATCTCCGATTGCGCCACAGTAATACTCCGCAAGATACGTAAGTGTCACCTTGTCATACTGTCCTCTCCGGAACATTTCAAAAGCAAGATAGCTTAAGAAGTCATCCTCCGTATAATTTTCTTCCCTGATTCTTCTGCTGCAAACCAGAAAGACATCCTTATCCTCAAATGAATCTATCCCCTTTGCCTGGATCTTTTCATAATCCGGTTTTTCTTTCTCCGGCTCCTGATTCCAGAATCCTGTAGATGCTGCATATTTTCTGCACATATCTACAAAACGCGGCTCATAAAACAGTCTTTTCGTCTCATATGGAATGGAATCCGTATAATGTCTGCCCTCTACAGACTCCCATACAATTCTCGATTCCTTATCATACAGATAAATGATAGCTCCATTCTTCGTATCATACGGGATACGCTGACGTACCGAACCATCATTTTTCAATTACCAGCACACATTTCATCCCGCGTACCTTTGTCCTTACTTCATAAGAATAACAGATGTCACGCATCGCCTCCATACGTTCTGCCGTCATCTCGTCTTCTCTGCAAAATCCTTTTGTACAATGTACGCAGTGATTCTGTTATGTGGCGCTTTTCCAACTGTTCCCATGTAAATGCCACCATCTGTTCTCTGTAATTCAGATACAGATCTCCTGCCTGTTCCTCATGGATCACAAGACTTGCATACAGATACGCAGCCTTCTTATAATCGAGAGCATTTCCATGCATAAAATATAAAACCAGCGATTTCGGCAACGGTCCGTGCGCACTGTCTTCGTCGATTGTCATCATATAATATTCATAAAGCTGGGCAATCTTAAGATCCGAATCAACTGCCTTCTGATACCATGAAAAATACTTCTTTGCCGTTTTATTTCCTTTGATCAAAAGTGTACAGATCGTATTCAGTATCATCGGCTCTTCATACATCTTATAGATTCTTTCCAGGATTCTGAACAGATTGTCACTGTATTTTTTCTGCTGACTGGCAAAATTTGAAATATAAAGTGCCAGTTCTTTGTCATCATGCGGTATTTGGTCGCAAAATTCAACACCTGAATCTCAAATGTGCCTAATTTCTTAAGAAGTGTCGGCTTTTCCTGATAGCACAGATATGCTTCCAAATAGAACATTACTGCATGGATTCCATACTCAAACTGCTGTTCCAGAACTTCCAGACGTTTATAAGGATTCTTATATCTGTTGTCAAGATTCAGTATCATATAGAGCAGCCACCAGGAATCCTGATGACGCATATATGTTTTTCCAACCTCATCCAGCACCCGTTCTTCATAGTTCACATCTCCGCGGATCTTTGCAGTCAGATACAGATAATAACAGTTTGTCAGCGGATCTTTTCCGATTGCGAACCGATTATAATTGTAATTCTCAAGAATCCATTTTGCTTCTTCCGTCTTGCCTCCGAGCAGATAGATATTACCAAGCATCAACTGATATACTTCATTCAGAGGATCCAGCTTACGCAGTGCTACCATCTTCTCGACCGCACTATCCACCCAGTGTTCCAGTGTCACTCTTCCTGCCACATATCCTACATATTCTTTGATGATCTGAGCCAGTAAAAGTTCCGGCATCCTGTGATCTTCGTCATACTCCTGATTCTGCAATACCTCAACTTCATAAGTGAGTGTCTCGTAAGGTGTCACGAACTTCAATGCTCCGTAATTCCGTCCGCCATGAAGTTTTCTCTGCTCTTACCACATATTCGATCTCATGTGCATTTCCCACAAAATTCTTCTGTGCTGATCTCAGGTCTGGACACCCGGATAAAGTCACCGACTGTCTCAATATGGATCGGCATATATCCCCATGTATTTTTCATCAGAGTCAGTGTTCCCTTTGTCGACTCTGTCAGATCTTCGAATAGCATCCCCTCTCCCTGAAGCGTAAGAAAAATGCATTCTTTCTGTTTGATCCCTACCATGAATTCTTCCATGGCCTGTTCTCCGAGAGACCATTTGCGCATATTATCGTACAGATAGAATGTACGCTCATTCTCGTATTTAAAATCTCATAGAATTCTTTGGAACGGAAGAGCCTTCCCGCTTCTGAAAAAATCCTTAATTGCAAGTTTGCGGAAATCATCGGTACTCTGTACTTTTCCATAGGTTGTCATCACATATGGTTTCTCAATGATTGCCGTAAAAGCCAGTTCAAACTCACCGCCGGTACATACGACCGTGAACTTTCCTTCCTCTACATGTCCCGGACGAAGTCCCCGTCCGTCATACGTAAATTCCACTCTTGCCGGATTTCCCTCAAATCCCTGATCTTTAAAATGGACGCGGAAAGAAGACGAGTACACCAGTCCTCGTATCCTTCCCTCATTGTTCGCCCTCATTGTAAAACTTCCTCTGTATACTTCCCCTTCACCTATAATGAGTACCAGATTGGTCTCATCGAATATAACATCAGGTCGTATCAACTGAAAGTCGCCTTTTGTAAAAATTTTGGATTTTAGTTTTCAAGTCCTACACCTGCTTCTTTCGTTGCATTTTTTCTTAAAACATACTATAATAAATTATAGCATTGTTTGTCAATGAATAGCATGCCGTAAAGAGAAAATTCGAAAAATGTGTCGATAGGATGAAAAGTATGTAAAAAAAGCCAGAATTTCACGGAAGCGATCTTGGAAAAGATCGCAGATTATTATCACCTTAACAAGGAAAATATCATTTTATTTGGAGCAAATGTAAACCCTCTCGGATTATCCGGGCAGGTCAAAAAAAGATCTCGCAGAACATCTGGATATCATCAGCAGTTATCCAGACAGAGATTATACAGATCTGAAAAAAGCAATTGCTGCATATACCAATACCTCGCCGGAACATATTGTTGTCGGAAATGGTTCTACGGAGCTTATCTCACTTCTGATCAGCCAGCGCGCACCAAAAAGAGCGCTGCTTCTGGGACCGACCTATTCCGAATATGCAAGAGAGCTGAATCTGGTCGGCGGCACACTGGAATATTATAATCTGAAAGAAGAACAGGATTTCAGACTGGATATTTCCGATCTGACCGATACACTGAAAAGTGATATTGATCTTCTGATCATCTGTAATCCGAACAACCCGACCTCTTCAGCCATCAGTACCGCTGATATGAAAAAGGCTGTTAACCGTATGCCGGTCACTTGGTATCTTCGTTATGATCGATGAGACTTATATCGAATTCGCACCGGAAGGCACTTCCCTCTCTGCAGTTTCTCTTGTACCGGAATTCGACAACTTCATGGTCATCCGCGGTGTATCCAAGTTCTTCGCCGCACCTGGACTTCGCTTTGGTTATGGTCTCACCAGTAATCAGGCATTTCTTCAGACGCTTCTTACCCACCAGAATCCGTGGAGCCTGAACAGTGTCGGAGCTTATGCCGGAGAACGGATGTTGAAAGATACCGATTATATTAAGAAGACCTGGACTCTCATTGATTCCGAGCGCACCCGAATGTGCACAGAGCTTTCCGGACTGGATACCGTAAAGATTTATCCTGCTTATGCCAACTTTGTCCTTGTAAGGATTTTAAAAGAAGGACTCACTTCTTTCGATGTCTTTGAAAAGGCGATTCACCAGAATCTCATGATCCGGGACTGTTCTTCTTTCGAAAGCCTGAACGGAGAATATGTACGGTTCTGCATTATGAATCCAGAGGATAATGACCGGCTGCTGGATGTATTCCGTTCATTATAATCAATACAGAGAACCTGCCACCGGCAGCTTCTTCCGAATGCATGGCAATACAAACACCTGTCTGCGGCCCGATATCATTCCTGAAATGATCCAAGTTATTTACTTGAGTAGTATCGGAAATGCTTTCGAAGAGTTGATTGGCCAACCAAGTATCAACCATAGAGAACTCATCGATGATAATCAAATCGCAATCAAGATAGTCATCTAAGGTCTTGAAATCGTCCTC
>ENA-OQHD01000656-OQHD01000656.1-human-gut-metagenome-genome-assembly--contig:-NODE-656-length-11900-cov-1.937824_pt1 | contig 11900 bp, 12 predicted proteins | sample MGYA00242560_ERZ504711 | MGnify/ENA primary metagenome ERZ504711 (study PRJEB26092, sample SAMD00036198) | human gut metagenome | host: Homo sapiens | study: EMG produced TPA metagenomics assembly of... | reverse complement strand
ACTTTTTCAGGTAAAGAGAAAGATTGAGTTTTTAGGTAACATTGACGCAGTTTAAAAGAAAAGCCTTTAAGGCCTTTTCTTACAGGGGCGAGGGGTTCGTGAGAGCTTGCTCGGTTTTTTATTCCTATATTCTTCGCACTTTTTTGTATATTTTGTCCGGACTCTACTTCCTTTTTTGTATCTTTGTGTCGGATACCCATTAAAAACAAGCAGCAACTCTAAAGCTTAAATAGCTCTGAATTTGGAACATATATTGAATATATTCGATTGGCTTTTATACATATGGTTTGCAATAAACATACTGTATCTATTGGTTTACAGTCTGGCGTCACGCCGGCGTGACCTGCCTCTGCCCCCTCCAGCCAAGGAACACAAGCGTTTTGCCATACTGATTCCTGCCTACCGCGAAGATGCCGTGATACACGAGTGCGTCCATTCATGTCTGGAGCAGGATTATCCCGCCGACTGTTTTGATACGGTTGTCATTTCGGACCGTATGCAGCCCGAAACCAACGCTTCCCTCGCTGTGCTTCCTGTCCGCCTGGTTGAAGTGCATTTTGAGAAAAGCACCAAGTCCAAATCTCTGAATGCCGCCATGGCTGCCATCGGCAATGACTATGACATCGCTTTGGTGCTCGATGCGGACAATGTCATCCCTTACGATTATCTGAGTGATATTAACGACCTCTTCGCCAATCCGGAAGTCGAGATTGTGCAGACCCACCGGAGTGCCAAGAACCTGAACAATGACATGGCCCTGCTCGATGCCATCAGTGAGGAAATCAACAATACCATTTTCCGTCTGGGGCATGCCAAGCTGGGCTTGTCGGCTGCCCTTATCGGTTCCGGTATGGCGTTCCGTTATGACTTGTTTCGTGATACGATGGCTGACATCAAGGCTGTGGGCGGTTTCGACCGTGAATTGGAGCTGACCCTGCTCTATCGCGGCAAGCGTTTTTATTATCTGCCCGAAACCTTTGTGTTCGATGAGAAGATACAGAACACCGGCGATTTCTCCCGTCAGCGCCGCCGCTGGCTGTCGGCACAATGGCACTACTGCCAGACTTTCGCCAAGTTTCTGTGGAAGGCGCTTGTTGCGCGTAACTGGGACTTCTGCGACAAGCTTTTCCAGCAGCTTTCCAATTCCCCGCCTGCTGTTGATGGGCTTCACGTTCCTCTTCTCCGTGTTGTTTACGGTTTATCGCTGGACATGGGGGCTGAAGTGGTGGCTGCTCTTGGTGTTGCTCGCTGTCGCACTGCTCGTTGCCGTTCCCAAAAGGTTCTGCACCAGCCGCCTGGCAATGGCCCTGCAAAAGATACCCTATACATTCCTGCTGATGGCAGGAAACATCTTCAAGCTGAGGGGAGCAAACAAGACCTTTATACATACCAGGCATGGGGTGGCGGGAAAATAGAAAGGGATACACAATAAACAAGTCTATAAGCAAACAAATGATATACCGGGAAAAATCACTTTAGAAGATTGGCGTACAGTCTGTGTAGAGGGAGAAGAGCCGGAATCTTCATTTTGAAAGTTATAATCTGAGACATTTTCTTTTTCGGAACTTTGTATAATCGGGACATCTTGCAGGCAACTCCGGATGATACCAATGCCAAGCTTGCTGCTGATGCGTTTCTATCCGATCCGGCATATGGCTTTTCACGCCTGGACGGTTCGTTCACCATAGTATATTATTCAGAAAATGAATGCGGAGTGGTGCGCGACCATCATGGCACGCATTATCCCGTCTATTGTCACATTGATGGTAATTTTGCCACTTCCTGGCAATTTTTAGAGGACCAACTGAAAGAAAATTTTCGAGCCTAATCTGGTTTCATTGAGTACATTCCTTCAGCGTGGCATTTTGAAGAAGAATAATTTCGCCCTATTCGATGTTCATTCTTTAGGTGCCGGCGAAAAGTTCTACATGTTGACAGAGCTTGGTTATCTGATGCCGGTTTGGGCTTCTGTAAAGTTAGAGACACAAGCGAAAGTACATTCCATGTTTGATTCGCTGAAGGAAAGAAATCCCGGCTTATATGAAAAGGTGGCAGATGACATTTATTGTCTGAAGCGCGACAGCGTTTTTGAGCATGAACCCAAGGTGGCGACTGAACGGAATCCGGATGTCGAGGCCTATTCCCGCCGTTATGGAGAATTGCATGCGCAAGCCATCCGCCGGCGTATCGGCCATAGCCGCAGGGTAGGTATCCTGCTGAGTGGCGGCTATGATTCCGGTTCAAACCTTGCTGCGCTGCGCAGCATTTACGACGGCCAGATTGACTCCTATTCCGTGGGCTTTAAAGGAGATGCCTGGACGGAGCTGCCCATGGCCCGTCTGATGTCTGAAACCTTTGGTACCCGTCACCACGAGTACGAGATTGACGGTACGGAAATCAGTGCCTTGCCCGACATTGTCCGTTTTCTGGTGAGCCTTTATGGAAGGTGGCTGATGGTAAACTATTGTGCCATGCGCATGATAGGCGATGACAAGCCCGACGTGATTCTGGGAGGTGACGGCAGTGACCAGTATTTCGGTACTTCCGGCCGTGAAGTGGCGCTGCATTATTTAGCCGCCCGCATAGGATTGCGTCCCTTGCTGCGTGGCATCAACCGTCTGCTGGAGCATGAAACCTTTGATACCGGCGGAAAGCTTTCCCGCATCAATTTCCATTTGGATAAGATACTTCATATTCTGGAAGGGGAGCGTTTCGGCTTCTCCGATTCTGCCTTGTGTGCCCTTCTGCAAAATCCGAAAGAAGATTTTGAACCGGTAAAATCACTACGGCCCGATATCCACAGTTTCGAACATCTTTACGCGCAGCATGCCATTCTTTCCGATTTGGAGACTGTAATCAACCGTATCATTCTTTTCAAGGCTTCCAGCATGGCACGCATGTTCGGTAACAATCTGACGTATCCTTTTATGGACCTGGAGCTTTTCCATTTCCTGCAGGAGCTGCCGGTAGGGTTGAAGTGCAGGGGCAACAGTGTACTGGACATTGCGCGGGGCCGTTCCGTTTCTAAATATCTGTTAAAGCACCATTATAAACCTTTACTTCCCGAGGCCATTACCTTGAAGAAGAAGCAGGGCGGTTTTGCACCTATGCCACTGTTCTTCCGTGATAGGGCCCGACGTGCTTTCTTTAAGGAATTTATTCTTGCTTCCGGCATTATGGACAACTATCTGCGTCGTGATGCAGTGGAGAAGTTTCTTACAGATTATGAACAAGTTGCAGAGAAGGAGGGTGGTTGGTTCTGGCATAGGCAGAACAAGGCTTTGCAATATTTCAATCTGTTGACGCTTGTTGTGTGGTGGGAAGAGTTTGTGGAAGGACATGAGGTGAAATTCTGAAAATATGATTGAAAGCATGAAAGTTTCCATTATTGTTCCGGTTTATAATGTTGCCAAGTACATAGAACGGTGTTTGTTGTCCGTGTTGAACCAGACTTGGCAGGATTTGGAAGTCATTCTTGTGAATGACTGCACTTTGGACGACTCTATGGAGATAGCCAGACGGGTGGTGGCTTCGCATCCGCGCGGAACGGTGGTGAGATGTCTGGAACATGAAGAGAACAGAGGGCTTTCTGCTGCAAGAAACACCGGTATTTCAGCGTCTGTTGGCGATTATCTGTACTTCTTGGATAGCGACGACTATATTTCAGCGAATGCAATAGAGCTTTTGGCGGATGCAGCGGTGCAGAAGCGACCGGATTTTGTGATAGGCAATTACGAGGTGACCGGCGCCAGACGTTGGGCTCCTCCTTTATCATTAGGCACCGGGTTTTATGAAGGGAATGCTCTTGTACTTTCCACTTATGTGCAGGGAAAATGGTATGTCATGGCATGGAACAAGCTGGTGAGTCGTCCCCTCGTTTTGCAGCATAAACTCTACTTCCAGGAGGGCATTGTACACGAGGATGATTTATGGTCATTTAAGTTGGCATGTATGTCTCAAAGTATGTATGTCGTCAATGAGACCACTTACTATTATTCCATGCAGCCGGATTCCATCATGCGGGCGCCGTCTATGCGTAATTTGGAATGTCGTGTGCTGGTGCTTGGTTATATCTACGACTTTATCCGGTCTTCCCGGTGTTTGCAGGATAACCGGCTGATATATATATACTTTGAGAGTCTGAAGGCGAAATATTTTGACCGTATTCTGTATTTCACGTAAAGACACATCCTTTCATTATCAGAGTTATTTGGTATTCAGGAACGAAAAAGTATGCGTCTTTGTTGGAGATGACGGGGCTGTGCCTCGAATGGAAGCTGATACTGCAGAACATCCATTATGTGCTTCCTACGTATGCCGGCTATCTGTATTTTAAGGCTTTTGTAAAGTCAGCCTACTATTTGTTGGTGTTGTCTATAAAAAATGAAGGCAGTGTTTCATGTAAAATGAGCGAATATGAATAATCTTCCGGAAATATCCGTTATAGTACCCGTTTATAAGGTAGAAAAGTACTTGCCCAGTGCATTGACAGTATTCTTGCACAGACCTTTACGGACTTTTGAGCTGTTGCTGGTAGATGACGGGAGCCCTGACCGTTGTGGGGAGATTTGTGAAGAGTATGCCGGGAAGGATACGAGGATACGGGCTTTTCCATCAGGCCAATGCAGGATTGAGCTGTGCCCGAAATACGGGGTTAATGAATGCTTGTGGAAGATATGTGACTTTTATTGATTCGGATGATTATGTTAAGCCTTGTTATCTTGAAAGTCTGTACGGTGCATTGCCTGCCGATAAAACGAAGGAGGGAGTAATAGTCGGTTCTCTTGATGCATATCTGCCAAATGGAGACTTTCAGACGTTTCACGTTCCCGAACAAGAGCTGGTCTCGGAACAGATGTATCTTGTGCTGACAGACTTGATAGACAAGCGTGTTACGTATGCAGGCAGCAAGCTATACGATAATCGAATTATCAAGCAATACCGGGTGAGCTTTGTGCCTTTTGTTTCCGGATTGGAAGATATGCTGTTTATGTTGGACTACTTGATGTATGCGGATTTTATGGTTATTCGTGATTACAATAATTACGTTTATAGAGTAGGGTATTCTGTAGATGTATTGTCTGTGCGTATAAACAGCTTTCCGGCAGAATATGCAGCATTCTCTAAATTTTTGAAAATGGGATGCTATGTATATCAAAAGAAATTTAACATTTGGAGGATAGTTCACTGGGTAGAACATGGAATTCATTGACTGTCCTTTTTTCATAAAGTGAATTTTGGCAATCTATAAACCTGAGCATAAGTATACCCGGCAGGAACGGTTATCATTTTTTGCATCAAGTCCTTTTATCAGACAAAGAATGGATAAGAAGACTTTTTTCTTCCACAGTATAAAGCGGATGTGTTGGGTAAATTCTTGCTTTGCAGGGTCGGGGGCATCGGCTTTTGATGGGTGGATGTATTTCTTGTCGGGTATAAAATTCAAGAAAATGTTTGGAGCGAAATAACGGAGGGCATTATGAATATTCTGTTTATACATCCTGTCATGTTCCACCCTCAAAGAGGAGGGATTGAAAGAGTGAGTGACCTTTTATGCCGTGAATTCATAAGACGGGGGCACAACGTCCTTTGTCTGCACAATGTTCGGGATGAAAGCCGTATGGACTATGCATATCCTGCATCCTCTTAATTTTTTTCCATATCAGGTTCGGGAAGTGGAAAAGAACGGGCTGCTTTTTCCGTGGTTTCCTGCAAGAGCACCGTATTGATATGGTCATAGACCAGGACCCGCAGACTTATTATAAATTATATCCTTTCTCTAAAGCCTTGCCGGGGGGGTGTACATTATTTCCGTGATACATTATAATCCTCTTGGAATATACCATCATTTGGGGGGAGTTCGTGATGTGGGTACCGGGGAAAAAACACAATCATGGGGAAAAATCAGAAAGATGGCCCGTATCATAAAGATTCCTATGCTTAAGTATGATTATAAGCGTACATTACAATCGGATTATGGAGGCATTTTTCGATATACAGATGCATTATGTTTGCTTTCCTTGAAATTTCTTCCTGATTTGAGGCAGATATATTCAAAAGATTTGAGCCGGGTGATTGCCATCCCCAATCCGAATACATATCCCGCTCAAGAAAACACGGATTTCCTCAAGAAGAAGCAGATATTGTATGTAGGCCGGATAGAGTGGCGCCAGAAGCGTGTAGGGCGGTTGATTGATATATGGAGGTATATATATAAGGATTTTTCCCGATTGGGAGCTGGTCATTGTGGGAGATGGACCCATAAGGCAGGTATTAGAACAGAAGGCCTCAAAGATGGAACGGGTTGTTTTCACCGGTTGGCAAGACCCTGAATCTTTTTTACCGGGATGCAAGCATCCTATGTCTGACGAGTGACTTTGAAGGTTGGGGAATGGTATTGACCGAAGCCATGACATTCGGGGCGGTTCCGGTGGCGTTCAATTCGTATGCAGCTATAACAGACATTATTGATGATGGAAAAACCGGAATGTTGGTTCCTCCGTTCTCGCATAAGGAGTTTGCCCGGAAATTGGGCTTATTGATGAAAGATGAAGAACTGCGTATGGAGATGTCGAAAAAAATTGTGTGCAGTATGTGAAACGCTTTGACATACAGAATGTGGCAGACGAGTGGGAAAGGACTTTTGGCAGACTGAAATCAACAGTCCGTCAATGATGCCTTTTCAGTATCCGGTGAGCGAATGCACGTATGCCCGGAGTAAAAAGATAGAGTAATGAGCAAGTGAATATTCCGTAAGTGGAAATTATAATAGCTCCATAGACTATCCAATGTGTAAAGGAGCTTTCGGGTGTGAACTTATTGTTTGGAAAGAGATAATAGCATACTATTGCCGGTAGCAGTATAATCAGTAAATGCTTGATGTAGCCAATCCAATAGTGGAGAACGGATATTTTGAATCCTTGCGAATAAAGAAAGTAAGGTTTCCAAATGACTATGATAAGAAATAAACTGGTTATGTTTCCCATCAATATGCCCGGCAGTCCCCAAAAATGTCCTGCAACGATGGCAACAGTCAAGTTGATGATTACTTCCGCAATGGGAGCCCAAGTATCTTGAAATAAGCCATACCCATAGGTAAATTGGTCTATGGCACCTCGGGTGTAGTTGATGAACGAGTTGATGATAATCAGATATAGAATATGTTGGGGGACAATACGTATTCACTTCCCCAAGCCATAATGAAATAAAATGCGCCGGTCAGTCGAATCAGGGCAAATGAAATGGTTCCGGCTATCAAGAAGCGGATACCCATCAGCTCCCAGAATACTTGCTGGATACGTTTGGAATCGCCCTCGGCTATCAGATTGCCTACTCCTGCATTGGTACTCCCTAATAGGTTGCTGATAAATATACTTATCTTATCAATAATGAGCGTATAGTTCCCATAGTAAGCCACAGTTTTGAGTGAGACGAAGGCATATACCAGGAAGGGAGTGGTTTGGAATTGTACAAAACCGCCCAGTTTGTGTACAAACAACTGTTTGGTATACCGGGTTACTTCCGGATATTTCTTGAAAAGCAGCTTTCCCTGCTTCACTTCGCTTTTCAGCCAGGGGTATACCTGATTGACTTTCCAGTTCAGGATAATGGAATAGGTAATACCCAGCAGAAGTTCCAGACTAATCCACAGGTAATAATTGCCCGTATAATATACTAACCCCATTTGCAGGAGAGTCTTTATCAGTACGGCACTTTGAAAATAGGCTGTCACTACATAGTTCTTCTGGTCCGCTCCCAAAAGGGTTTGCTTGTAATTGGCCAAAATATCCTATCAGTGAAGTGGTCAGATACGAGAAAAATGCAAAATAGATGACACCTAAATCAAAGACATTATTGGGGAATATCAGGGGCAGGAAGCATGCCAATACACATCCTGCGCTTAGAATGACGAAACCGATACGTCGGTAGATGAAACCGAAAACGGAAATGATTTCATTAATTTTCCTTTCATCGTGTTCGAAGAGGGGCTTATACAGAACGTAGCCGATGGCTGTGCTGATACCCAATTCTGCAAGGTTCAGAAATCCCAAGAGATTGTTCAGTGTGCCTATCAGCCCCATAAAATCCGCACCCAATGCGTCCAGAAAGATTTTTCTGGAGAAAAAGGATAGGGCCAAACTCAGGAAATAAAAAATGAGATTGACCCGGGCATTAAGCAATGATTTTTTAAAGGCGTGACTCGTGAGGCATAAGTTCTGTTATTACTCTGCAAAAATACATAAAAATAATTTTAAGGGAATAAAAAAGTGAAATGTATTTTATTCTTAGATTTTATTGCTAATTTTGTCAAAAGGGTATTTGATATAAATAATCGTAGATTGTGGTATTGATATAATTTGTAGGATGAAGATACTGACTGTTGTTTGTGGATTAGGTATTGGAGGAACCGAGCGTACTGCTGAAAATTTCTCAATAGGTTTGATGCGTTGTGGATATGATGTAAAGGTGTATGCTTCTTCTGAAGGGGGGGAGCGTGCTGAAAATCTGCGCCAATTGGGTATTGAAGTTATGTATTCATATAGTGAACTGCATGAGTTGAAAAATTCCGGTTGGACTCCGGATGTCATTCATTTACATTCATTGAGAGTGAGTATGGAGGCCTTTATGTTGATTCATAATCTTTTCCCGGGTGCTCGTATATATGAGCAGAATGTCTTTTGTACTCCTACAAAATTTACTCCCTATTTGAGCTCATCGTTACAGTTGTCCCAATGGTGTTTGTGGTATTATTCACAATTTCCTTCTACGAAGAGAGTTTCTAAGACTATTTTACCAAATGCTATAAATGTTTCCAATTTTTCATCCGTGTAGTTTGGTTGAGCGTGAGGATACTCGTAGGAGCTATGGTATTGCCCCTGATGATTTTGTCTTGTTGCGTGTTGGGCAACCTTATAATGGGAAATGGAATCATAAGATTATTGATGTTTTTATAGATTTTCATAAGAAATATCCACGTGCTTTACTTTGGCTGGTTGGAGCTTCCCTTCTGTGGTACATAAAATTAGCAGACTTCCAAATAAATCTGTAAAAAAACAGGATTCTTCTTACAGATAAACTCATAGGAGATGAGAAGTTGAGACTATGTTATGGTGCATCGGATGTATTTTGCATATGGCACGAATAGGAGAGACATTTGGTATTGTATTAGCGGAAGCTATTTTGTGTGGTTTGCCGGTCGTTACTCATCAAACGCCCTATTCTGAAAATTCTCAAGCAGAAGTGGTGGGACATTTACGAGGAGGACTTGTGGCAAATCGCTATGGTGGAATCATTGCTGCTTTAGAACGCCTTTATTTAGAACCAGAGTTTGGTAAGAAACTTGCAATAACTGGTGCTACTGTAATTAAAGAACGATATAGTATTCAATCTTCCATAAATTTATTTCAATCTATTATGCGCGGTGAAGTCCATTCTTGGAAGTATGTAACTAAAGATTTGAAGATATATTTAAGGGATGCTATTGATGCTCCAATACCTGGTATTTTATTTCTTTTATGTATGAAGAAAGTACTGCTGTATGTTGTGCCGGATAAATACTGTCGTTTCATTTTTTCCGGTTTTGGTGCCGCCTTTTGATAAAGCCGTTCAAATGTTAAAAAATATGAAATATACAGTAACAATTGCAATGCCGATATATAATGTGGCACCTTATGTGGAGAAATCTTTGTTATCTGCATTGAATCAGACCTTTGTTGATATTGAGTATTTGTTGGTTGATGACAAAGGTACAGATGAAAGTATGGATATTGTCCATCGGATAATATCCATGCATCCACGTGGAAAGAATGTGAGAATTATTGATCAGAAATATAATCAAGGTACTGCGGCGGCTCGTAATGTAATGGTGGCTAATGCTACTGGAGAATATTTGTTTATAATGGATAGTGATGATGTCATATCTCCTGATTGCATTGATATATTATATCAGAAGATGAAGCAGTATTCAGTTGATTTTATAGCCGGTTCTTTTCAACGCCAGACTTGGGATGGAGACATTTATCCGGGTGGGTATCGGTATAAAGATACATTGATAAAAGACGGGGATTATGCTGTGGCTGAATATCGCTATGGGCAAGGACATGAAATTTTTGTAGCTACATGGAATAAACTTTATAAGGTCCAATTTCTGCGAAATAACAATATACGTTGTATTGATGGATATATGATTGATGATGTTTGGTTTACGTATCAAGTGATTATGTGTGCGCGTTCTTGTTGCTTAGTTTCGGACTGCACTTTATTTTATACTTATAATCCAAATTCTGTAACGAGTGTGCGATATTCACAAAAACTGTCAGAACAATATGTCGGCACCTTGTCATTAAAATCAGAATGGATTCATGGGCTTCGTAATAAATCGTTCTACAATGGATTGATGTATGATATTCTAAAGATGAGTGTTTATCATAGTTATTGCATTGGTAATTCCGAATTTGTTTCTCCTGTGGATAAACAGAAGCTTCTTTCAAATTTGTTGTCCCGGAAGTTTCCTTATCCATCGCATTGGTATTTCAATAAATTTTCTTTTTAAAGCCCTGCCTTTTCTTTTGTTTTATAGCTTTCCGATGTCGATTAAAATATGGGTTATTCGGTTCATTGTGAGTATTAATCTGAAGGATAAGGTGAAGCGCTGGCTTCACTTTTGACCTATTCAATCTTCCACCCGTCTATACTCCTCTTCTCCAGCGAGAAGTTCACCCCGATGCGGTACAGCTTCCGGTGGTCCATTGCAAAGGGTTTGGCATATCCTTTGTCTTCTATCTGTTGCAGGGCTTCCTCGGGTGTACCATCCAGTTTAAATTCTACGATGTAGACGTAATCCTTAGATTTTCCTTTATCGGCATGTAGTAGGGAACCAGGTATTTGATGAATCCTTCGGCTACTTCCTTGTTAGGGAATCCCAGCCGATAGATGTTGAATTCTTCGTCATATTCCTTTATTGTGAGGTAGCCGCTTTGGTAAATCACGGCAATGGGATTGTTCTTGAACGACTCCACGTCTGTCAGTGCCTCTGCAGTCACTCCTTCACTCGTAAGGTCGGGCAGACAAAAGTTGTTGTCTTTCAGCAGTTTCACAAGGTAGGTGGGGGTGCCGGTCTCGAACCAGTAGCTGCCGAACTCCAAGGAGCGGAACGTATTCAGCAGGCTGAAGGGGTTATACAGATTGGTTCCGTTCTGGCGGAAGCGGTAGCCGTCGTACCTTTCTTTCAGTCGCAGGCAGACTTCGTCGTAGGTGATACCGTAGTTTTCGGCTATCTGGTGCAGCGATTCTTCAAAATAGGTGTGCATCTCCTTGTCGGTCATTCCGCAGAGCGTCTGGAACTGTCGGTCCATGGAGAGGTCTATCAGGTTGTTCAGGTCGCTGAACACACTGACCTTTCCGAATTTCGTCACCCCCGTCAGAAATCCGAAGCGGATATACCGGTCTTGCGTCTTCATTACGGAGTAGAAGGCTTTGAGCGTGTTGCGGTATTCGTTCTGCAGTTCCTCGTTGCCTATGGACTGGAGCATGGGTTTGTCGTATTCGTCCACGAGGATGACCACTCGCTGGCCGGTCTGCTCGTAGGCGCGGCGGATGATTCCCTTGAAGCGCAGTTCGGGGTTGACTTCGCTGGGGACAGTTCCGTAGACGCTTTCCCACTGGCAGAGGGTATCGTTCAATATGTCGATAAGACTGTTCTTCTCATCGTATTTACTCGTGTTCAAATCCAAATGCAGTACCGGATATTTCGTCCATTCTTTTTACGAGCCGTTCCATTTCCAGTCCCTTGAACAGTTCCTGCTGCCCGTTGAAGTAGGCTTCCAGTGTGCTGATGAGCAGACTCTTTCCGAATCTCGTGGCGCTCAGGAAGTAGTAACGACCGGTATGTACTAACTGAT
>ENA-OQHD01000655-OQHD01000655.1-human-gut-metagenome-genome-assembly--contig:-NODE-655-length-11905-cov-2.351927_pt1 | contig 11905 bp, 11 predicted proteins | sample MGYA00242560_ERZ504711 | MGnify/ENA primary metagenome ERZ504711 (study PRJEB26092, sample SAMD00036198) | human gut metagenome | host: Homo sapiens | study: EMG produced TPA metagenomics assembly of... | reverse complement strand
CATCTCCAATTCGTGGCGAGTGGAAGCCTTCGGCAGATAGTCGGGCGCATTCTTGTCCGGAGCTTCTGTATAGGCAACCAGGCGCAAATAGGCAGCGGCCATTTCGGGGTCATACTTCTGCTTGCCATCCGGCGTACCGGCAATGGCCATCGTGGCATATTGGATAGGTATCAGACTTCCTCCCCCGTTGGGATGGCGTCCGGACATGGAGAGAGACCATTGCTTCAGGTTGCAATAGAAACGCATGGTGAGAAGCACTTTCTTCACCGTCTCGTGTGCCTGCTCGGACAGGCGGAACTCGGTACCACTCAGCAAGTAAATCATATTAGTGGCACCGTCCAGACCGCCCACTGCATAAGCAGGATAATTGTTGCAATGATGGAAGCAGGCACCGTCCGGCTTGAAAGAACCGGCCAATCCCGGCGCAGGAAGACAGCCTTTGTCCAGCCAACGGGAGAAGGAACGCAGGTATTGCAGTTTCTCCGGTGTATCCTCCATAATCAGAATGCTGGCTATGCGGCCTTGCAACTTGGTGTTGAACGTATCTATATCAATACCGTTGACGGCAGGTTCGGGATATACCTCATTGGTGATGGCATACCAGTTGAGCGTACGTACCGCCTCTTCCAGCTTACCTACCTCACGCAACACGTCCTTCATCAAGAAATAAGCCACAAACAGACCGCGCATACTATATCCGTAATGGTGGATATTCCCCCAGCAACTGCCGTAGGCAATACCCTGGTCGGTGGCGTTATCGTACATGGCGATGAATTTCTGCTTCAACTCGTGTTTCAGCGCCGCATCTTCCGCATTGTTGTAGGCGATGGCGACGCGTTTCATCAGGTTGAAATAGTCGCTTATCTCTATCCCCAGTCTGGAGAACATATCTTTGTCCCAATCGGGTACCATACGTTCGTATGCCTCGGAGTGACGTACGAAATAGATAGGACGTCCTGCTACCTTGCCGTTCTTGTAGGTAATCCGATAAAAATTCATACTTCTCACGGATGGACTGCATCTCCTTGTCCGAAAGCGCGGAAGGTGTGTAGAGCATGCCGCGGAAACGCTTCTCCATAATCCGTATATCCTGCTTCTGCGCCTCGGTCACGTCTGTCAGAGGGATGTCCGGTTTCCACAAGGAGTGTTCGTAGATAACCAGCCAGTGGTTGGTGGTTCCCTTATTTACAAACGGTACCTGCAAGTCGGCAGTCTGCTGGCGGGCATCCACCTTGCTGGCAGTAATCAGATGGTCGAAAAAGAGTTTCCCCTTCACGTCGGGGGCTACAATTCGGATTTCGTCCATCCCTTCTTCCGGGGTACCTTGCATATCGCGTTCATAACATACCCATGCTCCGCGCCAACCGGTAAAGTTGATGCCAAAAGGAAAAGAGGTGCATACCTTGCCATCCTTCAGGAACTCAAACAGAATCTGCTTGTCCTGGGCCTGCTCATTGTACCCCATACGATGAAAGCCGAAAGATAGGTGTCTTTCCCCGTCGGGTCTTTCTTCTCAAATTTCAAGTCTTTTTTGATAGACAGTGCGGCACCCGGCTCGAAAGTCCAGCTCAAACTGTGGTCGCCGTCCCTATAATGTTCGTCGCTAATGCCCAACTGCGAACCGGCTGCCGTAGTGACAAACGCCGGAACCTGCTTCTCCTCAAAAGAAAGCAAGCGCTCATTCTTCACGATTTGTGCGTGTACACTGCCCGGCAGCAACATGCAAACGAGCGCTACCGCTCCTATTTTCCATTTACTGAATTGCATCATGTCTGTTTATTTAAGGTTATCGATATTTGCTACTTGGAAATCTGCAAAACGTACGTGGTTCTGCCACAACCGTAAGGCGAAATAGCCGTCTCCTTTGCCATCGGCAACCGGTAAGCTGAAAAGCTCTTCACCATCCATGGCATAAGTGGTGGCTCCATTCTCCACACGGATTTTAACTTCATACCAATGGTTGGGCTTCAAAAGGTGGGCGGCATCGGTATACTCTTTCAAGATGGGTTTAATCTTTGCATCGTCCACTCCATAATACTCTCCATGGTATTCACGGAAACGCGTAGTTCCATTATCATTACCGCCGTAGCCCACATAGTAAAGGTCCAGCGTATTGTAATTCTTGAACTCGCCGTTGCGCCATGCACTGCGGGCAAAGAAGTCATCCGGATGCCGGGGGTCATCGGTCCCCCCAAAAACAATTCAAGTCACTGAGACGGTCGTAGCTACCATTCTCAACCACCACTTGTACCCGGTAGGTAATCTCATAGTTTCCCGTCAACCGTTCCTTATACCAAAGGGACAGCCCGTCCGGAGATACAATATCCATCGTATCGCCGATACATGTAATTTCCACTTTTCCGGAAGAATCCTCCACGACCCAGGCGGTAAGCCGGCAGGAAGCGCCCATCTCCATACCGGGGAGGACACATAAGAGAAGTTGCATCAAAAGAAGTTGTAACCGCATATTTCAATGTATTAGTACGGTACAAAGAAACCCCTCTTTTTGGAAAAAGAGGGGCATAAATCGTACAGAAGAAGGATAAAATAATGATTGAGGCGGATTTCTGCCCCCACTTCATCAAGGATGAAGTTCTTCGAAAGCCTTGTTTTCCTCTTGTACCGCCTGAATAGTTTCTTCCAGTTCATTGATAGGGAGATCGAAGTTGTACCAGTCGTTATAGCAGTCGGTGACATACCACTTGCCATCCGTCAGTTCAAAGACCACACGAAGGGAAGGTTCTGATTCATCATAGCCTGCTTCGAACTCTTTATGGGCAGGCTCATTGACAGTGAAGTGAGAAATATAGGTACCTCCCTCCTCTTCGGTAGTACGTCCTTCCTTCAGCGTTTCTTCGTCTAGCAATGCCCACTTCTCGCGGGTGAAGGGAAAAGTCTGTTCCGTCTCACCGTCATCCTTCAAGAGGGCGATGGGAGACTTCAAAGGAAACTTGATTCGGGAATACTGGAATGAAGCACTGGACGTGAATTTCTGGAGAAATGTCTTGAAATCCTCCTCTTCGGCAGCCAGACCATTGAGAGTCGTCAGCATGAGTGCCGCAAACAGACAAAAAAGCAAAGCGGATAGCCTTCATATACTCGGATTATTTTTCAATGCGCAAAGATAATATAAAAGTAATAAAATGCTAAGGCTATGGGGCGATAATTATTATCATCTATGTTTCAGATACTCGTAACCAAACCGGCAACGCAAGCAGTCTTTCTTGTCACAATATTCCTTTTGAAGTTGAAGCAGAGCCTGCGAATCGGCAGCGGTAGATACCGGCAAACCGGCACCATCCCAAAGTCGGGTTACGTGATTGTTTTCGGCCTTCAAGGATTCAAGGAAACGGGTGGCACGGTCACACAAAACGTCATCGGCCTTGTGCAGGCCATAAGCATAAAGAAACGGGATGACCGTATTGATGGCAATCAGATTCAAGGCACCGTCCCCTACCCGCTTTTCCCTCCGGGGTGAAACCTTTCTGAAAATTGAAGTGCTCCTCCCAATACGCGGAAGTCTTGGCAGCCAGTATCTTCTTCACCGCCTCCAGCGTTTCAGCCTCCATAACACGCGAGAAGAGCGACTGCTCCTTGTGATACAGACAGGCAAGCTGGGCGAGGCGTACATGTGGAAAGTTATCGGGACGAAGACGCAGAAACCGCCATCTGCTCAACAGACATGGGAGCTGGCAGCTCGAACTTGTGTTGCAGGTAGCGGAACTCTTTCTGAAGTATCAAATAATAATCATCTGCCTCTGCCGAGACCTCCTCCAGCAGGCCTGCCTGCCCCAGGAAGAAAGCCTCCACTTGAAACAGACTGTCCCGATGCTTGTCTACGGCGCGGAATGGAAGGCGGTTTGCCCATGCCTCGAAAGCATCCCCATTCAGCCCGAAGCCGAAGTTACGAGCAAGAGTAATGAAGAAAACATCTTCCCAATGATGATTGCAGCGTTCGAGCCGCTGGGATATGACGCATGCTTTCTGCTCAAAACGCTCTACCTGCAAAGCGGACAGCCAGGAATGGACGGTCAGCTTTGGGAGGGAGGCAAGGATGGAATAGCAGGGAGGATAAATCTCTGTCTGCCGAAGCTCTTCATAGCGCAAGCGGACAGTGTCGGGGCAAGTGAGCACCATCTGGGGAACCAGCTCACCGTTCGTGCGGTACACATCACAATTCGATTCGCCCACCACGTGCAGGATGACGGTATCATACGCCTTGTCACGGTCGTGCCTATGGAGCAGCCAGTCTGATGCCTGCGTATGCACTTCGACGTTGCCCACCCAGAGCGTACCGTCTATTTTCAGTTTGGCATTAAAAAAATCGGGGCCTGCATTCATGTTCGGCAAACCGGGATCTATCACTTCTACCGGCCGGCCGGAGGTTGTCTGGAGCAATGACAAAGGAAATATTTTGTGCTTCCAAACATAATGCAGTAGTTGTTCCATGTTAACAAGACGTTAAAATAAGCCCATTTTTATTTATTTTCCACCATTTGACCTATATACGCAAATCACTGTATTATAGTGCGTTTTAGCAAATTTTCTCTCCAAATAATTTGCATCGTTTTCCGATAATCTCTAATTTTTGTATGCAAATCGTATGCACATATATTTGCATACAGACCAAGTAAAGAACCATCAAAAACGGCAGATTATGTACAAGTATTCAAAGGACGGAATTTCGGTGCTGTCGGTACTGGACGCACGCAGGGCGAAGAAAAGCGGCTTGTTCCCCGTGAAGATACAAGTCATACACAACCGCAGGCAGAAATACTATTCCACGGGGCAGGAGCTGTCAAAGGAGGATTGGGCGAACCTTGCGGAAAGCAAGAGCCGCAGGCTCACGGAGGCACGCTCGAACATAGAGAACAGCTTCTCAATCATCAAGGGGCAGGTGGAGGCACTCGCCGAGCGTGGCGATTTCGCGTTTGATCTTTTGAGTGTCCGGCTGGGCAGATGCTCCACCGCGACAGTGAACGCCGCGATAAAGGCGAAGACGGAAGAGTTGAAACGTAACGGGCAGGCGGGTACGTACCGCAGCTATCATGCACTGCTGACGGCGGTGGAGGAGTTTGCAGGGAAAGACATTCCGTTTTCTGCCGTCACGGTGGACTGGCTGAACCGCTGCGGAAGATTCTGGACGGGCCAAAAGAAAAGCAAGTCCACGCTCAGCGTCTATTTCAAGATGCTCAAGGCGATAATGAACCGGGCAAAGGCGGACGGCATAATAAAGGAGGCGCACTTCCCGTTCGGCAGGAACAGGTTCGAGATACCCTCAGCCGAGGGCAGGAAGCTGGCACTCACACTGGAGCAGATAAAGAGGCTCGTCACCTATACCGACGGAAGGGAGGAAACCGAGCTTTACCGGGACATGTGGTTCTTCTCCTACCTCTGCAACGGCATCAACTTCCGGGACATGCTCTATCTTACTTACGGAAACATCGTGGGAGGTGAAATCTGTTTTGTCAGGGCAAAATCGATGAATACTTCCAAGCAAGTGCGTACCATACGTGCGGTGCTCACCCCCGAGATGCGGAAAATCATGGACCGCTGGGGTAACCCCGACGACGGAAACCCCGGCACGCTCATCTTCAAGTTCGCCACGGGGAAGGAGGACGGCTTCGCCACCAAGCACCTTGTCGATACGGTCATACAGAAATGCAACAAGGTATTGGGTAGGATAGCCGAGGCGGTGGGTCTGCCCCCCGTGACCACGTATTCGGCCCGGCACTCGTTCGCCACCGTGCTCAAGCGCAGCGGGACGAATATCTCCTACATATCCGAAAGTCTGGGGCACTCCAACCTTGCCATAACGGAGAACTACCTTGCCAGTTTCGAGCGGGACGAACGGATGAGGAACGCGCAGTTACTTACCAAATTCGACTGACCATGCCAAGAAAGAAGACCAGAGAGATAAAGATACGGCACCTCAAATGTTTCGGTGCCATATGGGAGGAGCTTTCCGGACATCCCGGGCTTGCCGGATATGAGATAACGGAGGCCGTGATACGCGTACAGGAGCGGGTACGGCCCACCATAAACAATGTGGAGGCGGTCATCGAACGCATAAGGTTCAGCCATGCCACCCGCAAGTACAAATACCCCGTCATCCTCGGCAGGGAGATGATAGGCCAGAGTGTACTGGCAAAGATGGCGGGCGTGAGCCGCCAGAGCATAGCCCGGTGGGAGGAGCTGGGCTTCATATCGCGCTCCGACATCGGGATACCGGGAGAGAAATATTTCGTAATAGAAGAAGTCATTTCCCAACTCGGAAAGTTAAAGGATGTGAATAATAGTGCATTCCGAATCACTTGACATATGTGTGCAAAACGGTGCCATTGGAAGATTATATCCGCCTATGGCACCGTTTCCCTTTTTACCCGCCCCACGCAGTGTCACCAAAAGTCATGAAACGTCCATAAAAGTCATATCCGTGTTAAGTTATTTGCGGTTCGATATTCGCTTTCCTTTATTCTTCCTTTGCGCCACAACCGGTTGGAACGGCTGTGACGACAGCCATAGTACAAACACCCAAAAATGAAAGGAAGAAAATGAACCAGATCATTCTTACCACGCCCGAGGAACTCCGGGCAATCGTGAGCGAGAGCGTCTCGCAGACACTGGCAGGGCTCACCCTGCCGAAGGACGAACCCGACAACCTCACGCCGGATGCGGCTGTGGGGGTACTCGAACAGCACGGGTTCCTGATTTCGAAGGCCCGCCTCTACAAGCTGACCGCCAAGGGGAATGTGCCGTTCCGCAAGTACGGAAACAAACTGCTGTTCTCCCGCAGGGAGCTGCTCGTATGGGCCGAAAGCCTCGCAAGACGTGTGAACGACAAGGGCGAGGCGGCACTCGCCATCGCCAGAAGCGCAAACCGAAAACTCCGCAGCCATGGAAAGTAACGAGCGCATGGAAGAAGTGACCCGTGAGAACGCCATCATCATCTGGCAGGCCTCACGGCTGAGCATCGGCATGAAATGTGAGAAGGCTCCCGAGATACTGAAGGCGAACGGCACTGTCGTCGGCACGCTGGGCAATTTCAGCGCGTCCATCGGCAAGGCGAAAAGCAAGAAGACGTTCAACGTCTCTGCCATCGTCGCGGCGGCGTTGAAGAACGGCACGGTACTGCTGTATTCGGCGGAACTGCCCAAGGACAAGCGGAAAATCCTCTACGTTGATACCGAACAGAGCCCGTACCATTGTCTCAAAGTGATGGAACGCATCCTGCGCATGGCAGGCCTGCCGACCGACCGGGACAGCGAGCACCTCGAATTTCTCGCCCTGCGCAAGTACACCCCGAAAGAACGCATCGCGGCTGTGGAGCAGGCCATCTACAATACCCCGGAACTGGGACTTGTCGTGATAGACGGCATCCGCGACATGGTGTACGACATCAACAGCCCCGGCGAATCCACACGCATCATCTCCAAGCTGATGCAGTGGACGGACGACCGCCAGATACATATCCACACAATACTGCACCAGAACAAGGGTGACGAGAACGCGCGCGGGCACATCGGCACGGAACTGAACAACAAGGCCGAGACGGTGCTGCTGGTGGAGAAGGACAAGGGCGACGCCGACATCAGTCGGGTATCGGCCATGCACATCCGGGCGATGGACTTCGAGCCGTTCGCCTTCCGCATCAATGACAGGGCACTTCCCGAACTGGTGGAGAACTATACCCCGCAGGGGAGGAAAGCCGGAAGACCGCAGCAGGAGCCGTTCGACGCGTACAGGCACATCACGGAGCAACAGCACCGCATCGCGCTGGAGGCGGCATTCGCACTGAAAAGCGAATACGGCTACAAGGAACTGGAGGACGCGCTGATAAATGCCTATGCCTCCGTCGGCGTGAGACTGAACCACCACAAGGCGGTATCGCTCATCATCACGTTGCGCAACAAGCGGATGATAGTGCAGGAGAACGGGCAGGAAATAGCACCTTCGATGCCCGATTTCCATTATTAAACCCGGATGCGGAGTAAAACGCTTCACTTTATTCACGGTGCCTATATATAAGGGAAAAGCGAAGCGGTGCGCGGACATCACGCAACCGCTTCACTTAAAACCCGTATCCTATATATACGAGCATTTAAGTGAAGCCATGTATATGCCGTACCTTATATAAGAAGGTGCGGGCGAAAAACAAAAACAGTCATTCATTCAAACACTCACACGTATGGACATTCAGACAGCGAAACAAATCAGCATAGCCGAATACCTGCACAGTCTGGGGTACTCACCCGTAAGACGGCAGGGCGGCAACCTATGGTACAAGTCACCGTTGAGGGAGGAAACCGAGGCCTCGTTCAAGGTGAACACCGAACGTAATCTCTGGTATGACTTTGCCACCGGGAAAGGCGGCAACATCATCGCACTAGCGGCGGAACTCTACGCATCCGACCATGTGCCCTACCTTCTGGAAATGATAGCAAGGCAGGCACCGCACGTGCGCCCCGTCTCCTTCTCTTTTGGCGGGCAGACATTATCACAACCAAGTTTCCGGCAGTTGGAAGTAATGCCGCTTTCTTCCCCCGCCTTATTCTCCTATCTGCGGGAAAGGGGGATAAATACGGAACTGGCAAAAAAGAGAATGCAGGGAGGTGCACTATCTGACCGACGGCAAACCCTACTTTGCCATCGGCTTCCCCAACCGTTCGGGAGGCTACGAGATACGCAACAAGTTCTTCAAGGGCTGCATAGCCCCGAAAGACATCACTCACATACGGCAAACGGAACCGGGGGGAAAACCTGCTGCCTCTTCGAAGGTTTCATGGACTACCTCTCCTTTCTCACGCTGCGGCAGGCGGGGCATCCCGACCGCCCCGCCCTTGACGGACAGGACTATATCGTGCTGAACTCGGTTTCCAATCTTTCCAAAGCCCTGCGGCTGCTGGGGAATTATGAGCGGATACACTGCTTCCTTGACAACGACCGCGCCGGGCTGGAAGCCCTGCGCGAAATCCAAAGAGAGTACGGTTCGCGTGTCCGCGACGCATCACCTGTGTACAGCGGGTACAAGGACCTGAACGACTACCTGAACGGTAAAAAAAGTTGTCACAGCAGGTGAACCCCGGTACAGCAGGCAAAGCAAGTACAGTGGGTGCAGCAGCCGGGCAAGCAAAAAGGGGAAGGGCATCGGAATGTAACCCACGCATCCCGCAGGCTTTTTGCACAGTGAAAAGCCATAGCTCAATAGGGCGTTTTCTTCACGCAGCGCAAGCGCAGCTAAAAACGCCCTATTGAGGCGAGGGGCCGGCCCCTCTGCACACCCCGTTCGCCGTGAGGCATATCCGCACGGCAGGCGGAATTGTCAACCTAAAAGACTTTACAATGGGATATTTCTCACTCGATTTCAGAAAAGCGAAGGGGGCATCCGACAGCCGGATGTCCGACCATATCGAGCGCAGGGTGATAGCACCGAACGTCGACCCCACGCGCACGCACCTGAACCGCGAGCTCGTCCGGATGCCCGAAGGCATCAGGGAGCGTGACGACGCGATTGCGGCCCGCATCAGCAGTGCGGGCATCAGAAGGAAAATCACCCACGACCAGGTACGCGCCATCCGTGTCATGCTCTCAGGAACACATGAGGACATGATGGAAATAGAGAAAGCCGGAAGACTGGACGACTGGTGCCGGGACAGCATGGACTGGCTGTACAGGACCTTCGGGCGGGAGAACGTGGTCTCGGCGGTGCTGCACATGGACGAGCACACGCCGCACATACATGCCACACTTGTACCGATAGTGACGGGAGAGCGCAGGAAGGCGGGGCAGAAGAAGCCGAAGGAGGAAGGGCGAACTTACCGCAAGAAGGCGAATGCCGTCCGACTGTGTGCCGACGACGTGTTGAACCGTACCAAACTGATTGCCTATCACGACGACTATGCCAGAGTCATGGTGAAATACGGCCTGCAACGCGGGATAAGAGGTTCGGAAGCCCGGCATGTCTCCACCGCCCAGTATTACCGCGATTTGAGGCGGCAGACGGACGAACTGGAAGAGAACGTGCGCCAACTCCAAGCCGAGCAGGAAGAGGCGGAGAAACGGCTGGAAACGGCCAGAAAGGAAATCAACACGCAAAAGCTGGAGGCGGTCAAGGTGGAGGCAAAGACCGCCATCATGGCGAAGGTGGGTTCTCTTTTGGGCAGTGGGAAAATCAGGGAGCTGGAGGCGGACAACCGCAGCTTGCAAAACGAAATAGCCGCCCGTGAAGAGAGCATAGAGGACTTGCAGGCCAGTCTGCAACGGCAGCGGGCACAGCACGGCAGGGAACTTGCCACGGTGCAGACCGACTACATCCAAAAACTGGAAAGGGAAAGGGAGCGGACGGCATATCGCAAAAATGGACGGAGCGTGCGTGCGGCTGGTTTCCTCTTTTCGCCGACGCGATGCGCATGGAGAGGTACTGCCATTCGGCAGGCTTCACACCCGAGCAGACGGACCGGCTTTTCACGTTCCAGCCGTTGGAGTACAGCGGGAACCTTTACTCCGAGGAACACAAGAGAGCCCTCTCCGTGACAGGTGCCACTGCGCAGATGGGAATAGAGCAGGGAGAGAGAGGGAAACGCTTTGTCCTGCGCATCAACGGGAAGAACATCCTCGACTGGTTCAGGGAGCAGTTCGAGAGGCTGCTCCGACGAATACGGCCAACGATACAGCAACCGCAACGGAAAAACAAGGGATTTCAAACTGTAACGATTATAAATACTTATGTGCCAACATAAAAAATGCAGGAAATATTATTGCGCTTCCTGCATTTTTCATATTTTTGCATTTGGAGAGAGCAACTCCCTCCAAGACATTTTAGAATTTGAAGAAGCGTTATGCGTATCTTGTAAATTGAAAACGTAGGAAATTTTCAAATGTAGTACAAGGGATTGCATAGTGGTTCTCACGCTATAGCGTGGGCTGCTATATCCATATCTGTACTACGGGTTTTCCTACGACCTTCAATTTAGACGTGGCATTGCAGTTCCACGCTTCGTGGTTTAGTAAAGGTTCTTATGGTAACTGGGGAACAAAAACTTGGTAATATGAAAAAATACTATCAATTACGATGTTGCTTATGTTTTCAATAGTCGTACATGCGCAACAAGATGTTACCCAATTTCTTGGAATTCCTATTGATGGGAACAAGAAAGAAATGGTACGCAAGCTAAAAGAAAAAGGTTATCAGAATGATCCTATGTCAGAAGCTTTAGTAGGAGAATTTAATGGCGCAAACGTTAATGTTTTTGTAGTGACGAATAATAACAAAGTTTGCCGCATCATGGTAGCTGATGCCAATAATGTTGATGAACGGGCTATTCAAATAAGGTTCAATAGACTCTGCGAACAATTTGCACATAATCCCAAATATGTATCTTTACAAGACTATACAATACCCGAAGACGAAGACATCTCCTATGAAATAAGTGTTCACAAGAAACGATATGAAGCCGTTTTTTTCATCAACAGCCAACAGATACTGTTACCGTTAGAGAAAAATTTACGATCTGTCCTATTATCCAAATATACAGAGGAGCAATTAGCAAATCCGACCGAAGAAACCCAGTCAGAGATTTAAAACTCTCGACTGAATATTTAATGGAAGATTGGTCAAAACGCCCTGTTTGGTTTATGATTTCAGACTATTATGGGAAATATTATATTACAATGTTTTATGATAACGAATACAATCGTGCAAATGGCGAAGACTTATAACAAATAATAGCAATGAATATGAATAACTTAAATCAAGGATTTTCCGTTAAGTGTGGGAAAAAATCAACTGATAGTTTTGATGAACTAAAAATGTTATGCGAAAAATGAAGCAGATAAAACTGTTGGAAAACAATAGATTTTTTCCTCTCAATCAATGACTTCTGTAGCTTTTTGGACAACAGATATT
>ENA-OQHD01000654-OQHD01000654.1-human-gut-metagenome-genome-assembly--contig:-NODE-654-length-11922-cov-2.810089_pt1 | contig 11922 bp, 13 predicted proteins | sample MGYA00242560_ERZ504711 | MGnify/ENA primary metagenome ERZ504711 (study PRJEB26092, sample SAMD00036198) | human gut metagenome | host: Homo sapiens | study: EMG produced TPA metagenomics assembly of... | reverse complement strand
CTGCCTTGTGGCGATAGTACAACACGATATGAAGTTAGAGCGAAGCATCTACGAAACCTTGCAAATACTCGGCATCTCGCTAACCGATAAAACTCATCTTAGAGATTTGTTCGACAAATCGAATTTCCAAAAATATCAAAGAGCTAAATGATTCAAGTGAATCGAATTTATTTAATTTTTAACCGACTAGTGACCGAAAAAAATTTTTAGTGGACACTAGTGATACAAAGATATAAAATATTTCAATTATAATTGAATCTTGCCGTATATATTATATATTCATCAATTATAAATAACATATGTAAAGCAAATATTTCTCAACAAAAAATATTTTGGAACTTTTATGGATAAAATTTATCTTTCAAGATAAATTCCTCTATATAATCTATCGTTATTCTTGAATAAAAAACATTTATTGGGTTAATTAGTACATCACCAATTAAAAGAGTAGAATGAAATGTTACAATAACGCGCTCATTATCAGCTTTTAATTATTCAAAACGGTATGAAATGGGTACTTCGAGCCACTTACCTCCCTTTGCCATATACCTTTATAGATAATATACAATAGAATAAACTCTGTTCTATAGCAAACGTAAACAATTGTTTTTTAGCAATATACACTTATTGTAGTTCCGCGAAAACTCTGGTGATTTCGTTTGTTGGTATGCAAACCCAAGAAGTAACGATTAAACCTCATGTAAAGGTAATTTTGAAATCCGATTCTGAGCTGCTTGAAGAGGTTGTAGTTACCGGTTACGGTACATTTAAGAAAGCATCGTTTACCGGAGCTGCTTCTACTGTAAACACTTCCACCTTGGAAGATGTACCTGTTCTTTCTGTTGCCGACAAACTTTCTGGTAATGTCGCTGGTGTTACTTTTGGCTCAAGTTCAAGTAATCCGGGTTCTGTAAGCAGTATCCGTGTACGTGGTATGGGTTCCATCAATGCCGGAAACAATCCGCTTTATGTTATTGACGGAACACCGGTCACAAGTGGAGACTTATCCGAGTTCACTTATAGTGATGCAGGAACTGATATTTTGTCTTCACTCAATACCAATGACATCGAGTCTATCACAGTTATCAAAGATGCGGCTGCTGCCTCTCTTTACGGCTCGCGTGCTGCTAACGGTGTTGTGGTCATTACGACGAAAAGCGGAAAACAAGGCAAAACAAATGTAAGTTTCCGTTCCGACTGGGGTTTCTCAAACATGGCAATAGATTATCGTCCTATGCTCGACGGTGACTCGCGCCGCGAACTCTTATGGACCGGTCTCAAGAATTACGGGTTATACACCGGAAACATGTCCGATGCAGATGCCGTAACTTTTGCAGACCAGAACATCGAGGACTTTGCTTCAAAACCCTCGACCGGATGGACGGATTGGAAAGACCTGCTTTTCCGTAACGGTTCTCATCAGAACTACCAGCTGAGCGTATCTGGTGGCAATGACCGTACCAAGTTCTACACCTCAGTAGCTTATACCAATCAGGAAGGTATCATTTACAAACAAGGTCTGGAACGTTTCACTGGTAATGCAAACCTCACTCATAAGTTTGGAGACTTTGAGGTTCAAGTTACAAGCCAATTCTCAAAAGTAAGACAAAACAAAACCAATGAAGCGACCTCCTATGATGGGCCTGTGGCCAATTACGCATTCTTCCAGAGCCCCTCATCAACCCCTTATAATGAAAACGGCACATTAAACAATGGTTGCGGCGTATTTGGAGTCAATCCTTTGTATGAAAGAGAACACAGCTCCGACGTTTATACCCTGATGAAGGCATTCAATACAATCAAGTTGACCTATAATATTTGGGACCAAGTTGAATTTAAGTGAAAAGATTGCTTATGATTACGCACAAGGTACCAATGATGTTCTTTGGGACAGACACTCAAACAACGGCGCTCCGGGTGGTGTTATGCAGCGTATTGTCAATCGTAATGACCAGCTGAATACACAAACCCAGCTCTCTTACATCAACTCTTTCGGTCTGCACAATATTGATGCCCTGCTTGGTTTTGAAACACAAGATACGGAATATGCTTTCAACTACATGGCAGGCCAAGACTATCCGGGTGATTTGTACGAATTGACAAATGCCGGTTCAACAAGTGCCGAGACCAACAGACAGAGCTATCGCATGACTTCGTTCCTCGGACGTGCCAATTATAACTACGCAGACAGATATTATCTCGGTCTCAGCTATCGTACCGACGGAAGTTCACGTCTGGCAAGAGAAAACCCGTTGGGGAAGTTTCTGGTCGGTTTCTGGAGCATGGAGATTCATAGACGAAAGTTTTGCCTAAATCCCGTCAAGAGTGTATTGACAGATGGAAAGCTCCGTGTGTCATACGGTGTAAACGGAACGCAACCTTCAGACTATTACGCTTATATGAATCTTTATAAATATGGAATCATATACAATGGACAGTCAGGAATGTCAATCGTCGGAATTGCAAACCCAGACCTGAAATGGGAAAAGAACAAAACATGGAATATCGGTCTCGACCTTTCATTCATTGACCGTATCTCTGTAACATTCGACTACTATCAGCGTAAAACCAGCGACCTTATATACGACCTCCCCGTATCACAAGTTGGCGGATATTATGATGGCAATTATGGATATACCACTCCGCAAAACATCGGTTCACTGAAGAACTCCGGTTTTGAGTTGACCATTACATCAACCAATTTCAGAAACAAGGATTTCACGTGGACCACTTCTCTGAACATGGCACACAACAGCAACAAACTGACCAAATTGGATGGCCAGCAGAATGAAATCGTATCAGGACCGCTGATTCACCGTGTAGGCGAACCTTACTATTCATACTATGTTTATGAATACGCCGGAGTCGACGCCGAGACCGGTAAAGAAATGTTCTATCTGAATGACGGAACAGAGAATGCCCGCAAGACAACTACAAATATCTCTGAAGCCAACAAAACTATTGTAGGCAAGCATCAGGCTAGTATAGAAGGCGGTCTTACCAACAACCTCAAATGGAAGTTTATCGACTTGGGCTTCACTTTCACTTATTCATTGGGTGGTGATGCTTTTGACTACTCCACTTGGCAGCACTCCAATGGCGGTTCATATCTATACGGTGGTGCCGTACCGACATACTATGACATCTCAAAGATGTGGACAGGCCCGGGCGACACGAATGCCACATTGCCTAAATTTGAATATGGAAGCGCAGCTTCACTGTCTTCACGCTGGCTGATGCCTACTGATTATCTACGTCTGAAGAACCTCACATTAGGTGTAAGCATTCCGCAAAACTATATCAGCAAGCTTGGGCTCAGCAAAGCCAGAATCTACTTCTCTGGTTCCAACCTGCTTACATGGAAGTCTAAAGACTTATTTGTAGATCCGGAAATGCGTGTAGACGGACTATGCACATTTGAGACTCCGGCATTGAGAACATATACATTCGGAATAGAATTGAATTTCTAACTAATAAAGATACGAAAAATGAAAATATTAAAGACATTATACACAGCAACGCTTTGCGCAGCTATGGCAGTCAGCACTTCATCATGCCTCAACAGTTGGCTGGATCAGTCACCCGCAGACGGAATAGATGCTGAAACCGCAATCAAGAACAGCGATGATTTGGCCAATGTGCGGACGGGACTTTATGCTGCCGTTAAAGGTAACAGTAGCCTGATTAATTATTATGGACGCCTCATGTTCGTATACGGTGACATGAGAGGGGAAGATATCCAATATGAATATAACGGTGGAAGTGGAAGAGCAAACTTCTACTACTATATGGAATATACAACTGCCGACAATTTCACCACCTCAACAGCCGTATGGCAGATGCCTTATGTAGTCATAGCACGCGCCAACCGTCTGATTCAGGCAGCAGAAAGTGGCAACCTGACCGACGCGGCAGAGGCAAAAGCCACTATTGACCAATATGATGCAGAAGCAAAAGTTCTGCGCGCCATGGCACTGTTTGACCTTACACGTATCTACGGTAAACCTTATACGGTAGATCAAGGCAGCTCACTCGGTGTGCCCATCGCTACCTCCCCGCTGGAATCGACAGAAAAGCCAAGCCGCAGCACGGTAGCCCAATGTTATGAGGCAATTGAAAAGGATTTGACAGATGCAATCAACTCAAATGCACTGCCCAAAACTAATGAAGTGGGTTATGTCAACCTTTGGGCTGCCAAAGCCTTGCAGGTACGTGTATATATGACAAAAGGCGAATGGAGCAAGGCTTTATCCGTAGCTGAAGACATCATATCAAACTCGTCTTACAAACTTTGGGAACCGTCAGAATATGTTGCTGCATGGAGCAAAAGTGATGCCAATCATTCAAAAGAAATCATGTTCGAGATTTCCATCAACAACAATACTGACTGGACAGACCGTGAAGGTATTGCCTATTTATATGCCGACAAGGCTGGCGCTTCTCCCGGATATGGAGATGTAATTGTCACAAAAGACTTCTCTGACATGCTTACATCCGACCCGGCAGACATCCGTAACGACATATTATTGGCAGCGGCAGCAGGAGGATTTGACAAACGTAAAGTTTACATCAACAAAATGCCTGCTGTAAACGGAGATGTACGTTACTCCAATGTCCCATTGCTGCGCTTGTCAGAAGTTTACTTGTCAGCAGCAGAAGCAGCGTTCCAAGCCGGAGACAAGAACAAGGCTGCCAACTTGCTGAACGATATCATCTCCAACCGCACAACGGATGAAAGCAAGCAAGTAACCAGCGGAAACATCACATTAGACCGCATCTACATCGAACGCCGCAAGGAACTTGTAGGTGAAGGACAGCGCTACTTCGATGTTATGCGCCGAGGTGAAACCGTTACACGCTACACGGACGTTAATGACAGAGGATGGCACGACGTACTGAGCGAAGAAGCGCGTACATTCAACCGCGACTCCAAGAAAGCGCTCCCGTTGATTCCCGTCGGTGAAATCAATGCCAATCCGAACATAGAACAAAATCCAGGCTATTAATCAATAGTAGCCTAAAGAAACTTGGGAATTCTCCCAATGTGTTTTTATAAATAAAGTGTTTAGAGGAGGTGTGCCAGTGATGGTATGCCTCCTTCTTTCAATATATCCACCAATATCGGTTTCACTCCGCTGACAAAACACTCAACGGCAATAACCATCAGGATAAGTCCCATCAGGCGCATCATCACATTGTTTCCCGTCTCACCCAGGATTTTGACCAACCGCGTGGAAGCACGCAATATGCAAAAAGGTAATCAGATAAATAAAGGCAATCATTCCTATAAGAACTCCTTTCATCTGAATGGTATGGGCATCCTGCATCAGCACAATGGCATTGGCTATGGCACCAGGACCACAAAGCATCGGAATTCCAAGAGGAGTAATGGAAATATCATCGGCATAAGTCTTGATTTCCTCGTCTTTCAGCTTCATTGGGGTATAACGGGCTTGCAGCATATCGAAGCCAATCTTAAAGATAATAACTCCACCGGCAATACGGAAGCCATTGGTAGAGATACCGAAGAATTTAAAGAGGAACTGTCCCGCAAACGTAAAAACCATAATCGTAATAAAGGCAACCAAAGTGGCGCGCGATACTACCGACTGCCGTTCACGGTCTGTCATTCCATGCGTCATGGTCAAAAACACCGGCATGGTGCCGAGAGGGTTTGTCAACGTAAAGAAGGAGGTAAAACAAAGTAAAGCGAAAGGTAAGATTGTGTCCATAGCTGTATAATATACGTTTCTGTAGACAAAAGTACAACTGAAAAATTTCAATGTCACAGAATCTGCATCAATTCTTTCAGATTACTGATATGATAAGTCGGTTGGAAAGGCAGTTCTTCCTTTCCCCGTTACATTATAAAACACTTGGTGCATACCCACTCCTTTGGCTCCTGCCACATCATTCTCCCAACTATCGCCTATCATCAAAGAATCACGCACCTCGGATTGTGTGGCAGAAAGGGCAAAATGAAAAATTTCGGGCCAGGGCTTCAAGATACCGATGTCATCAGAGAGAACAATCTTCTTAAAAAAGGCGGTCGATACCTGCCGAACGCATCTTATGACATTGCAGTTCTTGGAAACCATTGGAAAGGATATAGAGGTTATATTTCCCCGCCAAATATTCCAGCACCTCATAAGCATGCGGCATCAGCCGATTTTTTGTGGGAATGACCGAAAAGAAATCATCAGAAAAAGCCTCAGCCAAAGCAACATCCCTCGCCCCTACTGCCTCCAGAGGATATAGGAAACGCTGGCGGTTCAACTCTTCCTTACTGACCTGCCCTCTACCGTATTCTTCCCACAGTTCTGTATTACGATGCTGATAAAGAGTATAGAAATGCAGGAAAGAGCGAAAGAAACGACCATAGTCATACTTGTGATACATTTCTTCGAATGTATCACGTGCATTAAGGGAAAATGCCCAAAGCGTATCGTCCAGATCAAAAAATGAGGTTTTTATATTGAGATGCCATAACTTAAAGGAAAGGTATATATAAAAATAGACGCAGATTATCAATTCCAATAACCTGCGTCCGTTCTGTATCAATCTTATAACAGTGTTATTTTACTTGGATTACCAAATACTTGGACACACTCCAGAAGTCTTTCGGATTTGTAATCTTCAAAGTCAGCTGTCCTTTATCATCTTTCTCCAACGCATAAGAGCCAGCAGGATGAGTGGTCAAGATATCAGCATCTTTGGAGTATAGTTTAATCTCTTTTGTCGTACGGATATCCACTTGTGTAAAGTAGTCCTTGTTGATATCAGAATCTTTCAGCACCTGGCCTTTTTTGAAAAGCCCGGTATTTGTCAATATCTTCTGGTCTTTCAGCTCCTTCTTTGTGCCAAACACAAACCAAGCTGTGTTAAGTGCCTTATCTTGCTCGGCAACGGTTTTGGCCTTCGCCTCATTTTCGGCAGTCAATTCCTCCTTCTCACTAGACAAGCCGGTCACGGCAGCATCCAGTTCCTGGATACGGATATTCTTGGAAGCCAGCTCAGCCTGCAATTCTTCAATACGCTGAGTCTTTGCCACCAACTCCTGAGTCAAAGATTCTACAGCTCTCTTCAACTGAACAGAGTTGTTTTTGCTGTTCTTCAACATAGATTGCAGTTTGGCAATCTGCTCCTTGTTCTCTTCCATCTGTTTACGGATAAATTCAATGTCCGACGCAATCTGCTGCTTGGCATTCAAAGAGCCTTCTGCCACAGCGCCACGTTGCAAATCCACACGGCTCTCCGCCGCATTAATCTGGCGGAATCCCTCTGAAATATCATTGAAAGTACCCATCATCTCGTCTAATTCAGCATTACGCTGAGTCAGTTCCATCAATAAAGAATCATTTTCAGCTTTCAGCTGGTTCTTACTGCCACCAGAGAAACTGTCACACGAAGCCATTACAGCCGCGCATACAATTAAAACTGCTAACTTTTTCATACGCTTTCGTTTTACGTTTGGTTAATGAAGTTATTTAATCGTCTATTCCTGCTACTACAATCACAATTTCACCGCGCGGTTCGTTCGCCGTGAAATGTTCTATTAATTCTGTAAGCGTTCCACGCACCGTTTCTTCGTGCACCTTTGAAATTTCCCGCGAAACAGATGCCTGACGTCCGGCACCGAAATGTTCGGTAAACTGCGCCAAAGCTTTTACCAATCTGTGGGGAGACTCATAGAACACCATGGTACGACGCTCCCCGGCCAATGCCTTCAGGCGAGTCATCCTTCCTTTCTTCTGTGGAAGAAAACCTTCAAAACAGAACTTCTCATTCGGCAATCCGGAAGCCACTAATGCCGGCACAAAAGCTGTCGCTCCCGGCAGGCATTGCACTTCGATGCCGTTGCGCACACACTCTCTGACCACCAGAAAGCCCGGGTCGGATATACCCGGTGTACCTGCATCCGAAATCAAAGCTACAGTTTCTGCCCCCCCTTTATTCTATTAACAACACTTTCAACCCGGTTTTTATGTTCATTAAAATTTATGGTGAGATTGCATCACATTCTTTATTTCGAAGTGTTTCAGCAATATGCCGGAAGTACGTGTATCCTCAGCCAATATTAAATCCACTTCTTTCAGAATCCGGATAGCACGGAATGTCATATCTTCCAAATTCCCTACCGGGGTAGGCACTACATAAAGTTTTCCCATACTTATCGGTTGTTTAGCTGAAATATTTTTTGAGGAGTTCCATAAAATCGACAGCGGCTTCATTCTCTTCATCCGGCTGCACTTCCGAAACGAAAATATCCATAGCCTTGTCCAAAGAAGGGGCCTCACCCAAACGTCGTACCACTTCATTCATCCGTGCAGCATCGCCTGCGAACAGTTCGCGGACAAAACGGAATGAATCGTTCAGACTGATGGCATGTTTCAAATCCTTGGCAGGCTTGATGCGTTCTGCCAAAATAGGAACTGTTTCCGGTTCCTCACATACCATCTTCACTGTATCAGGAATAACCGATTCGACCGGAGAAACCGATTCGGTCAAAGGAGTAGTAACAGCAGGGGGTTCCTCCAGGGGCGACACAACAGCCGTTGGCGCCTCCTCAAGCAGTTCTTGCAACGCCTCCAAGCGTGCCTTCATCTGCTGGATATTCCGTTTTGCCACAATCTTCAATGTCGGATTGGCATCACTTGAAATGGCCTGCATCAAACATTTCAATTCCTGAATATCTAATTCTATGTCGTTTAATAGGGTTTGCATATCCTTTACACAGTCCGTGTTAACGCTACAAATGTAGAAATAAATAATGCAAAAAATATCGGAAAGCAAAAAAAAGTGTTACTTTTGCGCTTAAATATAACACTCGAAAGCATGGTATTATTCTCAGAAGATCATATACAGGAAACCAAACGCAGGGGAAGAATTGAGGTCATTTGCGGTTCCATGTTCTCCGGCAAAACCGAAGAGCTGATAAGGAGACTGAAACGGGCAAAGTTTGCCAAACAACGCGTAGAGATATTCAAGCCTGCCATAGACACCCGTTATTCCGAAGCCGATGTAGTATCGCATGACAGTCATTCCATAGCCTCCACTCCCATCGATTCATCTGCCAGTATTCTGCTGTTCACTTCAGAGATAGATGTAGTGGGCATTGACGAAGCCCAGTTCTTTGACAGCGGCCTGATTGATGTATGCAACCAGCTTGCCAACAATGGTATACGCGTCATTGTAGCCGGACTGGATATGGACTTCCGCGGTATTCCATTCGGCCCTATGCCGGGACTGTGTGCCATTGCAGACGAAGTTTCCAAAGTACATGCCATCTGTGTGAAATGTGGTCAACTTGCCTCGTTCTCCCACCGTACCGTCAAGAACGACAAACAAGTACTGCTGGGAGAAACCGAAGAGTACGAACCGCTATGCCGAGAGTGCTATCAGCAAGCCATCCAAGCCGACCAAAAGGAAAGCGGTCATTAACGAATACAAAAAACAGAGCATTATGGAACGCAAAAAGATTACATTCGACAGTTTTATCCGCGGTGTCATACTCGGTGTCATTATTATCGGCATCCTTATGCTCTTCAAGCGTCTAAGCGGCGTATTGCTGCCATTCTTCATCGCATGGCTCATTGCCTATCTGATATACCCCTGGTCACCTTCTTCCAGTACAGATTAAGGCTCAAGAACCGGGTCATATCCATCTTCTGCGCCTTATTCAGTATTCTGATTGTAGGAGGAACCGCCTTCTATCTGCTTGTGCCTCCCATGATGGACGAATTCGTCAGGGTAAAAGATTTGGTAATAGACTACTTTTTCCAACGGAACCCACGACGGCAATGTGCCCAAAACACTCTCTGAATTCCTTCGTGAGAACATAGACACCCAGTTTGTCACCCAATTGTTCAAGGAAGAGAATATGCTGAACGCCATCAAGGAAACCGTTCCCCGGCTCTGGTCCTTGTTGTCAGAATCCGTCAATCTGCTGTTCAGTTTCTTCACTTTCTTCCTCATTCTTCTCTATATAGTTTTCCATATTGCTGGATTACGAAAGCATTTCCGAAGGGTGGACCCACCTGGTACCACAGAAATACCGGCCCTTCGTAATCAATGTAATGAACGATGTGAAAGACGGCATGAACAGATACTTCCGCGGACAAGCATTCGTGGCATTGTGTGTCGGTATTCTGTTCAGTATAGGCTTTCTGATTATTGATTTCCCACTGGCCATTGGACTCGGCTTGTTCATCGGCGCTTTAAACCTAGTACCTTATTTGCAGATTATCGGCTTTATACCTACCATCGTGCTGGCCATACTGAAAGCAGCGGATACGGGAGGAAACTTCTGGATTATCATTGCATCGGCCCTTGCGGTATTCATCATAGTACAAGCCATTCAAGACGGATTCATCGTACCGCGTGTCATGGGGAAGATTACGGGCCTGAATCCTGCCATCATCTTACTGTCTTTATCGATTTGGGGGTCATTGATGGGGATGCTGGGTATGATTATAGCACTTCCGCTTACCACCCTTATGCTCTCCTACTATCAACGTTTCATCATAAACAGAGAAAAAATTCACAAGTTTGAACAGACTGATAATCAACAAGAAGAGTTAAAAGCAGAAGTCGTTCTCAAAACTTTTTCCCTTAATCCATTTGTTTTTTAAACAAAAGTGCCTATCTTTGCACCCGCTTAACAGCAATAAGGTCTGATTCGCTAGCTCAGCAGGTAGAGCACAACACTTTTAATGTTGGGGTCCTGGGTTCGAGCCCCAGGCGGATCACCAAGAAGCTGGACAAAACCAGACAAAGAAAAGACAACTCCTACAATATCAAGGTATTGCAGGAGTTTTTTCTTTGTATAAAGTCCGTGACCTAAGACACGAAATGGTCACAAAAAGACATACTTTCGTGACCAATTCGTGACCTGTCCGACCTTTCGGATTTTAGGTCACGGAATGTCTGAAATTGTCGGTTTGTTGTCTTGATTTGTCCGTACTGCAAATATCTCATTTTCAGTTCATCAATTTAATTTTGTAACTGAAAAAAGAGATTATGAGAAGTACTTTCAAGCTACTCTATTTCGTCAAACAAAATGCAGTAAAGAAGAACGGCAACGCACCGATTATCGCACGTATCACTATCGACCAAGTTGTAGCCCAGTTCAACACCAAACTGGAAATAAATCCGGCTCACTGGAGCGTGAAGTTAGGCAAGGCTTCCGGCAGAACCGCAGAAGCCGTACATATCAATTCTATGCTGGAAAGCATCCACAGCACGGTACCCCAACAAGACTAAATGGTTGATTTATAATATTGAAGCAATATAATACTGGCGAAAAGAAAAACAGAAGTTTGTCATTTACTATCCTTCGTCCATTCGTTTGACTAAGCTGTCTTGCAAACGGCTAAGATATGCCGTCCAATCCTTCTTCCGTTCTTTCATGGCAATATAAGCGGCATAATAATCGCCTAACTCCATTTAGAGCACCGTACTGAGAAAATTCATCATTTCTTTTATTCCCACGTTGCCATTGTTAATGCCACCCGAAGAAACAAGGTTGAGAAATTCAGGTCTTTATCGAATTGTGCGCTATCGGTACATAGGCGTAAATCAAACTTTCCACGAACAACATAATATTCATCATACAAGGTCGAATGAAAACGATAATATTGGTAAAAGTCCAGATTACGGTTAAAGAAGCAGGTCAGGTTATCCAGTTCTTTACTTAATATAGTTTCTGATTACATCATTACTACCATCGGGGCATTGTGTTTCTATCCGATAAATCTTATAGAAGGAATGAATTTGCAGTTTTGTTTTTAAATCATTGAGAACCGCTTGCAAACGACGCACTATTGAAAGAAAAGTTTCAACAATATCATAACCGTAGAGGTCGATTTCAGATATATTGACCTCTATTTCAGCTAACATGTTATTAACCAGTTCTTTCATTTT